>Ga0224558_1000613_pt1 | contig 41412 bp, 38 predicted proteins | sample 714S32024metaG_FD_180682 | JGI IMG/M metagenome (GOLD analysis project Ga0224558, IMG submission 180682) | Peat soil microbial communities from Stordalen Mire, Sweden - 717 S3 20-24 | ecosystem: Environmental > Terrestrial > Soil > Wetlands > Peat | place: Sweden: Norrbotten County, Stordalen... | reverse complement strand
TCGTTGTTTTCCCGATGCCGCGATGCCCGGAGAAAATGTACCCATGCGCAATGCGGTTCTGCTCCAGCGCATTCAGGAGCGTGCGCGTCACATGGTCCTGGCCGGCTACGTCGGCAAATCGCTGCGGACGGTATTTTCTGGCCAGAACCTGGTAGCCCATTGGCGGTGAGACTCCTGAGCGGCCGCTTGTGAAACAAACAGCCTGGAGTGATTCTATCGTTCCGGAGCGGGACTCTGCGGGGTGGAAATCCGCACGTGACAACGTTGGCGCGCGACTCCGCCAAGCGGCCTCCTCCCGTGACCATCAGCGCCCTGCTGAGTCCAACGCAACAGGTGTCGCCCGGGGCGCAGAAACGTGGGCCAGGATGAAATGTTCCCTGCAAATGTGCGATTCTTTCATTGAATGCGAATTGTCCGCAGATCTCGATGGCTCACTCGCTGGCCCGGGCCGCATCGCACCGAAAGATTGAATCGCGCACAGCAGTCAAGGGGAACCGCGGTGAAGCCTGCAATAGGAATAGCGTTCGCACTCTGCTGCCTTCTGGCGGTGGCGCCTGTGCTCTCGGCGCAGGCGCCGGACAAGAGCGGTGCCACCGGCGCTGGCCAAAGCTCGCCGGCAGCAGGCTCCCAAAGCCCCGCGCCTCAGCAGCCCTCTCAAACGAAGCCGCAGACGAATGCCAATCCGTTTCCCGAAGACACGGATTCGGTTCCGGTGATGCCCACGCGGACCTCGCCCGATCTGCCGCCGGGGGCCGGCGACGAATCCGGAAGCGGATTCATTCCCATACCGCCCGAGGACGGCGATCCGGTGCGCAGCCCGGAAGATGCGGCCGCTTCCGCTGGGTCGAGCGACAGCGAATCGAGTTCGAGCCTGACGGGGCTGGGCAATCTGCCGTCGCCAGACGATGACACCGCGCATCCCGGAAAGCACAAAGGGAAGGGAGAACAGGTGGTGCCGGAGCACCATGAGACCGCGGCTGAAGACGAGAATGTCGGCGGCTACTATCTCTCGAACAAGAATTGGAAAGCCGCATTATCGCGATTTCAATCCGCGCTCGTTCTCGATCCATACAATCCAGATGTGTATTGGGGCCTGGCCGAATGCGAGCGCCATTTGGGCGACTTTGCCGACGCCCGTGCCAACTATAAGAAGGTGATGGAGTACGACCCTGGAAGCCGTCATGCCAAGGAGGCCGGCAAAGCCTTAGAGGATCCTGAGATCGCAAACGCGAAGCCGTCTTCATCCGGGCAGCCGGCGCAGCAGCCTCAACAGTAAAGGCCGCTGGGCGCGATGGCTATAAACCTGCCCAACGCAGATAAGCGTCAATCATTCGCTCTCCCCACAAACTACTGACAATTCCGCCCACGCAAAGAAATGTGCCCAGAGGCAGCTTGATGTGCGCCCAGCCTTCAGTGCTCTTACGCGTCGAGGGCAGGACAAGCAGAACCAGCGCAGCGATCGCGCCCAGCACCACGCCCAGGCCAAAAGCGAGCAGCGCGCCAGGCAGGCCGAGCCACGCGGCCAGCATCGCCATCAGCTTGGCGTCACCCAGGCCGATGCCCTCTCGCCGGCGGATCAGCCAGTAGATCCAGCGAATGAGCAGGACGAGGCCCGCGGCGGCGAGGATAGCAAGCAGTCTTTGCCCGACGAGGTGCCAAATGAAACGGCTCCGCAATCCAAATGCTCCGTAGAATGCGAAAACGCGTTTGGAGTTTACTGCGGCATACACGAGCGTTGCCGCAAAGCCGATCAAAGTGCCCGGGATCGTGAGCTTGTTTGGGAGCCAAAGGTGCTCGAAATCGAGAACCGAAAGCGCAACCAGCAACCAGAGAAGAATCATCTGCGAAAGTCCGTAGGCGGCCCCCGCCCAAAGAAGATCAGAAGGTACAGGACTGGTGGTGCCAGCGAGAACTTGCCACGCAGCCGTCGCCCACAGCGCCCCTACCGCCAGCTCCACGAGAGGATACCGCGAGCCGATCCACGCGCGGCAACTCCGGCAGCGCCCGCGAAGGAGCAGCCAGCTGACGAGCGGCACATTCTCCCACCACGCCAGCGTTCGTCCGCAGCTTCGGCAATGCGAGCGCGGATGGACAATGCTCTCGCCCGCGGGCCAGCGGCTCAGGCACACGTTCAGGAAGCTGCCGAAGGCCAGCCCGAGAAGCCCGGCGAAAATCGTTCCGAGGAGGCGAATCATTGAAGAGATTGAGTATACGGCTCTGGTGTCTGGTCCGTAAGACGCACGGATTGGCGCTGCCGCTCCCCAAGGTAAAATGGAGATGGATGGATCTGCCGCCAGAGAGCTCCCGTGCGAAGGATCCCACGCCGCACACTACCACCGATCCGGCGCGGGCAGCGGCATTATTTGAGCAGTCTGTGGCCATCATGGCTCGGCTCCGCGCTCCCGGCGGCTGTCCCTGGGACCGCGAGCAATCCTTCGACTCCATTCGCAAGTACACGCTTGAAGAGACCTACGAGGTCTTCGACGCCATCGAGCGCCGCGACTTCGACCACTTGTCTGAAGAGCTCGGCGATCTGCTCCTGCAGGTGCTTTTCTACGCTGAGATGGCGGCCAATGAGGGCCACTTCACCGTTGCGGACGTCCTTGACCACCTGAATCGCAAGCTTGTCCGCCGTCATCCCCACGTCTTCGGCGACGAAGCGTCGCGCGCCGCGGGCAACAAAGCCGACGTGGACGTTGCTGTTGCGGGCTCCGCGGCGGGCGTTCTGCGCAACTGGGAAGAGATTAAAGCCGCGGAGAAGCCGGCAGACGCGCCGGAGGGTGATAGCGACGCGGCCGGCAGGGCAGGGAATGAGTCGACATCGCGGCTCGACAGTGTTCTTCGCGCGATGCCCGCACTGGCTGAAGCCGCCAAGCTCAGCGCCAAGGCACAGAAATCCGGTTTCGATTGGCCGAGCTGGCGCGAGCTGCTGCCGAAGGTCGCCGAGGAAACAGCCGAACTGACAGCTGAAGCCGAATCGGACGATCCGGAACGCAAGCCTGCCGTGGAAGCTGAATTAGGCGACCTGCTCTTCACCGTCGTGAATCTTGGCCGCCACCTGGGCGTTGATGCGGAGATGGCTCTGCGCAACTGCAATCTTCGTTTCCGTCAGCGCTTCAGTGAGATGGAACAAGCCGCGCCGCACCCCCTTGAAGAACTGTCACCGCCGGAGCTGGAAGCGCTTTGGGTTCAGGCGAAGACGAAACTGGCGAGCGGGGGCGCGCCCAGCCCGGACGATCCGCAACTGGCAAAACAGGCGCGGCCATGATCGAGATTCGTTTGTGCGACGGATTCGACGAGTTGGAGGCGTGCGTCCAGCTCCAGATCGAAACCTGGGGCTACGACGAAAGCGACATCATTCCGCGCAAGACCTTTTTGCTCGCGACAAAGATCGGAGGCCAGGTGATCGGTGCCTTTGACAGCGAATTCGGCGCAAAATCCGCTCAAACTCTCGTCGGTTTCGCCATGTCTTTGCCGGGCATCAAGCGGACTCAAAACGGGCCTCAGCCTTACCTTCACTCCCACATGCTGGCAGTCCGCGTTTCCCACCGCAATCGTGGCCTTGGCGCACAACTCAAATGGGAACAACGGCGTGAGGCACTTTCTCGCGGCATTTGCCACATGGAGTGGACCTTCGATCCTCTGCAGATCACGAACGCTTTCCTCAATATCCACAGGCTGGGCGCCATTTCGCGCGACTATCGTGTGGATTTCTATGGTGTATCCTCTTCTCGACTGCAGGGTGGGCTCCCGACCGACCGCCTTTTGGCCGAATGGGAGCTGGATTCCCCAAGAGTGGAGGCAATCCTTGCTCGGCGCCCGGCAGCCGTACAAAACATTCAAGATCGTATACTGGTGCCAGCTCCAATCGACCGATGGAAGGCCAGCGAAGAAAGCCGCCAACAGGCCCTCGCTGTCCAGCTAGAGAATCGGCAGAAGTTTCAGGCAGCATTTTCGCGGGGACTCGCGGTCCTTGGTTTCTCTCGCGATGCGGAAGGAAACGGAGTCTTCGAACTGGGTCCCCTCACCCAGGCGGAATCGAGTTATGGTTCTGGTTTTTCTAAGGAATGTAAAACTTTATGAGACCAACTCTATGAGAATTGATGCGATCATTCTGCGTGAGCTGCATATGCCGCTGGTGCGTCCGTTTGAGACCAGCTTTGGAGTCACCCGCAATCGGAGAATCGTTCTCGCCGAAATACAGTCGGAAGGGCTGAGCGGCTGGGGCGAGTGCACAGCCGGCGAGCGCCCGTTCTTTTCAGGAGAATCGACTGACTCGGCCTGGCAGGTGCTTGTTCAGGAGCTCGCGCCCGTGCTGGCGGCTGAGTCCCCCGAGCACGGCGGCGACTGCCCGGGCATCTTCCGTGCCGTGCGTGGCAACCCGATGGCCAAGGCCGCTCTTGAAAACGCCATCTGGGACCTGGAAGCGCAGCGCGAAGGCGTCTCGCTCTCCCGTTTGCTCGGCGGAGTGCGCGACAGCATCATCTGCGGCGTCTCCATTGGCATCCAGCCCTCGATTCATGAATTGCTTGCAATCATTGAGCGCGAGCTGGCCGACGGCTATCAGCGCATCAAGCTCAAGTGCAAACCGGGCTGGGATGTTGAGGTTTTTGAGAAAGTCCGCAGCCGCTGGCCCGGCATCCTGCTCAGTTGCGACGCTAACTCGGCTTATCGCCTGCGCGATGAAGACCACATTGCCTCTTTCGATGCCTTCGATCTGCTGATGATCGAGCAGCCCCTCTGGCACGACGATTTCTATTTCCACTCCGTGCTGCAAAAGCGGATCAATACGCCCATCTGCCTCGACGAATCCATCCGCAACAGGCGCGATGCGCTGGCCGCGATCGAGATGGAGTCCTGCAGGATCATCAACGTCAAGCTGGGCCGCGTGGGCGGCTTCTCCGAGGCCATCGCGGTGCACAACGCAGGTATGGAGCGGGGCATACCCCTCTGGTGCGGTGGAATGCTCGAGTCCGGCGTGGGCCGCGCTCATAACATTGCGCTCTCCACCCTCGAAGGATTCACGCTCCCCGGCGACGTCTCCGCCTCGGCGCGGTACTTTGCCGACGACATCATTGAGCCCGGTGTCACAGTCTCCGCCGAAGGCGAGATTGCGATTCCCGACACACCGGGCCGCGGCTACGAAGTGCGCACCGACCTAATCGACCGCCTGACCGCGCGTAAGGAGACCATTCGCGAGATGGCGCTGGTCGCGTAGGCTGCGTGCCCCGGGTTCATCTATGAAGGCACGGCCGCTTCACCGGTCGTGCTGCGCCTTCTTGCGAGAACTGCTTTGCCGCTCTTCGAATTCGTTTCCGGTCCGGAACTCTGTCGGCTCCGCTCGCGTATGATCATTTGGCGATCCGCCTTCGCGGGCGGATGAACGTCTAAAACTCAAAAGCTCAGCGATGGCTTTGGGATGAGAAACCACTTGGCGTGACCGGGACCATGGATCGCCGAGATAAAATGCACCTCTGCGTGACGAGGGCCGCGCCGGCTGCTGAATCAGGCGTTGCTGAGCCCTACAATACTTGATGTTGGGTTTGATGTTGGTTCCAGATAACAAGAACGGTCCCACAATTTTGTTCGGAGGCAAACAAAATGAATCGACTTTTTCGCGCGGTAGGACTTTTGTTGGTCGGCGCCATCGCGCTTGCCGTGCAGGTTCCCGCCGCACACGCTCAAGGTGCGGGTGCAACATCGAGCACTACGGATCAACACGTCAAGCTAATCTCGGGATTCGACAAGGATCTCATCGATTCCTCTATCGATCCCTGCGTGGATTTCTGGCAGTATGCCTGCGGAAACTTCAACAAGCTCTATTCCATTCCGCCCGACAAGAGCGGTTATGGCTCGGGAGCCATCGTCTATGACTACACGCAGGACGTGTTGCACCAGATGTTGGACCGCGTCGCTTCCCCCAGCGCCCAGCACACCGCAAGTGAGCAGAAGATCGGCGACTACTACGCGAGCTGCATGGATGATGATGCGATTCATGCCCAGGGCCTGAAGCCCTTGCAACCTGAACTCGATCGCATTTCGGCGCTGACCGACAAGAAGCAGCTCACCGCTCTGCTGGCGCACTACCAGATGATCAACGTAAACGCGTTCTTCGGATACGGGGAAGAGCAGGATTTCAAAGATGCGCGAAAACAGATCGCCGTAGTCGGTCAAGGGGGCCTCGGTCTGCCCGAGCGCGATTACTACTTTCGCACCGGCGATGCCGCGGAGAAAACCCGCAAGGATTATGTCGAGCACGTTGCGAATATGCTCGGGCTCATGGGCGAGCCGGCAGACAAGGCATCCGCCGACGCGCAGAAGATTATGACTCTGGAGACGGCGCTGGCCAAGGTGTCGCTGGACATCACTTCCGCGCGCGATCCGAACAATGTCTATCACCCCATGACGGTGGCAAAGCTCGCCGAGCTGACTCCGGAGATCGACTGGCCGCAGCTCTTCGCGGACACCGGGGAGCCGGGCATCACCGATTTGAACGTGGCCAATCCGGATTTCTTCAAGGGGTTGCAGCCTGTTCTTGAATCCACGGACCTCGATACCATCAAGACCTATCTGCGCTGGCAGTTGATCAATTCGACCCCGAGCTATGCTCTGCCGAAGGCGCTGGATGCGGAGGATTTCGATTTCTACCGGCACAAATTGGCAGGGCAGCCTGTGCAGGCGGTGCGCTGGAAGCGGTGCGTTGAAGCCACCGACGGCGCGCTCGGCGAGGCGCTCGGCGAGGTCTATGTCGCCTCGCAGTTTACCGCGGAGAACAAGGCATTCACGCTGCAGATGGTCCGCGACATTGAAGGCGCGATGGATAAGGAGATTGATGCGCAAACGTGGATGAGCGCTGCGACCCAGGAAAAGGCGAAGGCCAAGCTGCACCTGGTGGCCGACAAAATTGGCTACCCCGATCATTGGCGCGACTACTCAACATTGAAGGTGGTCCGGGGAGATGCCATCGGAAACGCATTGCGCGCAGCGGATTTTGAGAATAAGCGAGAATTGGCAAAGATCGGCAAGCCGGTCGATCGTGGCGAGTGGGGTATGAGCCCGGCGACTGTGGACGCCTACTACAGCCCGCTCATGAACGACATCAATTTTCCAGCCGGGATTCTGCAATCGCCCCTTTACGATCCCCAGGCGACCGACGCCGTGAACTACGGGCACATTGGCGCGATCGTTGGCCACGAACTAACCCACGGCTTCGACGATCAGGGAAGCCAATTCGACGGGAATGGCAACTTGTCCGATTGGTGGACGCCGGATGACAGGAAAAACTTCGACACCATGACGGATTGCGAAGTGACCGAATACGGAAACTTTACCGCGGTGGAGGACGTGAAACTAAACGGCAAGCTCACCCTGGGAGAAAATACGGCCGACAATGGAGGCCTGCGCCTGGCCTATGTTGCTTTCATGGAAGACGCGAAACGCAAGAACATGGACGTCGACGCAAAGCAGGATGAGTACACGCCCATGCAGCATTTCTTCCTGGCTTTCGCGCAGGATTGGTGCGGCAGCACCCGTCCGGAACAACTCCGGCTGCAAGTGCAAACCGATCCGCACTCGCCGCGCCAATTCCGGGCCAACGGAGTCATTCAGAATATGCCTGAATTCGGAAAGGCATTCGGCTGCAAGGCGGGCCAGCCGATGATGCCCGCGAATGCGTGTCACGTTTGGTGAGAATGGCGCTCTGAAATGCAGCCTGGGGCAGGTCAGCGGGACGACTGCGATCTGCCCTTGGGGCCCCAATCAAATCGGCGACCAATGATCCCTTTCACGATCCAGTGGTCGGTGGCCGCGGTGGGGCCTATGCCTACGCCGAAGTTGATCTCCCACTTCGGCGACACATTCAAGTCTAGGGCCGGAAAAATCTGCTGTTGCTGATCGTGCAGGCTGGCGATATTCGTAATGCTGCCGTAATCCGCGTAGTACTCGATTCCGCCGCTGACTACCTTCGTAAAGTCGTAGCTGATCTTGACCGCCGGCGAGAAATCCACGCCGAGCTTCACATCGGGCCCGTGCCAGGTCCGCTCCAGCGCTGGATTCACGGCAAAGTACCAGCGCCCCGCCGTATTGTCGACAATCGGCCGGATCTCCCAGGTCCATGTGTCTGGCGAAAACTTCGCGCGCTGGTACCCCATCTCCATCGACAGGCTCACTCCTACCGGCCAGTGCCAGCTATCGGGCACCCGCACCCGCGGGCGAATGTGATCCCCGACCCATTGCACGCCCAGTCCGCTCTGCTTGCTGGTGAAGATGTAGAACCCCACCTCCGCCCAACCGTTGATCCCTTGCGTAATCTCAATCGTCTCGTGCTCGGCGTGATTGGTGGGCGCCGCACCGTCCAGATAATAGCGGCGTCCGTCGGCGGTGAAGTTCGAGTGTAGCTCCACCATCGTGGTCCGCGGCGCAACCGTGTCCGATCCGTATACCTGAATCTCGTAGTTGCCCTGTGCATGCGTGGCAACGGAAGCCGCGCATAATGCAATAGCCGCGAACAGGGAAGTGCGAACCGGCTTCAAGCGAGCTCCTTCTAGGGCGTTACGATGGAATTCTACCGATGGACTTTCGTCGTATCGAGGCCGTTTGCAGAGTGAATGAGCAACGGACAGAAACTGGGTGGGATCAATTCGCCTCTTTCATTTGATGCGAGAAATCGTGACCAAGCCCCTCAAGCTTACGAGTTCTTTCGGAGAAACACGTCCACCTCGGCGCGCGACGGCATCGATGCTGCCGCGCCCTTGCGCGTAACGCAAATCGCCGCAGCCGCATTGGCGAATCGCGCCGCTGACCACGGATCTTTGCCTTCGAGCAGCGCCACGGCAAAAGCTCCGTTGAAGCAATCTCCCGCCGCAACGGTGTCGATCGCGTCAACCTTGAACGGCTTCACCCACTGGGCTCTTCCACCCGCAAGGGCCACATATGCGCCTTCTTCGCCACGCTTCAGCGCCACGCCGCGAAGGCCCTTGGCCAGCAGACGATCCGCGCTGTCTTCTACGCTCGCTCCGTCGCCAACATAGAATGCAGCCTCGGTTTCGTTGGGCGTGAACCACGCTACGTTGCTCCACACCGCATCGGGCAACGCTGCCGCAGGCGCGGGATCGAGCATCACCGGCACGCCTGTCCGCGCGCAAAAGTCGAGCGTGTAGCTCAGCGTGTCCATGGGAATCTCGAGCTGGCACAAAACCATCCCGGCAGAACGAATCAGCTCCGCATGTTTATCCACTGCCGCGCGATCCATCTTGCTGTTCGCGCCCGGAACCACCACGATCGCGTTCAGGCCATCCTCGGCGACGAACATCGGCGCCAAGCCTGACGAGCCGGCGGCCAGCGATATTGCCGCTGTTTCCACGCCCGCGCGCTTCAAGTTTTCGATCAGCGCGGGACCATAGGCGTCGTCGCCAACCTTTGCGATCATCGCCACGGGATAGCCGAGTCGGGAAGCGGCCACAGCCTGGTTAGCGCCCTTGCCGCCCGGCGTTGTTTCAAAACCGGTCCCGATCAGCGTCTGCCCGATCGCCGGAATTCGCGGCGTGCGCGTCACCATATCCATTGTGATGCTGCCGACGATCACGATTGGCTTGCGCGTGTCACTCATGACGGAATCTCAATACAGCGGAGCCAGCGCCACAGCGCCCAGCCCGGCTAAGAAGAAGATGAACATCAGTACGAGAAACGTCTTGGCCTGTCGTGGAGCGCCGGAGAACTCGCGCCACACAAACACGCCCCAGCAAGCGGAGACCATGGTTGCGCCCTGACCAATGCTATAGGAAACCGCAGGACCCACGAGATGCGCGCCAGAAGCGAGGAAGTTAGCCACGCCGCCCGTGCACCAGATGGCCCCACCCAGCGCGCCAGCCAGATGCCAGCCGAGAGGGACGCGCCAGTAACCCGCGCCGTCGACCGGCTCTTTTCCGTCCAGCGGTTTCTTCATCAGCAGCCAGTTCGCAGGGAAGGCCGAGATGGCTACGCCGATCATGAAGAACGCCGTCACCGCGTAGGGACCAGGCGCGGCGGTACCCGGAGCGCCATTCAACGCGCGCGCAACAAACGGATAAAAGCAGCCCATCAGAACGCCGCAGGCCAGGCTGATCGCGATGCCGCGTGCTGTTGTTGCCTTAGCCGTGCCTTCGCGCTTGCGGTACGCCGCCGCGTCCAGAATGATGGCCACCACGACCAGCGCGACTCCACCGAACAGCAGCTGTGGATTCCCCACGGGCTTGATCACGTAGTTTGAAATGGCGCCGATTACCAGAGCCAATCCGATCCCGACGGGGAAGGCAACCGCCATTCCCGCCACATCGATCGCGGCGACCAGCAGCAGGTTCGCCACGTTGAAGATCGCGCCGCCCGCCACTGCGTAAAGCATCGGTGCCATCGCTGTTTGGTGCAGGTCAGCCAAGAAGGGAAGTCCTGCGTGGCCCATACTTCCGGCCGTCAGCCCCCAGAAGATGGCGCCAGCCGCCATGCCGATCACGTAATCCCAATAGAAAAGCTGGAATCGATAACCGGGGCACAGCTTGAGCGTGTTCGCCCACGATCCCCAGCACAGCATGGTCAGAATCGTGAGGCATAGCGCAGCGACATAAGTTTCTGGTGCAAGCATCGAAGTTCGCTCCGAACCAACAGCAGTGCGTGGCAAAGAAGGAACAATAACATATCAGCGCATTGCCGTTTGCCACGCATGCTGAAAGGAAATCATCCGGGATCTTGGCGGCCCGGACTTGCATGTCTGCCGGTGACTAAAGCCGCCTACTGCTTCGCCGCCTTCAACGCTTCCGTCAGCGCGGGAACCACTTCGAACAAGTCGCCCACGATTCCGTAGTCGGCCACTTCGAAGATGGGCGCGTCAGGGTCCTTGTTAATCGCGACGATGCACTGCGAACCTTTCATTCCCACCAAATGCTGAATCGCGCCTGAGATTCCGACGGCAAGATAAAGCCGCGGCGCAACCGTTTGTCCCGAGCTTCCCACCTGCCGTTCCATGGGCAGCCATCCGTTGTCGCAGATGGGCCGCGATGCGGCCAACTCCGCCCCGAGCGCCGTGGCCAGTTCCTGAACGATCGACAGATTCGCCGCCTCCTTGATGCCGCGCCCCACACTCACGATCCGTTGCGCCGAACCCAGATCGACCGTCTGCTCGGAGGCGCGGAACGGCTCGCCGGGCTTGGTGCGGATTTGCGCCGCGTCAATCGTCGGCGTGAAGGTTGTGATCGGCGCGGGTGCCGCGCCCGGCCGCGTGTCAGTCGCATCGGGGCGAAACGCGCCTGCCTGCACCGAAACGAAACAAGGCCCAATTCCGCTGTGCCTGTAGCTTCCGATCAGGCGCCCCTGCATGAGTTGCCGCACAAATTTTGGCCCGTCTTCTATGGCGACCACGTCGCCGATCAGCACCTGGCCCATGCGGCAGGCAAGCGCCGGCGCGTAATCGCGCACCTGGTACGTATGTGAGAAGACCACCACTTCCGTGGGGCTCTCGTTTTGGATGAGTTGTTGCAACGCGGCGCAGAAACCGTCTGCCGTGTATTGCGCAAGCAGCGGATGTTCCACGCGGATCACCTTACCGACGGGCTTGGCCGCCGCCTCCGCAGCCAGCGCTTCGGTCTGCGCGCCGATGACAACCGCAGTGATATTTTCAGCGGGTCCAAGGCGCAGCGCGGCCACAAGCGCTTCCCAAGACGCCCGCCTGGTCTTCCCACAGCTCTGCTCCAAAACCAGAAGAACACTCATAGCACGCGCGCCTCCGTCTTCAGCTTTTCCACCAGCGCCGCTGCCGCTTCTTTGGCCGATCCCGGCAGGATCTGGGTGGATTTCTGCTTTTTTGGCGCGGCGATTTGATCGAGCACGACTGCCGGCGTGCCTTCCGCTCCGAGTTCAGCCGCGTTCACTGTCCGGAGATCTTTGGTCTTGGCGCGCTTGATGCCCATCAGCGTGGCGTAGCGCAGCTTGTTGCCGCCCGACTGCACGGTCAACACCGCGGGCGTAGGCAATTCGATCGACTGGAACCAACCCTCTTCAAGCTCGCGTTTCACTTTGAGCCCGGATTCGGTCTTTTCTACATGAAGAATCATGGTGGCGTGCGGCAGCCCAAGCAATTCTGCGACGATAACGCCCGTCTGGCCCAATCCCAGGTCTTCCGATTGCAGCCCGGTGAGCACAAGGTCTGGATTCTCCGGCTTGATCGCCGCGGCCAGCAGGCGCGCCACGCCGAGCGCATCGCGCCCATTCAAATCGTCGCAGAGAATTTGAATTGCGCGATCGGCACCCTTGGCCAGCGCTTCGCGAATCGTCGAACCAACGCGCTCCGGCCCCGCGCTCACCACAATCACCTCGCCGCAGGCTCCGCCGGACTCTTTGAGCAGCAGCGCCTCTTCCAGCGCGTAAGCGTCCGGCTCGTTCATCGCCCACTGCAGATCGGCCTCGTCAATCCACTTTCCATTCGCGGCGATCCGCACCTGCGCGTCGCGCTCCGGCACCTGCTTGATGGCAACAATGATTTTCATCTTTGAGCCTCTGTTTCAGCTTTCCCATGGCGCCAGGAGACTGTCGCACCATGAAGCAACTTTCCTGCGGTCTTCTCAGCAATCTCCTTAGCTTTTTCAATGGTCGGCCAAACTCCTGCCCCTGTCACATTCTCGCGACCGTCGCCACTGTAGTGAATAGAGAGAAGGACCCCGCCCGTAACAAATCGCTCTACGGTGAATTCAAATGATTCCTTGTCGTCGCTAGCTTTGCCAGTTATCAGCATGTTTTTTCTCATAGCGGTCCAATTCACTTCATATCCGGCAATCCCCGCGCCGCCAACTGCGCAATGTCCATCAACTCCGGCGCCCCATCGCCTTTTGCCGCGAATGCATCCCGGAACATCGTATTGCAGAAGGGGCATGCCGTGCCCACAACACTCGCGCCCGTTGCGGCCAACTCGGCAGCGCGTACATGGCTCACGCGTTCGCCCTTCTCTTCGCCGAGAAAGACAAGCCCTCCGCCGGCGCCACAGCAAAAACTGCGCTCGTGCGAGCGCGGCGCTTCCACGAGGTCGCCGGCAAGCGCGGCCACGCGTCGCGGCTCCTCGTAAACGCCGCGATACCGCCCCAAATAACACGGATCGTGGAAAACAATCTTCTCCTGGTTTTGGATGGGCGGAAGTTGGAGAGCAAAACGAGCTAAGAACTCGCTATGATGCTCGACCTCGGGCGGCGTGCCGTACGCCTTCCAGTCTTCCTGAATCGTCCTGACGCAGTGCGGGCAGATCGATACGATCTTCTTCACGCGATTCTGCGCGAGCGCTTCAAGGTTAGCTTCAGCCAATTGCTGGAAGAGCAGGTCGTTGCCCAGCCGCCGCACCGGGTCGCCAGTGCAGCGCTCCTTGCGCATCACGCCGAAGCTCGCGCCGAGGTATCGCATTACGCGCACCAGGGCCACCACAATCTCGCGCCCGCGAGGATCGTACGCGCCCATGCAGCCGAGCCACAGGCAATATTCCTGCGTCCCGTCGAAGAGGGGTAGCCCACTCTTCTCCACAAACTTGTCGCGCTCCGTCGCGCTCATGCCCAGCGCGTTGCTGCCTCGTTCCAAAGCCAGAAACAACTTTGCCCCGTGGTCGTCTTCCCATGCGCCCGTATTCACCGCCCCGCGCCGCAAGCCAACAATGATTGGCACATGCTCAATGCCCACCGGGCACTGAAACTCGCACGCGCCGCAGGTGGTGCACTCAAACGCGGCCTCCTGCGCGTTGTATTTGCCCAAGAGCGGCTCCTCCGATGCGGGGCCGAATTCGTTTAGATACCCGCGCAGGCCGAGCACGATTTCTTTCGGGTTCAGCAGTTTTCCGGTGTTGTTGGCCGGGCAATGCTCCATGCAGCGGCCGCACTCCACGCATGAGTAGGCCTGCAGACTGACCAACTGCGTCAGATCCGTTCCCGCCACCAGCCCGAAGTCTTCGTCGTCTGCGAGCGGAGGAATCTCGGCGAATCCACCCCGCGACAGAAAAACCGTAAACGGGCTCAGGACAAGATGCAGGTGCTTGGTGTGCGGAATGAGCGGGAGGAAGATCAACAGCGCAAGGGTGTGCGTCCACCAGAGTGCCCTGGCGCCAGTGCCCGCTTCGGGCACAAAGAACGCCGCCAGATACGTGGCCATCAGGGCGAAGATCAGCAGCGCGATGAGTCCGGATTCCCACGAAAGCTCACCCAACCATTTGGGCCGTGCAATGAATCTCCGCACAAACAGCACGAGGATGCCCGCAGCGCAGGCGACTGCGAAGAACGCCGCAAAGTCGAAATAGAATCGCCCAACGCGCCCCGCCGGATCGAGAAAGCCAAGCCCAAAGATTGTCGCGCAGTGGTTCAACGTGACCAACGCAAAGGCGCAGAACGCCCAGAAGACCAATGCGTGGGCCACTCCAGCCAGCGACCGCTCGCGAATCACTTTGGCCTGGCACATCACCTCCCAAACGAAATCGCGCACACGCCTGCCGATTGGGAAGAGGTGAAACTCGGGATCCTTCTTCGATTGCAAAATCTTCCCCAAAATCGGCCCGAAGCGCCGCCAGAAACCAAAAAGCGACCCGGCGGCAAGCACTGCGAACAGCGCTCGCTCCGAGCCAGAGAAGTACTGGGGTTCAGCCAAATTCGGGAGAAATGCTGTCATCATCGAATCAAAAGGGAGCCACAATGGACTCGCGCCGCCGGTCGCATGACTCGATTTACAGAGTCGTCGAGTCGCAATAGTATCCTAGCCTGTGCGGGCCGTCGATTGGGTCACGCGCTACTCTTTCTTTGGAGCACGATCTTGGCCAAGTATCTTGTCACCGGGGCCGCCGGATTCATCGGCCGCTCGATTTCTGCAGCCCTGCTCAAGCGCGGCGACAGCGTGCGCGGCGTTGATAGTTTCATCACCGGCAAGCGCGCGAACCTCACCGGCCTCGAAGCCATGGAGTTCATCGAGGGCGACCTGGCCGATCCCGCCGTCTGCGCCAAAGCCTGCGCAGGTGTTGAGGTCGTCTATCACGAGGCGGCGCTGGCCAGCGTGCCGCGTTCTGTGGCCGATCCCGCGGCCACCAATCGCAACTGCGTCGATGCCACTGTCAATGTGCTGGTAGCCGCCCGCGCAGCGGGCGTGCGCCGCGTCATGTATGCCGGCTCTTCGTCGGGCTACGGCGATACGCCAACGCTGCCCAAGCGCGAGGATATGCTCCCCAATCCCATCAGCCCCTATGCAGTGGCCAAACTGGCGGGTGAGCATTATATGAGCGCATTTACCCGCGTCTATGGGCTTGAAACCGTTACTCTGCGCTACTTCAATGTCTTCGGTCCTTTTCAGGACCCCACTTCGCACTACTCCGGCGTTCTGGCCATCTTTTGCCGCAAAATGCTCGCCGGGGAGCAGCCCACCATCTACGGCGATGGTGAGCACAGCCGCGATTTCACCTACATTGAGAATGTGGTTGCAGCCAACCTGCTGGCCGCCGACGCTCCGGTCGAGAAGGTCTCCGGCAAAATGATGAACGTGGCCACCGGTGCAGCCGTCACGCTCAATCAAGTTTTTGAGATTCTCCGTGGGCTCACCGGTTACAACGGCAAGCCGGCCTACGCGGAGCCGCGCTCAGGCGACATCAAGCACTCTCTGGCCGACATCAGCCGGGCGAGGGAACTGCTGGGCTACGTCCCACAGGTTGATTTTCGCGAGGGGATTCGCCGCACCGTCGAGTGGTACAAGACCTCGCAGCCAAACAGCTAATTCATCGCCACTGTCAGCAATCCTGCTGCTTCGTTCGTCCGGCCTTTCATTCTAAATATCTAACTAGGTTATACTGATGACTACCATGACTACTTTCGACGTATTCCGACACCGATTGAATGACTACAGAAACTCGCTTGTGCGCCGTGCAAAGCTTGAAAAAGAGATGATGATTGTGCCAGTTGAACTTGAGAAACACTACCTGGCGTTGGACGATGCCGAGAGGCTCCTCGCCGATAAGGTGATTTGTGAATGGCTGCGATCGGATGATCCGGGAACTCGATGGGATGCGGAATACTTAATAAAGAAGTTCAGAATTGTTTCGGCCGCGGATGCCTTAAGAGAACTCGATTTGCGCCTACAGAAGACCTCTTCGGTATCTGCCCCTGACAGAGATGAGCTCGCTAAGGTTATCAGGCTCATTCTCTGGTCCAGTTTCTGCCTGCGCCACGGCTCAACCGCATCCTCGCCATGTGATGGCAATCACCCTTGTGACGCACACCATTGACGAATTGTGTGCGATGAACGAAACTGGCAGGGATTTTCCCTAGAATAGCTGTCTGTTCTGAACGCCAGGGCCATCGCTTTCGCTTCCAATGGCATGGGGCGAAAGAGAGGCTCATGACGGATTTTCGCTGCGGTCCGCGGCGCAGAGCATCCTGTTGCCTGCGGCAGATTCGGCTTGAGGTGCGGTTGATTGCGGTTCTGTGCGAGGTTTCTTGCGATTGAGGTTTTCTTCCGTTGCCGAATACTCTGTCGATCCACGAAGCTCTTCAGAATGACGCTGCCACTACCGATCCGGCGAACACAGTTAGCCCCAAGTCCACTTCTCTCGGCGAACGTTGGCAGGTGGTGTGGCGCCGCCGGCGTTTCGTAGCCACCATCGAAGGCGCGTTGCTTGTCGCCTGCATTCTCTACTGCCTCATTGCGCCCAATCAGTACGAGGCAACCGGCCGCGTAGAACTCCGCGCCGCGCCGATCTCCTCGCTCAGCCTCGATGGCACTGAAGCGCAGATTCCAACGTCCATTCTTTCCGCGCCCATCGCACTGGAAACACTGGCCAGCGTTTTACGCAGCGACCGGCTCGCCTGGCGTGTAATCGTCGCGCTCAAGCTCTACGAAGCTCCCGGCTTTCGCAGCGACTTTGCCAGCCGCTTCGCTGGCTTCAATCCCGACAAGCCCGCGCCCGATGCCCAGTCCTGGCTTCTCGACCGCTTCTCGCGCCGCCTGCGGGTGCAGTCGATGCCGCGCACCATGCTGGTCGAAATCCGCTTCCGCTCGCGCGACGCGGCGCTGTCTGCCGCTGTGGTCAACGCGCTCATTGCTTCCTACGGCGATCAGGAAACCGAGTCTCAGATTCAAGCCACAGCGCAGGCCTCCGGCTGGCTCAGCGCGCAGCTCGCCGAATTGAAGACTCGCGTTGACCGGGACCAGCAGCGCCTGGCTGAATTCGAGAATCAGCACGGCATTGTGAGCACGCCGGATGTGATGGCCGATGGCCAGCCGGGAGAAACGGAACACAGCTCCGCTCTGCTTCAGATCGACGAGTTCAGTCGCCAGCTTGTTGCCGCGACAACAGATCGCATTCTTGCTGAGGCGGAGTACCGCGCTGCCTCGCAAGGCGATCCAGAGACAGTCATTGCCTCCGATCCGCGACTCCAGGCCGACAACGCCAGCTTTGCCACCGCGCTCCTCGAGCAGATCCACGCTCACCGCAGCGATCTGGAGCAGGAACAGGCCCAGCTCAGCGCCGAACACGGCCCCGGCTTTCCCCGCGTCGTTGAAATCAGCCGCCAGTTGGCGGATCTCGACCGCCAGAAGCGGGCCGAGGATGCAAAACTGGTCGAACGTTTCCGCTCGAATTGGCAAACCGCCGAGGACCGCGAGCAGTCGGTGCGCAACAGCTTGCAGCAGGCAACAAATGAAGGCATGAAGCTGAACGAGGCTGCAACCGAATACGCCGTCATGCGTCAGGAAGCCAACGCCAGCCACGACTTGTACATGCGCGTGCAGGACAAGGCCGAGGAGGCTGGTTTCGCTGCCGGAGTGCGCTCGTCGAACATTTCTGTCGTTGATTACGCGCGTCAGCCGGTGAAGCCCGTAGCCCCCGATCTGCCGCTCTATCTCGCGATCACGTTTTTTGTCGGGCTCTGGATCGCCGTTGGCGTCGCACTGCTACGCGAGGCGCTCGGCTCGACGGGAGTGCGCTTGGTCGTGGCACTGATCGCGTTGCTTGGCGTCGGCGCATCGCTTCGTGCGCAAGCGCCCACGCCAAACACATCGGGCCTGCCTTCCGGCGTTGCCAGCTTCCCGCAGTCGCAGGAGACCCGGAGCGTGCCCAATCCAAAGGAAGCACCCGCGATCTGGAACGACGCGGGCGGCGTTGCGCCCACGGCTGGGGTCACACCGACCGCGGGTACGCAGTCTTCCGCGCCCATGCCCGCACCAATCAGTCCCGGAGATTTTCTCGAAATTGCCGAGTACCACACGCCGGAGTTTCACTCCACCGTACGCGTCTCAGCCGAGGGCACGGTTACGCTGCCCTTGATCGGCGAGGTGAAACTTGCCGGAAAGGACGAGCAGGCCGCCGCGCGCGCGATAGAGGCCGCTCTGCTGGCGAAGGGTATGCTACTTCATCCCCTCGTCTCGGTGCTGGTCACCGCTTATGCCGGCCAGGACGTGAGCGTGCTTGGGGAAGTCACTCGCCCCGGCGTCTATCCCTACACAGTCCACCATCGCCTGCTCGACCTGATCTCTGCCGCGTCCGGCCTCTCTGCGAACGCTGGCCGGCTGGTCAATGTGTTTCATCAAGACGACTCGAAGACGCCTCATGCGGTAGTGCTCGACCCCGGCGGAACCGATACATCCTCTGGCCACAATCCCGAGCTCAGCCCCGGCGACACGGTCCAGGTGAGCCGCGCGGGCCTCGTCTACGTGGTGGGCGATGTAATTCGGCCCGGTGGATTCGCGGTCGATCCCGTGCAGGGGCTCACCGTGGTGCAGGCGCTCTCGCTCGCCTGGGGGCCGTCGCAAAACGCCGCCGTCGGCAAAGCCCTCCTCATCCGCGAACAAAAAGGAGGCCGCGCAATGATCGCCCTCAACATCCGGCGCATGCTGCGCGGCCAGGATCCCGATCAGCCGGTGCAGGACCGCGACATTCTCTACGTTCCCGACTCCGAGGCGAAGAATCTGCTGAACCGAACCCTGGAATCCGCCATCCAGTCCACGATTGGCGTCACCGTCTACTCTGCCTTGGTTTATTCGCAACGCTATTAGTGAGGCGACGATGAGAAGAACCGCGTGGATTCTGCTTCTCCTCTTCGCTTTTGCGATTCCGTGGGAGTATTCCCTCGACCTCGGCGGGCTGCTCGGCAACGCGGCCCGCGTCGCCGGTTTGCTGGTTCTTCTCGCCGCGGTTCCGGCGGTCTTGCAGGCAGGCCGTATGCGCACGCCAGGCGCGTTCTGGTGGTTTGCCCTCGCGCTCTTTTTCTGGTTCTACTGCTCCTATTTCTGGACCATCGATCCCGTCGCGAGCCTGGAGAGGATTCGCGGTTACTTCCAGGAGATGATGATCGTCTGGCTGGTTTGGGAATTCGCCGACACACCCGCCGATCTTCGCGCTTTGCTGCGCGCCACCGTCGCCGGCTCGTGGGTGCTTGCGCTGCTCACACTCGCGGCCTTCAGTTCACCGGAGGCCATCGCCGCGGGCCAGATCCGATTTGCTGCCTACGGCCAGGATCCCAACGAAGTTGCCCGCTTCCTCGATCTCGGCTTTCCGCTTGCGGCGCTTCTCGTCAACTGCGAACGCCGATGGCTGCCGCGCCTTCTGGCGTTGGGCTTTTTCCCACTTGGCCTTGTTGCTGTTCTGCTCACCGCTTCGCGGGAAGGCTTCCTGGCCGCGGTAATTGGAATTGCCGGCTCCGTCGTTCTTCTCACTCAGGGCCGTCCCCGCCGGCTGGCTGCTGCCGTCCTCCTCGTGCCGCCTTTTCTCGCCGCTCTGTGGTTCATCGTGCCCTCTGCGACGCTCGCGCGCCTTGCCACCATTCCCGAGCAGCTCCAAAGCGGCGACCTGAATCAGCGCTTCAACATCTGGTCTGCCGGCTGGCGCGCCTTCACGCACGCGCCGCTTCTGGGCACAGGCGCGGGTTCATTTGTCGCCGCTGCCCGGGTTTCTCCCATTGACACGGCCCACAACACCCCACTTTCCATCGCCGTGAGCGGAGGGCTTTGCGCCTTATTCCTGGCTGCCATTCTCCTCGCGCTCGCGGTGCGTTACGCGCTTCGCACGCATGGACCTCTGCGCATCGCACTGGTCACCTCGTTGATCGTCTGGGCCCTGACCTCGCTCGTCGCCACGGTCGAAGAGAACCGCACCACGTGGCTGCTGCTGGCCATGATTGCCGTTGCGGGCCGAATAGCCGCCGACGACCCAGGAGGGCTCACTGACTGCTTTTCCGCGCGGCCGCTGCTTCGAACCTTTGGCCGCCAAAGTTCTTCAACTCCGGCTTGTGGAGGTGTAACACGTCATGTTACATTATGAAAAGTGATCAAAACATTCCGGCATCGCGGGCTTGAGAGGTTCTTCAAGACAGGTTCAAAAACGGGCATCCAGCCGGCCCATGAAGCACGGCTTCGCATCCTGTTGACGACTTTGAATCTGGCCTCGACGCCGCGCGACATGAACCGACCGGGCTGGGACTGGCATCCGCTGAAAGGGGATCTCACGGGCCATTGGTCGGTCACCGTCAACAAGAACTGGAGGGTAACCTTCAGCTTTGAGGGCGAGGACGCAATCCTCGTGGATTATCGGGATTATCACTAGGAGGTAGGAGTATGGGAATGATGCACAACCCCGCAAGTCCGGGCGAACTGCTTAGAGAGTTCGTGGGCGAGACAACAGCAACGGAACTGGCCGGGCGCATCGGTACCGCACGCGCCACTATCTCCCGGATTCTTAATGGCCGCACCGCGGTCACTGTCGAACTGAGCATCCGCCTCGGCCAAGCGTTGGGGCTTTCGCCAGACTTCTTTTCGAAAGCTCAGCTTCAATACGACCTCTGGGTCGCAATGCAAAAGAAGAGGCCGAAGATAAAGCGGCTGGCGGCGTAAAACGCGGCGTATGTAGAGAGAGAGGCTCAACCAGCGATGAAGCTCAGATGGAAGCTCGGAATTACGATTCCACAGGCATTGCTCGCTATTGGTGCCGTCTGCTGGTTCACGAGCGCCTATTTCAGATTTTGGATTCGGGAAGCCTATTACTCCGTTCGCCCGATACCGCCGCGCTGCAAGCAGGGGGGAGCTGACTTCCAGGCGAGAGTCAAGCGAATCGAAGCCGAGGCCAAGGTCTCCCTTAAGCCGGGCACGAAGAAAGCCGGCGTGATCAGCTTCTTTTCGTCCCAGAACATCCCATTGAACTTCTATCGGATCGTCGGGCACAACGAAGCTAGCGGCCAAATATACGTTGCTGGACTCGCGGAGTGCGCTAGCGTCGCCTGTGGCGACGATTCAGCCTTGATTGGCGTCCGGGTCGATGTAGACGGGAATGGCACCGTCGTGTTGGACCCGGTTGTCGTAGGAATGTACACGGACTGCCTGTAATTTCTCCTTGATCTGACGTTCGAGCGAATCTATGTCGACGCTTTCGCAAGGATGGCGGCGGGATTCTCTGCCTATCGCGGCCGCTGGCATCAATCGCGCCATTTTCCAGGCTGCGGTCTCGGTCGGAGCCGCAGGAATCTTCGTCAAGGTTCTTGCCACATTCAAGGAAGTTGCGGTTGCCTCCGTCTACGGCCGCTCCGACGCAATGGACGCATTCCTCGCTGCAGCGCTTATTCCCAGTCTGCTCGTCAACCTTATCTCGGAGTCGATGAATCAAGCCCTCGTGCCAACACTGGTCCGGGTGAGGGAACAGGAGGGTCGCGAGCGCGCCCAGCGGCTATTGTCCAGCTCCATGCTCTGGATGTGCGTGCTCCTCGCCGCTGCCAGTGCCGTAATGGCCCTCTTGGCGCGCAGCTTCTTCCCGCTCATCGCCTCTCACTTTGCGCCCGCCAAGCTCGCCCTTGCCCTGCACCTCTTCTGTGCGCTGCTGCCGGTTGTTCTCATCACCGGAATCGCCACCAATTGCACTGCGGTTCTCAACACGGTTGATCGCTTCGCCCTTCCCGCTCTTGTGCCCATCGTTATTTCTGTCGCGATCATCTTCGGGGCGCTCGAGTTCGGCGCCCGCTTCGGCATCTGGGCCATGGTCTGGTCCACGCTGGCCGGTTCGCTGCTGCACGCCGTTATCGTCGCCTGGATGATGCAGCGGCGCGGTTACCGCTTTCGCCTGCGCTGGTATGGAATGGACGAAGCCACGCGCGAAGTCGCCGGCCAATATGGGCCGGTGCTGTTGAGCAGCGTGGTGTCTTCTGGTGGCTTGCTCGTCGATCAGTCGATGGCCGCCATGCTCATTGCGGGCAGCGTCTCAGCGCTGGTGTATGCAAATCGCTTTGTCAGTGTGGTGCTCACGCTGCTGGCCGGCGCGGTCTCCACCGCCATCGTGCCCTACGTCTCGCGCATGATCGCCCTGCACGACTGGACTGGTTGCAGCCACACCCTTCGCACCTGGGTTCGCCTCACCGCGCTTGTCTCCGTGCCCATCGCGGCCCTGCTGATCGCCGGCGCGCGCCCTCTGGTTCGTATCGCTCTCCAGCACGGCCAGTTCGGCCCTCGCGACTCTGGCGTCGTCGCCTCCGTACTTGCCATGTATGCCATTCAGATCCCTTTCTTTGCCGTCAGCCGCGTTTATTACCGCTTCATTGTCGCCATGCGCCGCACCGATTTGATCCTTTACTGCGGCATCATCAATCTCGGACTCGACATCGTGCTCAATCTGGTCCTCATGCACTGGTTCGGCGTCGCAGGAATCGCGCTCGCGACATCGCTCTGGACCGTCAGCACATTCTTCTATCTCTGGTATTGGAGCAGGAAGCTCCTCGCTCGCGCATCCGCGCCGGAGGTAGCCGCATGATTCCATCGCCCGCTGAGTACTTGCTCCGCTGCGACGACCTTTGTCCAACCATGTCTGTTGAGCGTTGGCGGCGCGTCGAATCCTTGATCGAGGAGTTCCACCTTCAGCCGATCCTGGCTGTCATTCCCGACAATCGCGACCCTGAACTTGAAGCTTCGCCTCCCGATCCGAAATTCTTTGAGCGCATGCGCAGGCTAGAGGGCTCCGGGGCCATCATCGGCCTGCACGGCTATCGTCACCTCTGTGAGAGCCGCTGCCGCAGCCTCGTCGGCCTCGCCCGCACGTCGGAGTTCGCCGGCGTGCCCGCCGAAACACAGCGCGAGTGGATTCACGAAGGCCTGCGGATTCTGCGCGGACAAGGACTCAACCCGAAAATCTGGGTCGCGCCGCGACACGGCTTCGATCGGCGCACGCTCGACGCGCTTTGCGCGGAGGGAATCACGCTTTTATCCGACGGTTTTGCGCGTGTACCGTTCCGGCGCGGCGGCTTGACCTGGATTCCACAGCAGCTTTGAGGGCCCGTCGAAAAATCCAAGGGCCTCTGGACGATCTGCGTGCATCCGAATACCGCCTCGGACACAGAGGTCGCGGCCCTGCGCGCTTTTCTAATGGTGCACTCGGATCAATTCACCTCCGTTTATCGTGTACTCTTCCGCAGTCAACCCACCACCCTGACCCTAGCTGAACGCATTTACGCGGAGGCGGCGCTGTGGCGGCTCAAAATCTCGCGCGCCGCCAGGCGAACCCGCAACTTGACGCTCTTGCGATCGAGCAACGCTTCATAAAGCCGCTCCCAGCGATCGAGCACGGTTTCCAGACCGAACTCTTCGATCACGCGGCGCCGCGCGCACTCGCCCATCGCGTACCGCTCCTCGAGCGGCATGCTCATCAAACCCGTCATCGCTTCGCACAAGCTCTGTGGATCGCCCGCCCGGGCCAGCCAGCCATTCACTCCGTCAACGATTACTTCGCGCGTTCCCGGAACGTCGGTGGCCACCGCGGGTACCCCGCAGGCGCCGGCTTCCAGCAGAACCATCGGCAGGCCCTCGTAGCGCGACGACAGAACGAACCCATCCGCGGCCTGCATCCATCGCTGCACGTTCGGCTCAAACCCCAGCAAGCAGACACGTCGCTCCAGGCCGAGCTTCTTCGCCAGTCCGACGAGTTCCGCTTCCAGCGGGCCAGTGCCCAGAATCAGCAGCCTTGACTTTTCTGGCGCGTAAGCCAGCGCCCTCAATAGCGTCGGATAATCCTTCACAGTTTCGAGCCTGCCGACAGCCAGCCAGAGGAACTCATCCGTCAATCCCAGCAGCCGCCGCGCCTCGCCCCTCGCACTTACATTCGGCTCCCATGCCTCGACTTCAATTCCGTTTGCCAGGATCGACAGTTGCTCCTCGCGTACCATCCCCGCAGCCAGATGCGAAACTGCGGTCGCGCGGCTGACAGCCGTCACATGGTCGGGTAGCCAACGGCTGCACGCATAACCAAAGTGCCGGCCTCTCTTGCCCGTGCAGGAGCTGTGCAGCGTGTCGATGACCACCGGCACAGGCGCGGCCAAGCGCGACCATCGGCAGAGCCAGGCGGCGTGCGGCAGATGCGCATGCAGCACGTCCGGCTGCTCGCGCCAGAGCCAGCGATGGAAGCGATTCCATCCCCTGGGGTCCACAAGCCCTTTGCGCATCTCCAGGCTGGTAAAGGCAACGCTGCAATCGCTGAGCTCCGCGGCCGCCGCGCCGCCTGAACCAGAAAGCGCCACGACACTCACACGCCAACCGCGCCGCCGCAGACCCTTAGCCAGCAGCATGGCCTGGCGCTCGGCGCCCCCAATGCGGTCCAGGCCCGGAATCGCAAACGCCGCATGGCTCATGGACGCCTCCACGCGTGCGCGTCGATCAGCTCTTCATACGCTTCGATCGCCCGCTCGAACGCAAATTCATTCGACCGCCAGGTTTTCCGAATATCGGAATCGCGCGCCCGTTTGCGCCTTCGAAACGGAGCCCAGATTGCCATCGGCGCGGTGCACACGGCCGCGACGATCAGCGAGAAAGCAAAGAACGGCAGCGATAAAGCACACAGGATGCTAGTAAGAGCAAGGCCAAACCAAGGACGAAACACAACTTTCCCCCAGCAACACAGTTGTCAGGTCCCGGGGCCGAAGCCGGCGCCGGAGACACTTCAAGCGGCATCGTGATGAATGCGCCCCGTCCCTGCTCGACTCTCCCGCATGATCCACAAAAGTGCGGTATCAACGTGCGCAGGAATCGGAACAGAAGCTGTTGAATTGTTCGGCGGGAATCTTCCTCGATGGAGTCAGGCGCTACTCTAAGAAATAGAAGCCTTAACATACTGTCGGCCCGGCGCGCCCGATTTTCCGTCTGAGCAAGCTTCCCTGGACAACGCGAGAGTGACCCTGGTAACAGGGCCCTTCTTGGGTGTGGAAAACTAGATTGAAACTGTACCCACAGGAAACATCCGATCGGAAAAAATGTCAAGAGGTTAATTTCCACAGGGAAAACACGTGCGTTGATTACCTTTGCGCGGACTTGGGAAGCCTGCGCTCGATCACCGCTCGCCGATATCCACAACCGTCTGCTGCGCAAGCGGTGCATTCGATGGGAGGAAATCGTGAGAGAACCTTTCGCCCGGCCGAATCGTCCTGAGCGCCGCAATGATCGTCGCCGCCAGGGCCTCAGCGGAGATTTCCGGCGCCAGCCATGTGCCTGGTCGCCCGCGAAGCAAATCCACAACGCCTCCAGACGCCGGCGTGGCCACAAGAGGCAAGCCGTCCGCGGCAGCTTCGAGCAGAGCATTGGGCATTCCTTCATGGCGCGACGGAAGCACGAACAGCGTCGCTTCTTGAAACAATACGTAGGGTCGATCGACGTAGCCCGCGAAGCAGACGGCCGTCTCTAATCCCAGTTCGCGCGAAAGCGACTTCAACGCTGTTTCTTCGTGACCGGCACCGGCCAAGATCACTTTAACTTCGGGAAACTGCTCGCGTACCGCGACGATTGCCCTCAGCAGCAGGTCGAAGCCTTTTTCCCGCGATAGTCTTCCGATAGACAGAAGTTGCAGTGCTGAGCTGCTCCTCGCTACAGGGGCGCACATCGCCGCCCGAACTCCTTTGAGGTCCACCGGGTTCGGCAAAACCGCGATCTGCTCCTCGCCGATCCCTGCAGCTATGGCAAGATCCTTCGCCATCGCCTGCGACTGGCAGATCACATGATCCGAGTGTCGATAAAGCAGGCGATAGACCAGGCGCGTGAATCGCGGCAGGCTGCCGAACGCAAGAACCGACGACGCCGTCGCGTTCTGGCGCACCAGCACGGACGTCTTCGGCGGGAAAAGCGGCCGCAGCATCAACACAAGGAGACTGACCTCTACCGCTCCCGACAGCACCACCGTGGGCCGGATACGCCAAATCAGGCGCAGCAGTGGAAACGCAGCGGCGCGCGCCCGCCCGGCGTTCAGCGCGTGAACGCTCACCCACGGGGGAAGCAATTCTCCGCTTTCGTCCGCCCGCCCGACAAGCCCGAGATGGACCTCGTACTTCTCCTTTGACAGACCGCGCGCCAGCAGAGCCATCACGTGTTCGGCTCCGCCGCCGCCCAAATGAGAGAGGAGCAGGAGGATTCTTGTGCGTCGCACCATGAATTTCCTGAGAGGGAAACCATTCTTACCCAAAGTCGCGCGCGAAATGTGTGCCGGCAATCACTGACTGTGTTTTAAATTGCTCTAATCTTGTGTCTCAAATTGACACATTTATTTTTGTCTCCAGAATCTGCTGACACGCCCTCACATTTTGGGAATTCAAAGATCGCAGGCGCTTATGGCAGATTCCGGGATTCTTCCCTTCCGTCTTTCTCCGTGTTTCAAGCAGCAGCCCACTATGCTCATCGGCGTGACGACTCAGGAACTATGCCTGATTCTCGGGGCGCGCTTGAGCGTTATGCGCCGGGCTGGATTCCGCGTCGTTCTGATCTCCGGCCCCGGCCAACTCCTGGATCGCATGGCGGCGCGCCTCAGCGTGGAGTGCATTGCGGTTCCCATGCACCGCTCGATTGCTCCTCTCGCCGATCTCCTCGCGCTGGTTCGCCTCTGGCGGATCCTGGGCAGCTACAGGCCGGATCTCGTGGAATTCAGCACACCGAAGGCCGGGCTGCTCGGCATGATTGCCGCTAAGCTGCGTGGCGTGCCCAGGCGCGTGTACATGCTGCGCGGGCTCAAGCTCGAAAGGTCGCGCGGCCTCAAGCGCTGGATTCTGCTCACGGCAGAGCGAGTGGCTTGCGCCTGCGCGCATGTGGTGCTTTGCAACAGCAAGAGCCTCCGTGCTGAGGCGTTAGCCCTCCGCCTCGCGCCCGCCGGCAAGTTACTGGTGCTGGGTGAGGGAAGCAGCAATGGTGTGGACGTGGAGCGCTTTTCGCCCGGGCCCAGTGACGTGCGCGAAAAATTCTCCATTCCCCCCGAGGCCCCGGTCGTGGGCTTTGTGGGCCGTCTGACGCGCGACAAAGGCCTGCCCGAGCTGATCGAAGCCTTCGATCGGATTCTCGTCGCCATGCCTGCCGCGCATCTGCTGCTGGTGGGCTGGTTCGACGCCGCCGAAGACGCGCTGGATGCAGAGTCGCGAACCCGGATCCTCAACCATCCGCACATCCACTGCACCGGATTCGTGAGCGACGCGGCGCCTTATTACCGTGCCATGGACGTGATGGTTCTTCCCACCTGGCGCGAGGGGTTTCCTAATGCGGTGCTCGAGGCTTCGGCCACAGGCATTCCGGTGGTTACGACCGAGTCGACCGGCGCGCGCGACGCCGTGATCCCTGAAGTGACCGGCCTCCTGATTCCGCCGGGCTATCCAGAGGCCATCTACGAATCGGTTATGAAACTTCTGCGCGATCCTGAGCGCCGATTCCACATGGGCCGCGTGGGTCGTGCATGGGTGGTGGAACATTACTCCGAGGAGCAGGTGCTGACCTTGACGGCAAATTACTACTTGAGCCTGATGGAGGCGGAGCCGATCGCTCGGCTTCAAAGTGCCTGACCTCTTCGGTCACTCACCTCAGCCCGCGTCTGCATCGCCGCCAAACAGATCGCGCTGTTCGCCGCTAGGTTTGGGAGCCTCGGTGCGCTTGCGGCTCGCGGCTCCAATCAGGCTCAGCACCTCCAGCGCCTGAATCGCTTGCCGGGGCACATAAATGCGTTGCGTGTTCGACCGAGTATCGGGCGGAGTGAGCAACAACCCGGCGCCCTCAACCAGACTCCGGTCATTGGCCGCCAATCCCTCCAGCTCGTCGCCGTCCGTCAGGGTGAGCCGAATCCACAACCCAGCCGTCCGCGGCCGCAGTGTAAAGCGCTTGCGCACCAGTCGTTCAGGGTCAGCCTGGTCCGCCGGTCCAGCAGGAAAGGCGCGCACGTAGCACATCCACTTCACTTGCTCCCAGCCGATACGCACCACTTTGCCGGCCTGGTCCAGAATCTCCAGCTCCGGCTTCGCCTGCCCGAACTCCGCGCCCACGTAACCGGCAAACCAGTCACGGGAGAACTTGCGCACAATGACAGGTTTGCGTGCAGAGGCCATCGCTCTGGATTGTCGCACGAGCGGTGGCGAAGCGATGGCGCCCTCTATTGCATCTTCTGGCTACCCTTCCTCGCGCCCTCCCCATGCATCGATGAGAAACGTCGGGTTTCGCCCCAATTCCCGAACCGCGAAAGTTGCGAAACCGGTGCGGTCTGGCCGCAACCGGTCTCGTCAATGCCCATGCTGCACAATGAGTGCGAATGCAACCCAACAACCAGGCGGGTCCATAATTTCAGCGAGTTGACAAGATGGTTTATGACACCGGTTCTGGTCTTCCACCGCAACTTGTGTTAATGTTTGCTTTGCTAGTTTTCATGAATCGCACCGTAAGGGCAACATCTTCAGGCACTTGGGCTGCGGTCCAGACCCCAGAATCAGGATAGGGCATGCCCGACTATATCTACCTGCTGGAAAACCGGCTCTCGGCCGACCAACGCAATGCCATCGCGCAGTTGCGGGCGGCCGCTCGCGATGCCGGGATCCTTCTCTTCCTTACGGGCGACGCAGTGCGCGACCTCACCAGCGGCCACGCCGTCCGCGAGCTTGAGGTTGCGGTGAACGGAAACGCGCTTAAGCTTAAGAAACCATTGGAGAAACTCGGCGGAAAGCTGTGGGGAGAAGACGAGCTTTCGCGCAGCCTCTACCTGTGTTTTCCGGGCACCGTGCGCGTCAACGTCGTCAGCGCGCACCGCGTCGAATACCCCAAGCCGGGCAAGCCGGTCTTTCATCTCGCCTCCATGCAGGAGGACCTCCGCCGCCGCGACTTCACCGTAAATTCCATGGCCATCTCCCTCAACGAGGGGTCGTTCGGGCTCCTCATGGACCCTTTGAACGGCGCCGCCGACATCGAGATGCGCGCCTTGCGTCTCGTCTCGAATTACGGCTTCATTGAGGACCCCGTGCTGCTCATCCGAGCCGCCCGCTATCGTGCCCGCCTGGACTGGGAAATGGACCCCAGAACCCAGGCCCGCCACGACAACGCCAAAGGCGAGAACGTCATCGAGTTTCTCTCCGCTCACGACCGCAGGCAGGAGCTGGAGCAGATCGGTCACGAAGAGGACGGACTGAAGGTCCTGCGCGCCCTCGAGGCCGAGGGCTGGATGAAGGTTCTCTTTCCGGCATGGACATCCGCAAAGGCCGACGAGGCCAAGCTGAACACCCTTCATGAACTGGCGGCGCAGCTCCAGGTGCAGGGAATTCATCCCGACATGTCCGCTGCTCAAATGCAGCTGCTCACAGCCAAGCTGCCTTCCCGCGACCTCTCGGCGTTGAAGAAGTCTCTCTTGCGCCCGGGTTTCGTCGAGGAGTGGAACAAGCTGGACTCGCTGGCCTCCGGGTTCGCGAAGGCGCTCCTCTCCAAGCAAAACGCCAAACCCTCGGCATGTTTTAAGCTCTTCATGAGCTATGATCCGGAAGCGGTTCTATGGCTTGGCTTTGTAAGCACGGACAAAGCGGTTCAAGAGCGCTTCAACCTCTTCCTCAAGGTCTGGCCCGAAGCCCGTCAACGCATCCCGCATCTGCTCTTGCAGGAGATGCGCATCACCCCTGATTTGCCCGTCTATGGCGAGCTCATCCAGAAGATCTTCCTCGAGCTAATAGATGGCCGCTTGACCACCCCGGAGGAGATGCGGACTTTCATCCAGCCGTATTCCCCGCCCGCGCCACCCCCTCAGGTCACCATCAAGCGTTCGCGTGCCCGCCGGGCGGGAGCACGGATTAAAGAGCAGGTAATTGAAGAGGAGGAGGCCGAGGACGTTCTGGTGGATGAGGATCTTGAGCCCGCCGGCACCGATGACGAGGAACTCGATCTGGCCATTCTGCCCAAGGGCTCCCTCGCGGTCGATTTGGATGCGGATAGTGAGGATGAGGATGAGTTAGAGGCCGAAGACACCGAGGCGGCGCCTGCAAGCAAGAAGCCTGCAAGCAAGAAGGGACAAAAACCCGCACCCGCCCTTAAGCCGGTTGCGACCAAACCCTCGGCTCCGCCCGCTCCCGCAAAGCCAACAACAGCAAAGGCCCAGCCCGCTGCCGCGCTGAAAAAACCCGCGCCTGCTCCAGTGCAGCCCAAGTCCGCAAAGCCAGCCACCCCAGCCGTCAAAGCGCCAGCCCCAGCCAAGGCGAAAGCCGCGGCCGCCAAGCCGGCGAAAGCCGCGGCAAAAGCACCGCCGAAGAAACCCGCGCCGGCTAAGGCCGCTAAGCCCAAAGCCAAGCCAAAGCCGCCCGTAAAGCCTGTCAAGAAGGCTCCGGCGAAGCCGTCTAAACCGGCGGCGAAGAAGCCGGCCGCAAAGAAGCCCGCGCCCAAGAAGGCTAAGAAGCGCTGACCCGCGTTCTCATCTCCGAGTGACCACCATCAACAGGTCTGGGGCCACGCGGCAGGTCTTGCTCTGCGGCGGCGTCCACGTCGATCCATCGGAATACTTCACCAACAGCAGCTCGACCGATACGACCGCCGTTAGCCCTGGCACCCAAATGTCTGCCGAGGCCGTGCGGTCAGCGCCGGATGTGAAGGGAACTGTCAGCGTCTGCACGCGCAGAGCCGGGTCTTCGCTTGCGCTGCCGACCTGCTCTGTCCGGCCCTTCGGCGTCCAGCCGCGCAAACTCACGGTCGCGCTGGCGATCGTCCGCTGATCCGGACTGTGAAGCTTGAGATGCAGCCGCTGTCCGACACCCTTGGCATGATCGACTTTGGGAAGATCAGCACCGGTCTTGACGATATCTCCATCGGAAAGATGCGAAGCCTCGATGGAAACCGGGCACAGATTCGGCGGCGGGATGGGGTGCGTAGCGGTGGAGGACTGGCCGTCGTGCCCGATGGTATATGTAGCCCCTCCCGCACCACTAAAGCCGCCGTTCTGCGCCGCAAACCCAAGGGGCGCAATGAGGAACAAGCATCCAAGAAAGCCGGCCAGCTTCACTGAAGGCCTCCTTCCCAAGTTTCGTCTCCATTGTTCACCCATCCGAACCCCTTGTCCATCGGCATCCGGCCACCAACCCCGCCCGCGACCAAATTCATCCGTAATTATCCCTTGACAGTAGGTACTCTCTTTGCTAGACTTTATGTAGTCGAGGGAGGTATTTATGGCGAAAAGACTTAAGGTTCAACGGTATACGAAGCGTGATTTTGACCGCCAATTCCCTAACGATGCGGTGTGCCTAGAATGGCTCAAAAACTACCTCTTCCCAGATGGGATTTTCTGCCAGACCTGCGAGCAAATCACGAAACATCATAGGGTTGTGAAGCGCAAGTCATTCTCCTGCGATCACTGCGGAAACCACGTTCACCCCACGGCGGATACGATCTTTCACAAATCGACTACTCCCCTGACAACTTGGTTCTATGCGATCTACCTCATGTCCTCGACTCGCTGCGGAATCTCGGCCAAGCAAATCGAACGCGAGACCGGCGTCACCTACAAAACGGCATGGCGGATGTTCAAGCAGATTCGGACCATGCTGAAAGAGGACCATAGCGGCGGCTTGGGTGGCCCTGAGAGCGGCGGCGTTGAGATGGACGAGACTTACTTCGGCGGCGTCCGGCGTGGCGTCAAGGGCAAGCCAGCGCCCGGAGACAAAAAGAAAACTGCCATCGTCGGGATACTGGAGCGCAAAGGCAATGTTCGGGCGCTCGTTGCCAGAGACACGAGAAGCTCCACATTACTCGGCTTGGTTAAGGAACACATCCTGCCGAATACAACCGTTTTCACCGATGAGTACCAGCCCTACGATGGCCTCAGCCATATGGCGAACGGCTACACCCACAAGCGCGTCAAACACAGCGAGAAAATCTACGTGGTAGGTGACGCGCACACAAACAGTGTGGAAGGATTCTGGAGTTTGATTAAGAGCGGAATTCGCGGTGTGTATCACTCAGTTGGACAGGGCTATCTCCAGTCCTACTTGGATGAGTACAGCTTTCGCTACAACCGGCGTTTTGACACACAGCCGATGTTCACTTCGTTTTTGAGTCAGATTTCGAAGGCGTCACCTTCCGAGACACCTTCCGAAGATCAGCCTCAAAGTCTTGCTGGGTAAAAGGGGGAGGCTCTTCGGGTCTCTCAATAGAGTCTGGCGTGGCTACGGGCTTTTCCTTTTCTCGCTGCCGTTCCAGCAACTCTGCGCGTTGGATACATAATTCTGTGTTGTTCATTAATACCTCGCGAATCGATTCTCCAGGTATCGCTAGGGCGATACCTGATCCAATTTTGACGGTTTTCACGTCGCCAGAAAAATGTATATCTTTGTCGAGTTCGAGTGTGCCATGCACTAACCCTATAACAAGATAAGGGAGCATGAAATCTATTGACCGTGGATTTGAAGGGTTGCGGTGGGGATAGACGATAATCGGCGAGCCGCTCAATCCGGGCCACGAGGTCATTTCCATCAAATAGGCGTCCACACTCTCGTATACGCCACGGGCTACTTCTATCCTGAGTTTCTCATAGGGCATCAATGCAATGCGCCCCGTCCTCACAATGGGTTGAATGCTCTCTGTACCGGCGAACTTGTCGAGCAACCCAACAATTGTGATCTCTTCACCCTCCACCACACCATTCCCATAAACACCTTCTGGCCCCTGCGGGAGTCTCGTGACGGGAATTGTCATAACATCAAGTTGGATTTTTTCGGGCCACTCTACCGCGCACACAGCCACATCTGTGACCTTGTGGAACTTCCAGCTTGCGATGGGAACCTTAATGTCATGGGTACCCAAACCCACTTTATTGACCCTGATAAATAACTCTTCATCGGCTGGAGTGTTCTTGACTACGTGCCCCGCGGTAACGGCATAGTTGATCCCACCTATCCAATCTGATTTATCGATTTCACTGCCGCCCAGACCGACCGCAACCGCGAAAGCGGTTCCACAGTAGCGACCATACTCCTTCGCGCCACCCCTCTTTTTCTTTCGCACAAGAAAGAATGTGCATTTCCTGAAGCGCAAGTCCAAAATGAAGTCCTCCGGCTCGCCAGCCATCGGTATTGTAGTCCGGCGTCCAGTCCTACTCCATGCAAATGTTTGATTCATCTGTACCTACCCTCAGGGGATAATTACGAATTCATCAAACGTTTGCATTCCCTTTGCCTGATTGTTTTACTCTGTTGTTGGTTCCCAGCGGTCAACTGATCCCGAGCAACTCAACTGGCCGCGGGACGAGGACTGATGGTTTTGAGCCAATCCGTATTTGTTCTGGAAGACGACACCGATATAGCCAGGCTGGTGCAACATCATCTTGAAGCGGCGGGCTTTGAAGCACGCCTCTTTCACACCCCCACCAATCTCATTCCTGACGCCGAACGCAGGCCTCCCGCGCTTTTTCTCCTCGACATCATGGTTCCCGGCGGCGATGGCCTCGATGTTTGCCGCCGCCTGCGTAACCACGCCGGTCTCTCCACCATTCCCATCATCTTCCTCACCGCCCGCGCCGGAGAAAACGACCGCGTCCTCGGCCTCGATCTGGGAGCCGACGACTACATCACCAAGCCGTTCTCCACGCGCGAGCTAGTGGCCCGGGTCAAGGCTGTGCTGCGTCGCTTCGAGCGACCCACATCGCCTTCGATCATCAGCTTCGAAGAAGTCATCATCGACGCCGGGGCCATGCAGCTGAAGGTCCGCGGCGAGCTCACCACCACCACCGCAACCGAGTTCCGCCTGCTCGACTATCTGGCTCGCCATCCTGGCCGCGTCTTTAGCCGCGATCACCTTCTCGACGCCGTCTGGGGCGATGCCCGCTTCGTCACGCCGCGATCGGTCGATGTCTACGTACGCCGCATTCGTGAGAAAATTGAAATCGACCCGGAGAATCCGCGCTACCTGAAGACCGTGCGCGGCGCCGGCTATCGCTTTGAACTGCCCAAGACTGCGTGAAAAGCTTCTAGCCGCTAGCCTCTAGCTTCTAGCCTGTGCACACCGGAATTGGCTGTTGCGTGTGAGCAGGCATCCTCGCTAGACCGCGAATGAGCTGGAAGCTAGCAGCTAGAAGCTGTTTTTATGACCTCCAACTTCTTCACCAAGCTGGTTGGGCTTTTCGTCCTCCTCCTGGCGCTTCAGGCGCTGGTGATCGAGTTCGTCATTCAGCGCTTCGTGCTGCATTCGACCGAGGGCACGCTCGAAATGCTTGGCCGCGAAGCCTTGTGGTCAGCCCTGATCGCGCTCGTATTTGCCATTCCCTTGGCCGCCTTCGTCGCCAGCCGCATCTCCGGCCGCTTGCGCCGCGTCGTGACCTTCGCGCACCGCATTGCCAGCGGCGATCTCACTGCCCGCATTGACGCCACCGGCCCCGCCGCCGGCTCCCTGACTGGAGTCAGGGAACTCAGCGCCGTCGAGGCCGCCCTCAACGAATCCGCGGTGCGACTGGGCAAGGACTTTGCTGAGCTAGAAAGCGGGCGCGCCGAGCTGGCCGTTATGCTCGACTCGATGCAGGAGGCGGTCGTCGCCATCACCGCCGCTGGATTCGTTCGCTGGTCCAATGCCGTCATGCGGCGCATACTCGGCTCGCAACTCGCGCCAGGCCGCCCGCTGGTCCACTCCGTGCGCGATCCTGAGCTGCTGGCCTGCGTGCGCGGCGCACTCGAGCGCCGCGAGCTATGTGTGGGCCGCGCCAGCCTGCTTGCGCCGGGCCGTGTCTTTGAAGTCAACGCCGCACCTTTGCCCGCTGGTGGCGCGCTCGTTGTTCTCCACGACGTCACCAGCATTGAATCCGCGCAGAAATCCCGCCGCGAATTCGTCGCCAACGTCAGTCACGAGCTGCGCACGCCGCTCACTTCCATTCAGGGCTATGTCGAAACGCTGATCGAGGATCCGAATCCCAGCCCCGAAACCACCCTCGAATTCCTCGGCGTCATCCTGAAAAACGCTAGCCGCATGAATCGCCTCACTGAGGATCTGCTCGCCCTCGCCAGCGTCGAAAGCCCCGACTACAAGCTGTCTCTGCAGCCGGTCCGCGCCAACGTGCTTCTCCAGGACGCCATCGACTCCATCGGCGGCATCGTCGTCGACTCCGGCGTCAAGCTTCAGTCTGCGGGCGCCCCCGACGCGCTCGTCATGGCCGATCCCGACGCCATGCATCAGGTCTTCGGCAATCTCATGGAGAACGCACTCAAATACGCCCAATCCGGCAAGCGCATCCGCGCCGGCGCGCGCTTGCTCGCCTCTGAGGTGGAGTTCACCATTCAGGACTTCGGCCCCGGCATCGCCTCGGAACATCTGGAACGCATCTTCGAGCGATTCTATCGCGTCGACAAGGCCCGCTCGCGTGAGTCCGGCGGCACCGGTCTCGGCCTCGCCATCGTCAAGCACATCGTGCTCGCGCACGGCGGGCGCATTTGGGCGGAGAGCGAGCTCGGCAATGGCGCATCCTTCCACTTCACCCTGCCCTTTGCGCCCACGCCGCAAACGGTCCAGCAGCCCGCCCAGCAGCCGGCTTCGCCCGCCACTGTCTGACGCCCAGCCGTTGCCCCCCCTTGTTTAATGGTGCTACCGGCTCTGCCTTCCGCAAGAGGCGCTCTGAATCCCGAGTCTTTTCAACTGCCCTTAACAATCGACGCGGAGAATGGATTCCGGCAGCAATTCTGAAAGGGAGCGAATCGTGAAGAAATCATTGCTCGTCGTTGCGTTGTTCGTGTATGCATTGAGCGCGGCTCAGGCTCAAAAGATCACAGCCGCGGGAGCCACATTCCCGTACCCCATCTACTCCAAGTGGTTCAGCGAGTACAGTTCCGCCCATCCCGGCGTTCAGATCAACTATCAGTCCATCGGTTCCGGCGGCGGCATTCAGCAGGTCACCAACGGCGTCGTGGACTTTGGCGCCTCTGATATGCCCATGACCGATGCGGCGTTGTCCGCCTCCAAGGTCAAGCTGGTTCACATTCCCACCGTGCTTGGCGCCGTCGTTCCCATCTTCAACGTTTCCGGGGTCAGCAGTCTTCGCTTCAGCCCTGACGTGCTGGCCGATATTTACCTCTCCAAGATCACCACCTGGAACGACCCGCGCATCGCGAAGGACAATCCGGGCGTCAGTCTGCCCAACGACAAGATCATCGTCGTCCATCGCTCCGATGGCAGCGGTACCACCTTCATCTGGACCGACTACCTCAGCAAAGTCAGCCCCGATTGGGCCGGCGGCCCCAGCAAGGGAACCGCGATCAACTGGCCAACAGGCGTAGGCGGCAAGGGCAATGAGGGCGTGGCCGCGCAGGTTCGCGAGTTCCCCGGCGCCATCGGCTACGTAGAGCTCATCTATGCCCTGCAGAACCACATCGACTTTGGCTCCGTCAGGAATGCCTCTGGCAGCTGGGTCAAGGCGTCGATCCAGGGCGTTACGGCAGCCGCGGCCACCGCCAAGATACCCGCCGACTACCGCGTTTCCATCACCAACGCTCCGGGCGCCGATTCCTATCCCATCTCCAGCTTCACCTATCTCCTCATTCCCACCCATCCCAGCGATGCGGCGAAAGAAAAGGTCATCAAGGATCTGCTAAGCTGGTCACTCAATGCGGGCGAAGGCGAAGTCTCGAGTCTCTCCTACGCGCCGCTTCCTGACAGCCTCAAGCAGAAGGTTCTGCAAACCGTCTACGCGTTGCCGTAATGCCCACCGAGGGGTCCGGCGCCCGCCGGACTCCTCGCCCTTCCATCGCTTGACTCTCGTTCCTCCCCCTGCTTCGTCTGCCTCTCCGCGACTCGCCTGAGCCGTCGGCCGGACCCCCAGCCGGCTATGCCATACTTGCGTCGCGATTAGAAGCCGGAGTGCGATTCGAGTCGAGTGAATCTTGTGGATGGAAAGCTAATGGCTGAAAGCCGATAGCTGGTATCTGGTGCACTCACCAAGGCCCGGGTGTTACGATTGTCACCGTTTCCGTTTACGACACGATGACCCCTGTCTCTTCGCTCTCCACCATCAATGACCTCTTTGTTCGCATCGCCGCGGCCGCCAATCCGCGCGCCGTGCTTTGGCAGGACGAGTTCAGCCATTGGCACCCGATCTCATCGGATCAGATGTATCAGCGCGTCCGCGCGCTGGCCATGGCTATTCTGCGCTTCGGCGCTCAGAAGGGCGACCGAATCGCCCTCATCAGCGAGAATCGCTGGGAGTGGGCTGTCACCGATTTTGCCGCCCTCGCCATAGGCGCCGCCGATGTGCCCCTTTATCCCACCCTCACCGGCGAGCAGATCGCCGCACAAGTGCGCGACGCGGATTGCCGCATCGCCGTCGTTTCCACCCGCCAGCAATTCGACAAACTTCACTCCGTTCGCGCGCAAACCCAGTTGCAGCAAATCGTCGTGATGGACTCGCCCGCTCCAGAAGGCGCTGTCGCAATGAGCGAGCTGCTCGGCGATGCCGACGCCCTCGGCGCCCAGCGCGATCCCGTCTTCGATGCGCTCCTTCGCTCCGTCCAGCCCGGCGATCTCGCCACGCTCATATACACCTCTGGAACGACAGGCGAGCCCAAAGGCGTTGCGCTTACCCACGGCAACATCGCCGCCAACCAGAACATCACGGCGGTCGACTTCGGCTTCAATTCAACCGACGCCTGCATCTCCTTCCTGCCGCTCTCGCACGTCACCGCGCGCGCACTCGATTACGTGATGTACAACCATGGCTCGCAGGTCGCCTACTGCACCCAGTTCGACAAGCTGCCGCAGGCTATGCGCGAGGTCCGGCCAACGGTTATCGTCGGCGTTCCGCGCGTCTTCGAGAAGATCCGCCAGGCCGTCATGCAAAAGGCCGGGCAATCGCCCGTCAAGAAACGCCTGCTGGCCTGGGCCATCCGTCAAGGCGAGCGCTTCGCCGATACGGTCTATGACGGCCACAAGCCCAGTTCGCTCATCTGGAAGCTTTCCAACAAGCTCGTCTACTCTAAAGTCCGCGAAGCCTTCGGTGGGCGCGTAAGAATCTTCGTCTCCGGCGGCGCGCCCCTCGGCATCGACACGGCGCGCTGGTTCGCCTCGGCGGGCATCGCTCTCTGGGAGGGCTACGGCCTCACTGAAACTGCGCCCGTGATCGCGCTGAATACTCCAATCAGCCATCGCATGGGCTCGGTCGGCATGCCGCTGCCCAATGTCGAGCTCAAGTTCGCCGAGGATGGCGAGCTGCTGGTCCGCGGGCCCTCGGTCTTCTCCGGTTATTGGCACAAGCCCGCCGCCACCGCCGAGTGCCTCGATAGCCAGGGATGGTTCCGCACCGGCGATATCGCACATCTCGACGCCGATGGCTTTCTCTACATCACCGATCGCAAGAAGGAACTGCTCAAGACTTCCGGCGGCAAGCTGGTCGCGCCGCAGCCCATTGAAAGCAAGCTGAAGAACAACGTGCTCGTGGCGCAGGCCGCGCTCATCGGAGATCGCCACAAATTCATCTGCGCTCTCCTCTCGCCCAACTTCGCTGCCCTGGAGGAGTGGGCGCGCCATCATGGAATTTCAGCCCAGTCCCGCGCCGGGCTCGTCGCCGACTCTCGCGTCATCGCGCTCTACACCGAGATTGTCCGCGAAGTGAACGGCACGCTGGCCAACTTTGAGACCCTCAAGCGTTTCCGCGTTGTGGCCGACGAGTGGACGCAGGACTCCGGAGAGCTAACCCCCTCCATGAAGATCAAGCGCCGCGTTCTTACGGCGCAATATTCGGCGGTGATCGACGAACTCTACGCCGACGAAGCAACCGCCCGCGGCGAATCGGCAAGCTGAGCTCGCCGATCCCTCCGCGCGGCGGCCACTGTTTGTGCCACATGCGTTGCAGGGCTCTGAAAAACGGCGCGCCCCACGCTCCCACCCCGAGTACTGCCCCAAAAATGATCACGGCGTCAATGCTCAATCTGCCTTCGTGAGTCCAGTAGACGTCGGGCTCTAGGCTCAGCCATAAAGCGAACTCGTCGAGCGTGAGCGCAGCGCCCACGCCGTAGCTGACCGCCATCAGCCGCCCCAGAAAGATCGACATCGGCGACTGCGACCATCCGACGTCGAGTAGCCAGCCGTATCCCACAAAAAGCAAAATCAGAATGCCCCACACCAGGTGATGAATGTGCATTCCGCGCACCATCACCCACTGCATCCGCCCCTCGTGATTCGCGATCCGATGCACGAGAAGGCGTACCCCGGCAAAGGTTATGAGGAAGGCTACGGACGCAATGAACATGCGCTGCCGAGGCCGGTCGGGAATGGTGGCGCGGATCAGGTAACCCAGCCGCGTCAACTGCAGCATCACCAGCAGCACGATGACAACCAGGCCGACGAACGCAAGCAGGAATCCAGCGCCGCTTTCGGGCATACGTCATCGATTGGAACATTGCGGGGCTGTCCGGAACAAGTCGGAGGTGCCCATCAAGCAAGAAGACCGACTGGCCTGTGGAAGGCAGCTACACTATTGGACCGGCCCAGTCGGCACCTGCGACTGATCACTGATTTGCGAGACGGCAGGCGCTTGCTCTTGCTTTATAAGATCCTGGAGTCTGTCGAGCTTTACGCCAAGGCCCTTCATATCCACTCGAAATCTGGAGAATTCGTTTACTCTCGCTTCAAGACCGTCTGCACGAGTTTGAAGATTCTTAATCTGCGTCTCATCTGCGGTCAGACGGCTACGTTCTACCATCAGCATCGCAAATAACGCGAGCGAAGCGAAAACGAGCATTGCAATGAAGAACTCTCGCATTGAAGCCTTCTTGGAACTTATTGGCCGGAAACGATGGTATCAATATCGCTTTTCACCTGCTTCGCGCTCTCGAGCGCGGACAGCATGACGGTTCTCTTCGACGGACGTGTCTCGAACGAGACGGGCTGCGACTGATTCTGGTCTTTGCGCTCGACATGTGTAAGTAGAGCCGGTGCAAAAGCCCAGACGAGCATTTCGACTCCATTCTCATTGAGGTATTTCAGCTTGTACCAGCCATCATTGGCCTCGACCACCTGAACCAAGTCGTTCGTTTTAAGCATGCGGATTCGAGTCAAGTCTGTGGGCTCCCAGTTGTATATGGCAGTCGGTTCCGCAAGGTATGTTTCAACCTTGGCGATCAACTGATGAGCTCCGCGAGGGTAAACTCGATAAATTTCATTTCCTTCAATCTGGGCGACAAGATTGCCGCGCGTGTCGGTAATCTTACCGGCGGTCATATCGATGTCGTACAAGTGGTTACCATTGATATAGAGTCCCGGTGTCTCGCCATCTTCAATGAACCACCCGCGAGTCGGAATTCTGTCGGTACCTAATATTTCTGTTAGCGTGCCCCCTTCGGCCGCAGCCTCAGTCGCGGCTTCGGTGAGCTCAGGCGCCATCGCACCTTCCGCCGCACCGGCTCCAATAGCCTCAAGACCGACCTCGGCGCACCCGCATGTTAGGACGAGGAGCGCCAGGCTAGCAAAGACCAATAATTTTGAGGCGTCAGCCTTCATTGGATTATCAAGGGAAGACCTACTGAAAACATGATCTCACTAAGGAAATCACTGTCAAGCGGAAAGTGACTTAGCCAGAATCTGATTTCTAGTCCCTGGTCCGTAATCCGTAATCCCTTGTTCGCTGTATTCCCCATCACGATTCCCGTTTACAGAGCCGCGATACACTGTTATTTGCGCTAAGGCCGGCGATCCTCCCCGCCTCCGGTAAAGAACTGTGCACTGCGCCTCAAATTTCTGACCCCGCGGCCGATATTGAGGACTGTGCCCTGTGAGCGGCGAACTGTGAACTAAGAACTGCGAACTTTGAACTGCCTTTACGAGGAGATTCCACGATGCGAGTTGCTTTGTTGACCGGCGGCGGCGACTGCCCCGGATTGAACGCGGTCATTTATGCGGCCGTCAGAAAAGGCATCAACCACTACGGCGACGAGTTCATTGGGTTCCTGAACGGTTGGCGCGGCGTGCTCGATAACAACTTCATTCCGCTCACGCTCGAAAGAGTCGACGGCATCCAGTTGAAGGGCGGCACCATCCTGCACTCTTCGCGCACCAACGTGAAAAAGATTCCCGGTGGTATCGACAAGGTGCAGGAAGTTCTCAAGATCAACAAGATCGACGCCCTTATCGCGCTTGGCGGCGACGACACGCAATCGGTCACGCTGTTTTTGAGCGAGCATGGCGTGAACGCCGTCGGCGTTC
>Ga0224558_1000612_pt1 | contig 41431 bp, 26 predicted proteins | sample 714S32024metaG_FD_180682 | JGI IMG/M metagenome (GOLD analysis project Ga0224558, IMG submission 180682) | Peat soil microbial communities from Stordalen Mire, Sweden - 717 S3 20-24 | ecosystem: Environmental > Terrestrial > Soil > Wetlands > Peat | place: Sweden: Norrbotten County, Stordalen... | reverse complement strand
TGGCTCGCGGGTGCGTGTGACCGGCGTATGCCTGCCCAGCTATGGTTCCGATCCCTTTCAGAAACCCGTCTCGTATGACATCCTGCTGCGTAACTTTGATGATGTTGCCGTCATCGTCGGGCCTTCCCTGCTCAACACGCGCAATCTCCTTTTGGCCCTCGGTGCGCTCCTGATCGTGGTCTTCGTCGTGACCGCCAGGGGCTGGGCTCTGGAACACAAGGTGCGGCGCCAAACCGCCGTCATGTCGGCTCGCTCCGAGATCGAAGTCGACCTGGAGCGGCAGCGCAGCCGCATTCTCGAGGACATCAACGAATCGCGGCCCCTCGCCGAGATTCTCATGCAGATTGCCGCAATGGTTTCCTCCACGCTGGGGGGGGCTCCATGCTGGTGCGAGGTCACCGACGGAGAGAAACTGGGAGATTGTCCGGAGGACCAGAACAACCTGCGCATCGTCCGCGCGAGCATCCATGCCCGCGTCGGTCCGGCGCTTGGCACGCTCTTTGCCGCACTCAATCCGGATACGCCGCCGATCGACCGTGAAACTGCAGCTCTCCAAAACGGGGCGCGGCTGGCCACGCTGGCCATCGAGACCCGGCGGCTCTACTCCGATCTGCGCCGCCGCTCGGAGTACGACCTGCTCACCGATATTCCCAACCGCTTCGCGATTGAGAAGTTCATCGACTTGCAGATCGAAGAGGCGCGCCAATCCGGCAGAATGCTCGGATTGATCTTCATCGACCTCGACGAATTCAAGTTGGTCAACGACACGTATGGCCACCATGTGGGAGACTCTTACCTCCAGGAGGCAGCCCTGCGCATGAGCCGCCAGTTGCTGGGCCGCGATATGCTGGCGCGGCTGGGCGGCGACGAATTCGCCGCGCTGGTCTCGCTCCACCATGGACTCGCAGACCTGAGTAAAATCGTTGCAAGGCTGGAACACTGCTTCGACCTTCCGTTCGACGTGGGAGGTTACCTGCTGAATGGCGCGGCCAGCATCGGCGTTGCTCTCTACCCGGAGGAAGGCACCACAAGAGACAGCCTACTGAGCGCCGCCGACGCCGCCATGTACGCGGTCAAGAACAAGAAGCACAAGAGCGATAGGAGTCCGGCTGAGAAACCGCATCCGGAATCCCCAAGCGAAGACCGCGCATAAAAAAGGCCCGGCTTGCGCCGGGCCCTTCACCTAATTCGACAATCGTTGCCATTTCAAGCGAAGCGTGATTTGCAGCCCTTACTCGGCCGCCATCTCCTCGGCTTCGCCCTCCTGGCGCATCAACTCCAGTTCGCGCTCGGCGGCTTCAATCTCCGCCGTAACCTCTTGCTGCACGCGAGCCGCCGCTTCTTCCAGCTCCGGTGAGAGTTGGACATTGCGGTAGTATTCCAAGCCTGTGCCCGCCGGAATCAGCCGCCCGACGATCACGTTCTCCTTCAATCCGCGCAGGTTGTCGATCGCGCCGTTGATGCTGGCCTCAGTGAGCACGCGGGTGGTCTCCTGGAAGCTGGCCGCGGAGATGAAGCTGTCGGTCGACAGCGACGCCTTGGTGATGCCCAGCAGCAGCGGTCGCCCGGTCGCCGGACGGCCTCCATTGGAGAGCACCCGCTCGTTCTCCTCGCGGAAGCGGAACCGGTCCACCTGCTGCTCGAGCAGGAAGTTGCTGTCGCCCACATCGTCGATCCGCACCCAGCGCAGCATCTGACGCACAATGACTTCAATATGCTTGTCGCTGATCGCCACGCCCTGCAGCCGGTAGACTTCCTGAATCTCGTTCACCAGGTAAGACTGCAACGCCTTTTCGCCCAGCACATCCAGAATGTCGTGCGGGTTCAGCGGGCCGTCCATCAGCGGATCGCCCGCGCCCAGACGTTCGCCTTCCTGAACGTTCACGTGGATACCGCGCGGAACCAGGTATTCCTTCTCGTCGCCGTTGTCAGCGGTCACGTAAATCTTGCGCTGTCCCTTGGAAACCTCGCCGAAACGCACCACACCGTCGATCTCGCTGATGATGGCCGTCTCGCGCGGCTTGCGCGCTTCAAACAGTTCCACCACGCGCGGCAGGCCGCCGGTGATGTCCTTGGTGCGCGTGCTCTCTTTGGGAATCTTTGCCAGCACGTCGCCCGGACCCACATCTTCCCCGTCTTGCACCATCAAGTGAGCGCCGCGCGGCAACAGATACCGCTTGTGCGCCTTGGCGTTCTTCACCACGAAGGTCGGCTGACGCTTCTCATCCGGAGAGTCGGCTACCACCCATCGCGAGAGGCCCGTCACTTCATCCACCTCTTCGTTCAGCGTGATGCCTTCCTGCAGGTCCTTGAACTGCACCGTGCCGCCGATCTCGGTCAGAATGGCGTAGGTGTAAGGATCCCACTCGGCCAGCACCTGGCCCAGCTTCACCTGCGCGCCGTCCTTCACCTTGAGGCGCGCGCCGTAAACCACCTGGTAGCGCTCCTTTTCACGACCGCGCTCATCCTGAATGGCGATCGAGCCCGAGCGGTTCATGGCCACCAGCGTGCCGTCTCTGCTCTCCACATAGTTCAGGTTGATAAAGCGCACAAAGCCGTTGTTCTTGGCGTCCAGGCGCGACTTGTCCTGAACGCGGCTGGCTGTGCCGCCCACGTGGAAGGTACGCATCGTCAACTGCGTGCCCGGCTCGCCGATGGACTGCGCCGCAATTACGCCGCAGGTCTCGCCCAGCTCCACCATGCGCCCCGACCCCAGGTTCCGGCCGTAGCACAGCGCGCAGACGCCGCGCCGCGATTCGCACGTAAGCACCGAGCGGATCTTCACCTTCTCCACGCCTGCGGCCTGAATAGCCGAGGCGATATCCTCGTCGACGCCCTGGTTCACATCCACCACGACGTTGCCGTCGTAGTCCTTAATCCGCTCCAGAGATACGCGGCCGATGATGCGGTCTCTCAATTCCTCGATGATCTCGCCCGATTCCACGATCGATCCGACGTAGATGCCCTCCATCGTGCCGCAATCGTACTCCGTCACGATCACGTCCTGGGCCACGTCCACCAGCCGCCGCGTCAGGTAACCTGAGTCGGCCGTCTTCAACGCCGTATCCGCCAACCCCTTGCGCGCGCCGTGCGTCGAAATGAAGTACTCCAGCACCGTCAACCCTTCGCGGAAGTTCGCCGTGATGGGCGTCTCGATTACTTCGCCCGAAGGCTTGGCCATCAATCCGCGCATTCCCGAAAGCTGACGAATCTGCTGCTTCGATCCGCGCGCGCCCGAGTCGGCCATGATGTAGATCGGGTTCATGGCTCCTTCTTCGTCCGCACGCTTCATGTTGTCGAACATCTCGTCGGCCACCTTCTCGGTCACCGCCGACCACATCTGGATTACCTTGTTCGCGCGCTCGCCGTTGGTGATGGCTCCGTCCATGTACTGCTTCTGAACTTCGACCACCTTCAGATCGGCCTCGCGCACAACCGTGTACTTGCTGTCTGGAATCACCATGTCATCCAGGCCCACCGACAGCCCGGATTTGGTGGCGTAATTGAAACCCAGCTCCTTGATGCGGTCCAGCATCCCCACGGTCACTTCAAGGCCAAGGTTCTGGTTGCAGTAGTTCACCAGTTGCCCGATGCCCTTCTTCTTCAGCAGGCCATTGATGTACGGCATCCCCTCCGGCAGCGCGTCGTTCAGAATCACACGGCCCACCGTCGTCGAGATGTACTGCTTGTTGAAGTCCACCGGCTCGATGTGCGTCAGATCCTGATCGTCATAAGCCGTGGTCAGGTCGAGCACTTTGCCCGTGTAGCGCAGCCGGATAGGCGACAGCGTCTCCACTTCCTTGGCTTCCAGCGCCATTAGAATCTCTTCCGTATTGGCGAAGACCCGGCCCTCGCCCTTGGCATTCTTCTTTGCCTTGGTCAGGTAATAGAGCCCGAGCACCATGTCCTGCGAGGGCACTGTAATCGGCTGGCCCGAAGCCGGCGAAAGAATATTGTGCGTGGCCAGCATCAGGACGCTAGCCTCAATCTGCGCCTCCGGAGACAACGGAATATGCACCGCCATCTGGTCGCCGTCGAAGTCGGCATTGAACGCCGTGCAGACCAGCGGGTGAATCTTGATTGCCTTGCCTTCCACCAGCACCGGCTCAAAAGCCTGAATGCCTAAGCGGTGAAGCGTTGGCGCGCGGTTCAACAGCACCGGGTGGTCCTTGATGACCTCTTCCAGAATGTCCCACACCACCGGCTCCTGCATCTCCACCATCTCTTTGGCCTGCTTGATGGTTGTGCAGTGGCCGGTCTGTTCCAGGCGGTGATAAATGAACGGCTTGAAAAGCTCGAGCGCCATCTTCTTGGGCAATCCGCACTGATGCAATTTCAGTTCCGGACCAACCACGATTACCGAGCGGCCCGAATAGTCCACGCGCTTGCCCAGCAAATTCTGCCTGAAGCGCCCCTGCTTGCCCTTCAACGTATCGGACAGAGATTTCAGCGGGCGGTTATTGGCGCCCCTCAGCACGCGGCCGCGACGGCCGTTGTCAAACAGCGCGTCCACCGCTTCCTGCAACATGCGCTTTTCGTTGCGCACAATCACTTCCGGCGCGTGCAGGTCCATCAGCTTCTTCAGCCGGTTGTTGCGGTTGATCACGCGGCGATAAAGATCGTTCAAATCCGAAGTCGCAAACCGGCCGCCATCCAGCGGCACCAGCGGGCGCAACTCAGGAGGAATCACGGGCAGCACGTCCAGAATCATCCAATGCGGCTTGTTATCGCTCTTGCGGAAGGCTTCCACAACCTTCAGGCGCTTGGCGTACTTCAGCTTTTTCTGCGCCGAAGTCTCGGTCTTCATTCTCTCGCGCAGCTCAATGCCCAGCTCTTCAATCTGTACGCGCTTGAGCAGTTCCTTGATCGCCTCCGCGCCCATCATCGCCTTGAACCCCGAGGGACGGAACTGCGCATCCAGCTCGCGGTACTTGGTCTCGTCCTTGATGATCTCGCGTTCCTTCACCGGCGCATCGCCCGGATCGACCACGACATACGACTCAAAGTAAAGAATGGCTTCCAGATCGCGAAGAGAAATGTCCAGCAGATGCCCGATGCGCGAAGGCAAACCCTTGAAGAACCACACGTGCGAGCACGGCGACGCCAGCTCGATGTGACCCATGCGCTCGCGGCGCACCTTGCTCACCGTCACTTCCACGCCGCATTTGTCGCAGATTACGCCGCGGTGCTTCATGCGCTTGTATTTGCCGCACAGGCACTCCCAGTCCGTCACCGGCCCAAAGATGCGCGCGCAGAAAAGCCCGTCGCGCTCCGGCTTGAAGGTGCGGTAGTTGATGGTCTCCGGTTTGGTGACCTCGCCATGCGACCAGCTGCGGATCTTCTCCGGCGAGGCCAGCATGATGCGGATAGCGTCAAAATCGGTAATGGGGCTGGAAAGCTCAAACGGGTTCGAACGGAACAAGGCGACCCTCCTTGGCGGGCCTCATCGGCGCCTGCCGCGGCTTTTCCCGGGATTCTTTGATGGATTCTTCCTTCCCGGGAAGCGGCGTTTACCGCTTTCAAGAAGAACCCTAATACCACTCTGCGGGCGGCCCACCTTCGCCGCGTTTTGCGGCTAAGGTGGGATGCCAAACTTAATCAGCGACCGCCGCCATCTCCGGTTCGGGAACCTTCTTGCGCACCAGATCCGCGCGCTTGATCAATTCCACGTCCAGGCAAAGCGACTGCAATTCACGAATCAGCACATTGAACGACTCCGGCACGCCCGGCTCGATAGCCGCCTCGCCCTTCACGATGGCCTCATAAATCTTGGTACGGCCATACACGTCGTCCGACTTGGCGGTTAGCAACTCTTGCAGGATGTATGCCGCGCCATAAGCCTCCAGCGCCCACACTTCCATCTCGCCGAACCTCTGCCCGCCAAACTGCGCCTTGCCGCCCAGAGGCTGCTGCGTAATAAGCGAGTACGGCCCGATCGACCGCGCGTGAATCTTGTCGTCCACCAGGTGCGACAGCTTCAGCATGTAGATGTAGCCCACCGTTACCGGCTGCTCAAACTGTTCGCCCGTCATGCCGTCAAACAGCGCTGTCTTGCCCGAAGAAGGCAAACCGGCCGAAGCCAGAAGCGCCTTGATCTCTTCCTCACGCGCGCCGTCGAACACAGCCGTTCCGAACCAGATGCCGCGCTCCATCCCGGCTCCCACGCGCAACAGCATCTCGTCGTCCAATTCGAGCAACTGGCGAAGCGCCGCGGTTCCGGCAAACTCCTTCTTCATCAGTTCGCGCGTGTACGCCGCATCCGTGTTGGCCTTGATAAGATCGGCGATCTTCTTGCCCAGTACATGCGCGGCCCAGCCCAGGTGCGTTTCCAGAATCTGGCCCACGTTCATACGAGAAGGCACGCCCAGCGGATTCAGCACAATCTCCACAGGGGTTCCATCGGGCAGATACGGCATGTCTTCCTCGGGAAGAATGCGCGCAATCACGCCCTTGTTGCCGTGCCGGCCCGCCATCTTGTCGCCCACTGAAAGCTTGCGCTTCATGGCCACATAGACCTTCACCAGCTTGATTACGCCCGGAGGCAACTCGTCGCCCTTTTGCAGCTTCAAAACTTTCTCATTCGTAATCTTGCGCAGCACTTCAATCTGCCGCGAGGTCATCTCTTCGATCTCGTCGATCTGCTCGTTAACCCTGGGGTCCTTGTCCGCGTAGCGGATGCGCTTGAGATTCTTGGTTGAAATGCGTTCAATCGTCTCCCTGTCAAGAATCGCAGCCTTGGTCAGCAAGCGCTTGTTGGTCCGCTCGTCGTGTAGATCGGCCAACACTTCCTTGCCGCCCAGAATGCCTTCCAGGCGCTTCAGACGCTCATCAGTCAGAATGCGAATCTCGTCGCCCAGGTTCTTCTCCAGCTTGGAGATGTACTCGGCCTCGATTTGCCTCGCCCGCTCGTCCTTGTCCTGGCCCTTGCGGCTGAAGATGCGCACATCGACGATGGTGCCCTCGATGCCCGGAGGACAAGTCAGCGACGCATCGCGCACATCGCCCGCCTTCTCACCGAAAATGGCCCGCAACAGCTTTTCTTCCGGTGTCAGTTGTGTCTCTCCTTTTGGAGTGACCTTGCCCACCAGAATATCGCCGTGCTTGATCTGTGCGCCGATGCGGATTACTCCGCTTTCGTCCAAATCCCGGAGCGCGTGTTCGCTCACGTTGGGAATGTCCCGCGTGATCTCTTCCGGTCCAAGCTTGGTGTCGCGCGCCTCGATTTCAAATTCTTCAATATGGACCGAGGTGTAGTAGTCCTCACGCACCAGCTTTTCGCTGATGAGGATTGCGTCCTCAAAATTGTAGCCGCGCCACGGCATGAAGGCCACCAGCACGTTGCGTCCCAGCGCCAACTCGCCGCGCTCTGTGCATGGTCCGTCGGCGATTACCTGACCCTTCACCACCCGGTCGCCCTCGCGGACAACAGGCTTTTGGTTGATGCAGGTGTTCTGGTTCGAACGCTTGAACTTGATGAGCGTGTAAATGTCGGAGCCCACCTCGCGCGAAAGCTGCGTGGGATGATGCTCGCCCTCCACGCGCACGATGATGCGCTGCGAGTCCACCGAATCCACAAGGCCGTTGCGCTTGGCCAGAATCACGGCGCCCGAGTCGCGCGCCGTCACGCCCTCCATCCCCGTGCCCACCAGCGGAGCCTCGGCTACCAGCAGCGGCACGCTCTGCCGTTGCATGTTCGCGCCCATCAGCGCGCGGTTGGCGTCGTCATGCTCCAAAAATGGAACAAGGCTCGCGGCCACTGAAACCAACTGCTTCGGCGAAACGTCGATGTAGTCCACATCGGTGCGGTTCACCAGCACAAAGTTCCCCATGCGCCGCGCGTTCACCAGGTCCTCGGTGATCAGGCCCTCTTCATTGAACTCAATGTTGGCCTGTGCGATGGTGTGCTTGTCCTCTTCCCATGCGGAGAGATAGAAGCTGAACGGAATGTGGTCAATTGACCGCTTGCCCGCCTTCTTCAGCCCCGCGTTCAACCGCCCTGCTTCTTCCTTTTCGATGTGGTCGCCCACACGCAGGCCGCTCTCGCCCGCGTTGGCAATTTCCACGTAATCGAGAATCCGCGAGTCCTTCACCTTGCGGTAAGGCGACTCAATGAAGCCATACTCGTTGATCCGCGCAAAGCAGCTCAGCGAACTGATGAGCCCGATATTCGGACCTTCCGGCGTCTCAATCGGGCAGATGCGCCCATAGTGCGTGGGGTGCACGTCGCGGACTTCAAATCCCGCGCGTTCGCGAGACAGACCGCCCGGTCCAAGTGCCGAAAGACGGCGCTTGTGCGTAATCTCGGAGAGCGGATTGGTCTGGTCCATGAACTGCGACAACTGCGACGAGCCGAAAAACTCGCGAATCGCTGCCATCACAGGCTTGGCGTTAATCAGGTCGTGCGGCATGGCCGTCGAAAGCTCCTGATAGACGCTCATCTTTTCCTTGATTGCGCGCTCCATGCGCACCAGGCCGATGCGGAACTGATTCTCCATCAGTTCGCCCACCGCCCTCACGCGGCGGTTGCCCAGGTGATCGATGTCGTCCACCATGCCGATGTTCTTGCGCAGCTTCAGCAGATAGCGGATGGTCGCGTAGAAGTCCTCCGGCGTCAGCGTGCGATGATGCAGTTGCGTGGCGTCCTGGTTCTCGTACAGCTTGATGTTGAATTTCAGCCGGCCCACGCGCGAAAAATCGTACTTGCGCGCGTCGAAGAACATGCCTTCAAACAACGCCGTGGCCGTATCCAGCGTCGGCGGGTCGCCGGGGCGCAATTTACGGTAGATCTCGATCAGCGCCTCTTCCGGCTTGCGAATCGTGTCGCGCTTCAGCGTGTTGGCAATGATGTTGCCCGCATCGTCGCGCTCCGGGAAGAAGATCTCGAAGACCGCCGCGCCGCTGGACAAAATCTTGTGCAGCCGGTCAGCGGTCAATTCGACGTTGGCTTCCACCACCACTTCGCCGGTATTCAGGTCCACCACGTCGGCCGCGGTATGCGCCCCATCCAGCTCGGCTACTTCCACTTCAACCCTGTCGATGGCCGCCGCGCGAATCGCCTTCAGCGAGTGGGGCGTTATCTTGCGCCCGGGAAACGCGATCTCTGTGCCGTTATGCACCACCGCGTGCGCCGGCTTCACTCCCACCAGGTGCGTCGCGCCATGGCCTTCCTCAACAACCGCCCACTGCAGCTTTCCGTCGGCAATATGCACCCGGTCTACTGTATAAAACGTCTTCAGAATCTCTTCGTCTGAACGCAGCCCCAGCGCACGTAGAAAAATCGTCCCAAGAAACTTGCGCTTGCGGTCGATGCGCACATAAAGCGTGTTCTTCTGGTCGTACTCAAACTCTACCCACGAGCCGCGATAGGGAATGATCTTGCCCAGAAAATAGGTGCGGTTGTTGGCCGTCTCAAAAAACACTCCCGGCGACCGGTGCAACTGCGAGACAATCACACGCTCGGTGCCGTTCACGATGAAGGTGCCGTTGGGCGTCATCAAGGGGATGTCGCCGAAAAACACTTCTTGTTCCTTAATGTCGCGAATCGTCTTATTGCCCGTCTCCGCGTCCTTCTCATAAATCGTCAGCCGCACCGTCACCTTCAACGGCGCAGAGAAGGTCATTCCCCGCTCCTCGCACTCCTGCTGGTCGTACTTCAACTGCAGGCTCACCGGGTCGCCGCACTTGTTGCAGAAGTCGGGCGTGTTCTTGTTGTACGTGCCGCACTTCTGGCACAGCACATCCCCGGGATGAAATGGATCCGTGATGACCATCGCTCCGCAATGAACGCAGGCTGTCCTCAGGTGATGCAGACCCTTCAAGTGGCCGCACTTGCACTCCCAGTTGCCAATCGAAAAATCCACAAAGTCCAACTGCGAGATGCCGCGGAAGTCTGTAATCGGAAACACCGATACAAACACCGACTGCAAGCCCGCATCGTCGCGCTCGTTGGGCAGTTTGTCCATCTGCAGAAATCGCTCATACGAGCGGCGCTGCACTTCGATCAGGTTGGGAATCTGGGTTGCGGTGGGTATCTTTGAAAAATCGAGTCGGCTGCGAATCGCGCGCTTCTCGTTGGGCATGCTTCACTCCTGAGCCTCGTCGCTCCGGCACTGTGTGCTGGCCGGGCCAGCGCCTGAGTCTCTTCGGCGCCGGCTAATTACGGTAAGTAAGTCAAAAAAACGGACTGGCCTGCCATTACTCTCCAGCCCCCGCCCCTGCAAGCCCCCAAAATACAATTTGCAGTCAGGCCGCAAATACACCGGGGAATTCCTCACAGCCCTGCTCTTCCATGAGTGTTCGGTCAAAAACGCGTGGTGGGCATTGCCGCACATCCGGCAGGTGCGCTAAACTGCACACAATTGAGGAGGCCAGCACAACAATCAAATCTGTTTACAATCCTGGTACGCACTGGGCAGATATTCCCTCAAGTGCTTCAAAACTCAATCTGCCACAGCTCGGAGACACGAAAAGCCCGCAAGGCACAATGCCTCACGAGCGCGGCCCATCGCCTGTGCCCCCATCCGAATTCATATGCGCTGCTCTCGCCGATCCCAAAGCTCGCTTCTGCCGCTCGCTCGCCAGCCACTCGCAACGTCAACGGTTACCTGCCCTGACTGCTTAAGTAAACCATTGACACTAAGGCACTTAACTACAACGCGGACCTCGCCGCCAGAGGGCTTGGCTCTGCCCCGGCCAGCGGACGCTCGCGTGCCCATTCACAACTCTCAAGACGCGCCAGCAAAACCGGCGGCATTCCCGGCAAAAATGGGAATGTGCCGAAAAGATGCGCAATGAACATTCTAGCGCGTCCTGGCGAGCCTTGCAAGTGGCTCAGTCTCGCGACCGAGCCACTTGACCGAGCCTACTTGATTTCGATTGTCGCTATGCCTTCAAACTTCTTCCGGATCGCCTCGGCCTCGTCCTTGGTCGCGCTTTCCTTGATCGCCTTCGGAGCGCCATCAACCAGGTCCTTGGCTTCCTTCAGACCCAGTGATGTAACCTCACGCACCGCCTTGATGGTGCTGATCTTGTTCGCGCCGAAGTCCTTTAGAATCACCTGGAACTCCGTCTGTTCTTCCGCCACAGGAGCTGCCGCGCCCGCCGCCGCCGCTGCTACCGGAGCCGCTGCAGCTGCCGAAACCCCAAGCCGCTCTTCCAGCTTCTTCACCAGAGCCGCCGCTTCCAACAGGCTCAACGCCACAATTTGCTCTTCCAACTGCACCAGATCCGCCATTTTTCTTCTCCAATCAGAAACGTTTGAAATTTGTTGTTCCCGGCCCCAAGCCCAAACAGAAAGTTTCCGATGCGCCAGACCCGCGCACTTTCCGCCTGCACCTCAGACCAAATCTCTACTGCAAAACTCTACGGGTACCCCAGGTCCGGATTTTCGGACCGGGAAACCACGAAACTTTACCGCCTAAGCAGCAGGCGCAAACTTTTCCTTCTCCACGCCCTGGCCCAGAACCACCGCCAAATCGTGTCCCGCCGCGTTGATCACCGTCGCCAGCCTCTGTGCCGGCGCGTTGATCAGGAACAGTAGCTTCGAGAACAGCTCTTCCTTGCCCGGCATCGTCGCCAGCGCCTTGACCTCGGCGACTGTCAACAGCTTGCCGTCCACAATGCCCAGCTTGAACTGGAACTCCGCGTTCTCGCTCGCCCACTTGGCAAAAACCTTGGCCAGCGCCACCGGATCGCCCGAGGTAAACGCCACCGAGTTCACGCCCTGGAGTCCCTTCAGCGCGGCCTCCACCTGCGTGCCCTGGCCAGATACGGCCGCCAACTTGTTCTTCACCACGCGGTACTTGCCGCCCGCCTCGCGAATCACCTTGCGCAATGCAAAGTCCTTGGAAACCGTCAGCTTGGAAAAAGTGCCGATAATCGCCGTTGTCGAGCTTTCCAGCTCGCTCGCCAGCGCCTTGACCTTCTCCGTCTTCTTCGCCCTTGAAATCGCCATCGTCCTGCTCCCTCAGCCGGTCGCGCCCGCTAATCCCTCAAGCGCTCCATGCTCGAATACTGCTTCTTGAATCCAAGCCCAGGATGGGAAGGAAGCGAACCGGCGCACCGGCTATTCCCTAATCCCTATACCCTGTCTCTAGTGCTTGCCCGCCGCGTCAGCAACCGCTGAATCCAGCGGCACTCCGGGGCCCATCGTCGAGCTCAGCGTCACGCTCTTGATGTACTTCCCCTTGGCCGCCGACGGCTTGCTGCGCACAATCGCGCCGATAACCGTCGTCGCGTTGTCCACCAGCTTTTGCGGGTCAAAGCTCAGCTTGCCCACAGGCACATGCACCAGGCTCGTCTTGTCGGCGCGAAACTCCACCTTGCCGGCCTTGATCTCTTTTACCGCCGCGGCCACGTCCATGGTCACCGTGCCGGTCTTAGGATTCGGCATGAGTCCCTTGGGGCCCAGAACCTTGCCCAGACGGCCAACCACCTTCATCATGTCCGGCGTGGCAATCAGCGCATCGAAGGCAGTCCAGTTTTCTTTCTGGATCTTCTCCACCATCTCTTCGCCACCCACAAAATCCGCGCCGGCAGCCGTCGCTTCCTTCTGGCGGTCGCCTGAGGCAATCACGGCCACGGTCTTGGTCTTGCCCAGCCCATGCGGCAACACAACAGTTCCGCGCACCATCTGGTCAGCGTGGCGCGTGTCCACACCAAGCCGCATCGTCAAATCAACGGTCTCGTCGAACTTGGCGTACTTTACCTGCTTCAGCAGGCCGACTGCCTCGGGCAGCGGATACGCGGGCTTGACCACAGCGGCGCGCGCCTTCGCAATGTTTTTACTGGTTTTTGCCATTCTTCCCTCGTCTCCCACCGCCCCTGCCAGCCCCGCTTTGCGGAGAGCCTGGTGCTGGCCGCACGGGCAAACTTCTTTTTGCCCTGTATGCGCCAACTCGAACAGACCCAGAAACCGTGGTGCTTATGACGGTCCAGAGATTTCCCCCGGACACATATTGAAATCATAGCGAAACGGCATGGGAATTGCAACCAAGCCTCGAATAATTCCCTGCCCCCTTGTGATAACCTGAAAAACCTACCACTTTGAGGCTCAATTTGTGATTTCTACCTCCGCTTCCGCGCCTCATGGCAAACTACATGGCGCACCACTGCACATGATTGATCTGATTCGCAAAAAGCGCGACGGCGGCACGCTGGACGCCCGCGAAATCGGCTTTCTTGTCTCCGGCGCAGCAGATGAATCAATTCCCAAAGACCAACTCGCCGCATGGCTTATGGCCGCATGGATTCGCGGGCTTTCGATCGACGAGACGCGCGCGCTTACCCTGGCCACGCGTGACTCAGGAGACAAGTTCTCGCCCGCGCGTCTGGGCAAAACCGCGGTCGACAAACACTCCACCGGCGGGGTGGGCGACAAGACCAGTTTCCTCGTCGCGCCTCTGGCTGCGGCCTGTGGCGTGGCCGTGCCCATGATAAGCGGTCGCGCACTGGGCCACACCGGCGGGACACTGGATAAGCTCGAAGCCATTCCCGGCTTTCGAACCGCCCTCACGCTCGATAAATTTGAAACCGTCCTGGCTCACTGCGGCGCCTCTATCGTCAGCCAGACACCGACCCTGGTTCCCGCCGACCGCGTCCTCTATGCGCTCCGCGACCGCACAGGAACCGTCGAAAGCCCCGGCCTCATCTGCGCCTCCATCCTCGGCAAAAAGCTGGCCGCTGGCCTCGACGCACTGGTGCTCGACGTAAAAACCGGCTCCGGCGCGTTCCTGCGCAAGCCGGAGGATTCCGAGTATCTCGCCGCCCTATTGGTCTCCACCGCCGAGGCCGCCGGAACCCGCGCCGTGGCCTTGCTCACCGACATGAGCCAGCCGCTGGGACACTCGGCCGGCAACTGGATCGAACTGGCGGAGTCAGTCGAGTTGTTGCGCGGCAAACGCCCACCTCAAAGTGAGGACCTGCGCGAGCTTTCGCTCATTCTGGCCGGATGGATGATCAATCTCGGCGGCCAGGCCGCCACTCCGGAAGCCGGCTACGCTCGCGCCGAAGCGGCTCTCGCCGACGGCTCGGCATTGCGCTCTTTCTTCTGCATGATCGAAGCCCAGGGCGGCGACACAAGAGTCTTCGACGATCCTGACTTCCACAAACCGGGTGCAAGTCGGATCGTGCCAGCCTGGGAAAGCGGCTTCATTTCCACCATGGACACCACCGCTCTCGGATGGGCTGTGCAGCGCACCGGCGCGGGACGCGAAAAAGCTGGTGAGCCGGTCGATCCCCACGCGGGAATCGATTTTCACGCACGCCGTGGCGCACGCATCGAGAAAGGCCAGCCCATCGCCACCATTTATGCCACAACGCCCGATTTGCTGGCCGAACCCGAAGGAATTCTAAAACAAGCCATTCACTTTTCTGAAAGCCCGCCGTTCATTGTGTCGCTGGTGAGCCGCATCTTCACGCGCGAAACGGCAGAAGCGCATCTGCGCAAGGTTGTAAGGTAGTTTTTGACCGGGAACTGGGATTAGGGAGCGGGGACTAGGGATTAGGTGATGCGCTGAACTGGACAGGATTTTCTATTCCCTGTTCCCTGGTCCCTGCTTTTAAGGAGCATCGCTTTGGATCGATATACCGGAGTGCTGGGAATTCTGGCTGTGCTGTTGGCGGCCTATTTAGGCTCAACCAACCGCAAACGTATCCGCTGGCGCACCATCGCCTGGGGCCTCGGGCTGCAGTTCACCTTCGCGTTCCTGGTGCTGCGCTTCAACTACGGACAACAGTTCATGGCTTGGGCTGGCGGCGTGGTCACCTCTATGCTCTCTGCGACCTTCGCCGGAACAAGGGTTCTGTTTGGCCAGCTCGGCCTCCCCAACTCCGGAGCCTTCGGCAATCTGCTGCCGTCGCAGCCGCCCAATCAGGGTGCCATCTTCGCCTTCCAGGTCCTGCCCACCATCATCTTCATCTCCGCCTTCTTCGCCGTGCTTTACCACATCGGCCTGATGCAGATCATCATCCGCGCCATGGCCTGGGTCATGCTCAAGACGATGCGCATCTCCGGCGCCGAGAGCATGAATGTAGCCGCCAGCATCTTCATGGGCCAAACCGAAGCGCCGCTCACCATCCGCCCGTTCCTATCCAAGGCCACACGCAGCGAACTGATGGTCATCATGACCAGCGGCATGGCCCACGTCTCGGGCGGCATCATGGCCATGTACATCTCGCAGGGCGTCGAGGCTCGCCATCTGCTCTCTGCCGTCATCATGACTTCACCCGGCACCATCCTGATTGCCAAGATGCTCGTCCCGGAAACCGAAGTCGCCGCCACCGAAGGCAAGGTCGTCATCCCCAAGGACGAGCTGCACAAGGATGAAAACTTCATCGGCGCCATCGCCCGCGGCACCATCGACGGCGGCAAGCTGGCCTTGAACGTGGCCATCATGCTCATCAGTTTCCTTGCCCTCGTCGCCCTGCTCGACAGCGTGTTGCTATGGACGCACGGGCTGGCTTACATGCACTGGGTTCCCGGCTCGCTCGGCCAGATTCTCGGCTTTTTCTTTGCTCCCGTGGCGTGGCTCATCGGCGTTCCCTGGCACGATTGCAGCGCCATTGGCAACCTGCTGGGCACGCGCATGGCGCTCAACGAAGTCATCGCCTACATCGCGCTGGGCGCGCAAAGAGCCGTACTCGCGCCGCGCTCCTTCACTATCGCCACCTTTGCCCTGTGCGGCTTTGCCAACCTCGGCTCCATCGGAATGCAAATCGGCGGCATCGGCGCATTGGTTCCCGAGCGCCGCAACGACTTAGCCAAGCTAGGCGTCCGCGCCATGCTAGCCGGAACCATGGCTAACTTGATCTCAGCCTCCATCGCCGGAATGTTTCTGGGGTAGACAAACTAAATTCAACCGGAGAATCCGGGTGCCCCAGGTCTCGATTTTGAGACCTGGGAATCCAAGACTCTTAATTCCCCGCGCGCACTCGCTTCACCCGATAGAGAATCGTCAAAAACGTCACGCTCCCGCACGTCAACAAACTCGCCGCCATCCCCAAAATCAGCGAGAGATCCCCCTGATAAACCCCATGCACAATCCCCACCAACTGCAGCACGCTGAACCCTCCAAAGGTAATCAGCGAAATCCCCTCATCGCTCTTCTTCCGCCAGAGAGCCAAAACCTGCGGCACAAACAGCAGCGCATTGCAGCCCAGCCCCAGCCCGAAAATCACGGCGACAATCTCCTTCATCTCCATCCCCCGCGCGCACAATTCGCTTTCCTTTCCATCCTCTCATTCAAGATCAACCCGGCTTTGCTCCGCGCCTGTAGAATGAGCACAGCGCAACCTCAGGCAAGAAATGACCTACTACGATCAAGTCTCTGAAGCAGCCGCGTTTTTGCGAAGCAAACTGGGCTCGCTCAACCCCAACGCAGGAATCGTCCTCGGCTCCGGACTGGGCGCCGTGGCCGACGCGGTCGCCGAGCCGGTCGTCGTTCCCTGCGCTCAGATTCCGCATTTTCCGCAATCCACTGTCGAGGGCCACTCGGGCCGGTTTGTCGCCGGTCTCATGGGCGGCGCGCCGGTCGTCGTCCTGCAGGGCCGTGTGCATTTCTACGAAGGCTACACGCCCCAGCAGGTCACCTTTCCCATGCGCGTTTTGGGCGCGCTCGGCCTCCAATCGGTCATCCTCACCAATGCCGCCGGAGGCATTCAGGAGGGCTACCGCGTGGGCCAGCTTGTGGCGCTTAGCGACCACATCAACCTCATGGGCTGGAACCCGCTCATCGGGCCAAACGAGCCGCGCTTTGCCACCCGCCCCGGCGCCGGCCTTCGCTTTACAGACATGACCGAGGCCTACTCGAAGGCGCTCCGCGCTCTGGCGAAAGAAGCAGCAGTTGAAGAGGGATTCAATCTTGACGACGGGGTCTATCTCGCCGTCAGCGGACCCAGCTACGAAACCCCCGCCGAGATTCGCGCCTTCCGGGCCCTGGGCGCAACGCTGGTCGGTATGTCCACCGTCCCTGAAACCATCGTCGCCCGCCACATGGGCCTCGAAGTGCTGGCTATCAGTTGCGTCACCAACCTTGCCGCCGGGATGGGCGCTACGCCCCTCAGCCACCAGGAAGTCTTCGAGACCGGCCACCAGGTCGAGCACCGGCTGGCCCGGCTGCTGGAGCGCCTTGCGCCCCGAATCGCAGCGCGGATGGAGCCGAATACGTGAGCCAGTCCGACGCCAGACAGGCCGCACCGCAGGCGCTCGATGAGCGCAGCGCGCGCCTTCCCTTTCCGCCTGTGGTGCTGGGAATTGCCGGCTGCTCGGGCTCGGGCAAGACCACCTTGGCCTGCGAACTGGCGCGGGCGCTCAATGGCGTCCACTTCCATCTGGACAACTACTACCGCGACCTCTCACATCTGCCGCTGGCCGAGCGCGCCCGACAGAATCTCGACGACCCGGCCATCATCGAGAGCCCTCTGCTGGCCGCCCATATCGCGGCCCTGGCCAGGAGCGAGTCCATCGAGCGACCGCTCTACGACTTTGCAACTTATTGCCGCATCCCCGGCCAGACTGAGACCGTCCGCTCCGGCACTTTCCTGCTCGTCGAGGGAATCTTTTCGCTCTATTACCCCGAGCTTTTGCCGCTCTACCATCTGCGCGTCTTCGTAGACACGCCCGACGAGGTCTGCTTCGAGCGGCGGCTCAAGCGCGATATCGAGCAGCGCGGCCGCACGCCGGAGTCGGTTCGCCGCCAGTACGAGGCCACCGTTAGGCCGGCATGTCTCGCCTTTATCCGGCCCTCCGCCGCCAACGCCGACCTCATCGTGGACGGAACCGGCGCGCTCGACTGGAAAGTCGAGCAGATTATGTCCCAGTTGAACTCCCGCGGCCTGTTGAGCTTCCCCGACTGAAAAATTCTCTTTCCCCCGCTCGCTCCCATGCCTTTTTCGTGGTTTCCATGAGAAACTATCTCCTCACTTCCGTGTTCCTATAAGCAGGCGAGTATGACGGCGAAATTCATCGAGTCCGCGAAGCGCAAAGTGGCCATATGGCTGCGCCAGGGCATCTCGCCCCAGCGGCTGGCGCTCACGCTCGCCCTCGGATTCGCCATCGGCTGCATCCCTGTGGTCGGCATCACCAGCTTTGTGTGCTTCGCCGTAGCTGTCGCCTTGCGGCTCAACCTTCCTGCCATTCAAGCTGCAAACTGGGTCGCCATGCCCATGCAAGTGGCCCTGATTGTGCCCTTTGTCCGACTCGGAAGACGGCTCATAGGCTTCGGCTCCAGCCAGCCATTTGACGCCGGAGCTTTGTTGCACAGCTCTCCCTCGGTGATCATTTCGCGGATGGGCAGCCTCACTGGCCAAGCCTTGCTGGCCTGGCTGGTAATCGCCATCCCGATGGTTGCGCTGACAACCCTGATACTGACCAAAGTGTTGCGCCACATTCCAGCTGTGGCCGCGGCCGAGCTCGGCGGCTGAATCAATCCCTATTTTTGCGCGTAAGGGTCAGGCACCGGATTCGCGCTTTCCAACCAGGCGGTGTAGATCATATCGCGCAACATGCTCGCTCCGGCTCCCAGCCGCTCTGCGGTAAACTGCCGCGATTCAGGCGTCCCCGCGCCAACAAATCCGCCCACCTTGTCCAGTTGATAGACCTTTTCCACGTATGACTTCGTGGCGCGCAGGTAGGCTACATACGCGTCGAACATATCGCCGTCGATGGCTTTCACCGGCGTCATCGTGGCCCGCACCTCGGCCTCGTGCATATTGGCCTCTACAAATGGGCTCTCGAATTGATAGTGAATCTTGTGATCCGTGGTATACCCGTTGGGGTTCGGCCCCGTCCAGCCGTTGAATTGGATGGTGACGTGCAGCGGCTGCGAACCGTCGCCCACATAGTGGCCGAGCCATCCGGCGTAGAAAATGATGGCCTGCTCCACCGGGCGAGTATCCAGCTTGGCTACCGAGAGCTTGCGATACTCGCGCATGGCCGACTTCAGCCGCTCCCAAACCTCATCGGCCTCCCAGGGCTGAAGGCCGATCTTTTCCGGCCGCTGACCGGCGGCGAAAACCTTGGCTTCGAAATCAAAACGGCGATGCGGCAGCGGGCCCAGCGCATCGGCCAACTCCATGTCGATGAAGTGTTCAGGAGCCTGCGCAGCTACCAACTCCGGCTCGGCCGGCGAGCGCCAGCGGTCCGGCTCGGGACCAAGGTACTCGATCTCGGCGATCGCATCCGGTGAGCGCAAAAACGCCGGCACATCAGCCGGCAGCGAGCTCGCCGCCAGCTTGTTAACCAGCTTATGGCCGCCATTGCCCCACGCATGGGCCGCGGGTGGTTGAGCAAGAAAGCAAACCAGCCCGGCCACGGCCAGAGTTGACAGAAATGAACGATGTGTTCCCGATAGAAAGCGCATTGCGCAAGTATACCGCTGCCCCGCCAAGCACGCATCAGTACCTGTAACCGCGATTGGGATCGTAATCAAACTTCACCAACCCATCCCGATAATCAATGTGGATGGTCAACTGATCCAGCGTGTTCGCCCCCAGGAATCCCGATATCTCCATCCCGGCGTCTTTTGATATCCGTGAAGTATCAAAGGAAACGACGCTCTGCACCTTCTGGGAGACATGCGCGAAAGTGAAGGTGACTTCGTCCGCGGCGTAAACATTCTCCACCTTCCCGTTGATCCCTTTCACATCGAAACCAAAGGAAGAGCGGACCTTGGTCACCTCTCTGGCAGCCTCCGGCGAAATAGTCGTCGCCATCGCGCCTGTGTCCAGTGCGAACAGCTTGATCTTTTGGCCATTGAGCGCCGCGGGCAGCATCAGCAGGTGGCCAACGCGATAGACGGGCGTGTAACTCTTCATCTCCGGAGCAATATATCGGTCATAGGGACCATGAGCGTCCGATTTTTCAGCCGCCCCATTCTGCGCTGGAGCCGGCGCGACTGTATCGTCCCGGTCCACGTCGCTCGTTTTCAGCGAAGGCGCCGCAACGGCCGCTTCTCCCGGCCGCGGAGGCAGTGGACCAAGCTGCAGCTTGCGCATAGGGTAGTCCAGCGTCACCAGAAAATGCGAAAACACATCCATCCCGATAAGGCCGTCGATTTCATCCAGGCTGCTTTTGCTGTCGAGCACACGCACCGCGCAATCCTGAAACTCAAGATTGCCGATGCGGATGGAATCGGCATACGCGGTATAGCCGAGCTTGTCAGCCTGATCGCCCACACCTGTCATCTGCGTTTGTGAAAAGGACTTCAGGTGCGCATGCTCAGCCGCGGAATGAGAAACCACCAACCCATCGGCGCCGGTATCAATCTCCAGCCGGGCACTGCGCCCGTTCAGCTTCGCCTCCAGCCCGAATGCGGCAATATGCATGGGATCACGCATGAACACCGCAAACGGAATCTCCGTAGACGCCGCCGGCGAAACAAGATGGCAGGCTTTGTGCGGCTCGGCTACCATCTTCTTCAGGTTCGCCAGGTATAACCGCCAACGAAACAGGTCTTCCTCGTCGTCGCCCCTTGGAGCCGCCAGGTATGCCTCGGTCTCGGCAATCCTCTCCTGCAATGTAAGAGTGTGAATCCACTCCCTGCGAATCTCCGGGTCATCGGGATCAAGCCGATGCGCAACTTCCAGTTCCTTGCGGCTCGACGCAAAGAGCGAACTGATGTGATCCAGATCAGCCAGCAGCAGGCGGGTTCGCGGATTGCAGGGGTCCAGCCTCGCAGCCTCAACCGCGGAGTGATCCGCTATCCATGGCGTTCCCTCACGAAGCTCGACCTCGCCGCGCAGCGTAATCAATGCCGCCGAATTGGGCGCAACGGCCAGCGACGCCTTCACCGCATCCGCTGCCTCCTGAATCTTTTGCTCATGCAGCAGCGCATGAACCAGCCCCATGGTCAGTTCCGCATCGCCCGGATGGCCGCGTAACCCGGCCCGGTAAAGAACGGCGGCCTGCTCATATTCGGCCCCGAGCAGCGCCATGTCGGCCAGGCTGGGCGCAGGATGTTTCACCACACTGCAACTAACCGCAAACAGACTCTTCCCCGGAAGCCACAGAACGGCACTCAACAGCGCAGCCCGCAAAATCGCTCTCGTCCATGAACCTCGCCCCGCCATTCCAGCTCCATTTTCCCTACGGTCAACAGCTTACACCGCGCCTGGGTTTCTCGGCTGGAACCTGCGATTCCCCAGCTTCTCTAATATGCCGTCATCCTGAGCAACCGGAGCGAAGCGCAGGGGTCGAAGGACCTGCGTTTCCGACCTTTGCTCTTCACCATTGAAACCGGTTGCATCCTTCGCGGCAAATGGTGCTAAAGTTCTCTCCATGAACTCCCTCATTCCTCTGGCTTTCGCTATTTTGCTCCTCAGCATCAACTTGCAAGCTCAACAGTCCGATTTGGCTCAGCATCCCGCCTCTGCACAAGAAGCGCCGACGACCCAGCAACCTGCATCCGCGCTTCCGCCGAATTCATCTCAACCGCAGGATATGGAAGAGTGGTTGAATATCGGAAAAAATGAGGAGCGAGTGGAACGCCTTGTGAGTCTCGGGGTGGAACAGGAAGTTGCGGCCGAATTCACACAAACAACCGAAAAGAGCGCTAAGTGGCTTCCTATCCACACTGAACCGAAGCAGAAAAATGTAATGCTGTTTTTGCCATGCTTTTTCGATAATGCCCATTTATATCTGTTGGCGTATAAAAACAAAACCTGGCACATAACGGATTTCGAAAAGCCGGACTGCCACTACGATATGTCTGTTTCCGTTGAAGTCGCGCCAATCCGAAATCCTGCCTTTGACGAGGTTTTAATGCATCACGCTGGGGCGGGACATGGAACGGGCATATCTGTTCAGGACTTTGAGGTCTTCGACATAGCAAATGGAAAGTTCAAAACGGAGGTGGATACACAGGAGGTTTTAGTGGAGTCCGAATATATCGGCCAATCTATTCGCCCACACAGCCATACCCAAGAGAGCTTCTTTGTATTAGTCCCCATTGAGAAGTCGCGCTCCCGCGTCATCGAGGAGACACGGAGCGATCTGATGGATAGCAAACTGACAGTCCAGAGAAGGCAGTTTCGCTGGAACGCAGCTAAAGGCCGTTACCTTCCAACGAAGTTTGTCCCCGTCGAAGCCGCGCCCAATTAGGTTTACGCGGAGCCGCCCCAAAATGCACTAGACTCAAACCGTGGGCTTCTCAGATTTTCTCGGCAATTCGGCCACGGTGACCCGGCTCCGCGAGAGCATCGCAGTGGATCGTTTTCCCCAGTCCCTGATCCTGGCCGGCCCGCGCGGCGCGGGCAAGTACACCCTGGCGCTGATGCTGGCCAAGGCCGTCAACTGCCTCCAACCCACCGAGTCGGACGGCTTGCCCGACTTCTGCGGCACGTGCTCGAACTGCACGCGCATCAACGACTCCGCTGACCTTGAAGCCCGCGTCGCCGAAGCCGTCGCCGCTCGCGAGGAGATGCGCGACACAGACAAGCGCGAGACCCGCATCCTCATTCAGACCCACCCCGACGTGCTCATCGTCCCGCCCGACCCGCCGCAGCTTCTCATCAAGCTCGGCCAGATCCGCCAGGCCATTCATGTGGCGTACTACCGTCCGCCGGTCGAGGCGAAGCGCACCTTCACGATCTTCACCTCGTCGGCCTTCATGAAAGAGGCGGCCAACTCCCTGCTCAAGCTCCTCGAAGAGCCGCCCGTGCATACTTCGCTCATTTTGCTCACTGAAAACCCGCAAGAACTGCTGCCCACCATCCGCTCCCGCGCAGTGGTTCACCGCCTCGGCGCCATTCCCTCTTCCGATCTTGAATCCCTGCTCGCGCAGCGTCGCCCTCTGCTCAAGTCCTCTGACCGCGCGCTCGCCGCGCGCCTCGCCGAAGGAGCCGTAGGCCGCGCTCTCACCCTCGACCTCGGCGTTTATCTCACCAGTCGCCAGGACGCCCTCATCCTGCTCCGCACAGCCTTGCGCGAACCCGGAGTCCCCGCGGATAGGTCTTCGTCCGCGGGGTGGGAGCCCGACTACTCCGCGCTCTTTCACGCCACCGAGAGCTACCGCGCCGGCGCCGACGGCCAGGAGAAGACCATCAACCTGCTCCGCGCCCTCGGCAGCCTCATTGAAGACCTGCTTCTCATCGTGGCCGGCACGCCCCAACTCATCCGCAATCTCGACATCGAAGCCGAACTCACTCGCCTGGCGCAGGACGTAAGTGTAGACTGGATTGACTCAGCCGCCTACGCCCTCACCCAGGTCGAACAGGGCATGCGGCGCAACCTGCTCCGTTCCGTCTCGCTCGACGCCATGGCCCTCAGCCTCGACCGCAACTAGTCAACGCCTTCCCCCGGAGGACTTTAATTTATGACCACCAAACTCACTCAGCCCCGTGCCCAGGCGTACATCCGCAACCGGCCGGCCGCCATCGCTCCCTTCCGCCTGCCCGCCTTTGGCTACGGCCAGAAACACGAGCAGGACCTTCCCCAGCAACAAGCCGAGCTCTTCTATTTGCAAAAACAGATTCAGGCACAGACCCCCATGGTCCTCGTCCTCGAAGACGGGGAGCAGATTGAAGGCTGCATCGAGTGGTACGACCGCAGCGCCCTCAAGCTTCGCGGCCGCCAGAAGACCCTCGTCTACAAATCCGCTATCAAATATATGTACAAAGTCGGCGACCAGGGGTAATGACGATTCAGGGAACAGGGAACAGGGAACAGGGAATAGGGAATAGGGAATAGGGAATAGGGAATAGGGAATAGGGAATAGGGAATAGGGAATAGGGAATAGGGAATAGGGAATAGGGAATAGGGAATAGGGAATAGGGAATAGGGAATAGGGAATAGGGTGGGTGCCCCAGGTCCCGCTTTTGGGACCTGGGAAACCACAAACTTCCTCTCGCCCAGTTCCGCCCCTGCTGACTTGCTATTCCCCGTTCCCTGTTCCCTGTTCCCTATTCCCTGCCTTTTCCAGCCGGTCCCGTATCGCCGCGCCAATCCCCTCACTCGGCGGCAGCGGGCACAAAATCACCGTGCAGCCCTCGCCGTCCAGCGCGCGCAGCCCAGCATACAGCCCCCGCGCCATCTCCTCCGGAGCCGCCCACCGTCCCCATTCGACCACCGCCGCCGCCCCAGCCGGCGCGGCAACCTCAACGGGCAGCATCACGCCCACCCGCTCGCCCACCAGGTCCTGCGCCGCCTCCGCCAACTTCGCACCCAGCTCCGCCAACTTACCCTCGACCAGCACCAGCCGCGCTCTGGGCGCATAATGCCGCAGCCCCACTCCGGGCGAAGGCAGCGCCGCCCGCGGCTCCACTTCCAGCCCCCCGCTACCGCGAAAGTTCTCCACCGCTCCGGCAGTGTCTCGAATTTGGACACTCGTCACCGCTCCCGGCCGGTAGATCACCATCGGGCTCTGACAAGGATCCAGCACTGTGGACTCAACGCCGTGTTCGGTTGGCCCCGCATCCAGCACCGCATCGATGCGTCCATCCAGGTCCGCGAGCACGTGCGCGGCCGTCGTCGGGCTCGTGTGCCCAAAAAGATTCGCGCTGGGCGCGGCCACCGGAACCCCCGCCCGCCGAATCACTTCCAACGCCACCGGATGCGCCGGCATCCGCACCCCCACCAGCGACCGACCCGCCGTCACCGCATCGGGCACCGCCGCTGTGCGCGGCAGCAGCAGCGTCAACGGTCCCGGCCAGAAAGCTTTCATCAGCTTGCGCGCCGACTCGGGAACATCCCGCACCAACCCTTCGAGCATCATTTCGTCGGCCACATGCACAATCACAGGGTCCCACGACGGCCGCTCTTTGGCTTTGAAAATCCGCTCCACAGCCGCCGCGTCCAGCGCATTTGCGCCCAATCCGTACACCGTCTCTGTTGGCAGCGCCACCAACTCCCCGGCGCGCAAAATCTGCGCCGCACGGTCCAGGGCCTTCTCGGCCTCGGAGCTCTCCAGGTTTGCGGGGTCCACCACCAATCGCAGTGTCTTCATCTCTTTCATTGTCGCCTCTTCGCCCCTACTCCGTCCCCTGCCGTATACTCACTGCTGACCATGCCCGTCGAAACCGAGATCAAATTCCGCATCGCCGACGTTGCCAATCTCACCCAGCGCCTCCAGGCGGCCGGCTTTCGCCTGCAAACTCCGCGCGCCTTCGAGAGCAATGTTTTATACGACACGCCCGACCGCCAGATGCGCGCCCGCACCGAGATTTTGCGCATACGCAGTTATGCCGGCCGCTGGATGCTCACCCACAAGCGCCTGCCGGACATTGGTCCCGGCGAAGACACCCACAAGCACCGCATCGAAACCGAGACTGAGGTCGCTGACGGCGCGGCGCTCGAAGAAATTTTCCTCTCGCTCGGCCTCGTTCCCGCCTTCCGCTATGAAAAATGGCGCGCCGAGTGGACGGACGGCGAAGGCCATTGCGTCGTCGATGAAACCCCCATCGGCAACTACGCCGAGCTGGAAGGCTCCGCCGAGTGGATCGACCGCGCCGCCGCGCGCCTGGGCATCGATCGCGCCCAATACATCACCCTCAGTTACGGCCGCCTCTTTGACCTATGGCGCGACGAGCACCACTCCACCGCCGCGGACCTCACCTTCGCCGCCGTCTCCCAGGCCTGTTAATTAAGTTCCCCTTCGCGTCACTTCAGCCCCGCAGCCCGCGCACTCCTCGGTAATTACCCTTTCCAAATGTATTAATGATGGCTCCCCTTGCGCCGATAACCTCAACGAGCAGTTAAAAAACATTGAGGTGTCCCAATGAACAACAAAAGTCTTGTATTTCACCCCATCTGGTTACGGCGTGCCGCTCTGCGCCTGCTGCAGGCAGCAGCGCTCGGGCTGGTGGTCGCGCTGGCCACGCCCGCCAGGGCCGCGGACGGACGCGCAGTTAAATCGCGCTTCCCGCCCACTTATCCCGAGATTGCCAAGCGCATGAGAGTCAGCGGTATCGTCCGGCTTTCGGTCACGGTGGACACGGAAGGCAAAGTGACTGACGTGAAACCGCTCAGCGGGAACACCATGCTCTCACAGGCCGCTGCGGAAGCCGTGCGTAGGTGGCGATTCGAACCCGGAAGCGAATCCACAGAGGAGATAGCTCTCAACTTTAATCTCCCTTAGTCAGAGCCATCTCTCGCCGCGCAGAAGGGCGATGGCAAGTTAGCGAACTCTGACGACGGCAGCCCTTGGTCGTTGAGGTGGAATTAACAGCCGCCTCGCACGGGACATGCAAGAGCGCATGAATTGGTAATTGTATGAATGTAGCGCTGGCCTCCCGGCCGGCTGTAGCGCGGACGTCCTCGTCCGCGCCTGTTCATATGGAGGCAAGAGCATATGGGTCGGAGAACCGATCTAGCCGCCTGCGGCCTTCCCGCTGTTCGACCCAGGAAAAAGAGCTTCTTCCGGTCTTGGAAAAAAGCCCCCTTGCCGTTTCCCCAGTCATTTCTGCAGGCCGTCCAAGCGGACGGAAGATAGTCCGCCTGCTCTACGCGCTATTTGCCGCCCCGTGGCACTTCTTGTACTTCTTCCCTGACCCGCATGGGCAGGGATCGTTGCGTCCCACCTTCTCGCCCGTCCGCCGCTGCGTCGGCTGGCTAGCGTCTCCGCCCGACCTGCTCGCCGCTTCCAGCTCCCGCTCTTTCTTGCGCCGGAACTCCTTCTCCAGCGCGTCAATGGTCGTCGAAGGCTGCCGGGTGTGAATCGAAATCTCCCTCGGCTCAGCATCCAGCGTCACAGGATGCGCCGCGCTGGCCACGGGAGGCGCCGCGGGAACCGTTCGATTAATGCGCGGAGCCGCATCCATCGGCTCACCGTCGGCCCCAAGAATCTGCATCCGGAAGAGAAACCTCACCGTGTCTTCCTGGAACTTCAGCATCATGGCCTCGAACATGTCGTAGGACTCCCGCTTGTATTCCACCAGCGGGTCCCGCTGCGCATAGCCGCGCAGGCCGATTCCCTCTTTCAGGTGGTCCATTGACAGCAGGTGATCCTTCCATAGCCCGTCAATCACGCTCAGCATCACCATTCGCTCGTGGTAGCGCATCGTCGCCGAACTCAGTATCTTCTCCTTGGCCTCGTACTGTTCCTTCAGCTTCTCGAAGATCGTCTCGCCCAGCTCATGCCGGCTCAACTCATGCAGCTTGATACCGGTGGCCCCGATATTCAGCGAAGCGTTTGTCAATCCGAAGTGATCAATAAGTTTGCCTTCAAGTCCTTTCATGTTCCATTGGTCGGGACGCACTTTCTCGCCGGCAAATTCGTCCAGTATGCCGCTCAGAATCCCGCCGACATAATCCTCCAGAATCAACTCTTTTTGATCCACGCCCTCCAGCAGTTGCCGCCGCAGCCCATAAACCGCCTCGCGCTGCTTGTTCATCACATCGTCGTATTCCAGCAAGTGCTTGCGGCTCTCGAAGTTCTGCGCTTCCACTGCCTTCTGCGCGCCCTCGATACGCTTGGAGATCATCTTCGATTCAATGGGCACGCCTTCTTCCATGCCCAGCCGCTCCAGCAGCGTGCTCACCCACTGCTTGGCGAAGATGCGCATCAGGTCATCTTCCAGCGACAAATAAAATCTTGACTCGCCGGGATCGCCCTGTCGTCCCGCGCGCCCTCGCAACTGGTTGTCGATACGCCGCGATTCGTGCCGCTCGGTACCCAGAATGAAAAGCCCGCCCGCGGCGATTACCTGCTCGTGCTCCTGCTGCGCCGACTCCGCGTGGCCTTTGTAAACCTCGGCCCATTCCGGTTCGCCAACCTCGAACTCCTGCCCCTGGTAATAGAAGCGCAGAAATCCCGCCGGCGCCATCGGGTTGATCGCTCCCTCGGCCACGCTGATGGCACGCGCCTTGTTCTTCTTCGCCAACTCCTGACGGGCCATGAAATCCGGATTGCCGCCCAGCAGAATATCCGTGCCGCGCCCTGCCATGTTGGTCGAGATGGTCACCATCCCCAGCCGCCCGGCCTGCGCCACAATCTCCGCCTCGCGCTCGTGGAACTTGGCGTTCAGCACCACATGGCGCACGCCCTTCTTCTGCAATATCGTCGAGAGGCGCTCGCTCTTCTCAATCGATACAGTGCCCACCAGCACCGGCTGCCCTTTCTCGTGCAGGATGGAGATGTCGTCGGCTGCCGCCTTGTACTTCTCTTTCTCCGTCCTGAAAACCACGTCCGGATTTTCCAGCCGCAGCAGCGGTTTGTTGGTCGGAATGACGACAATCTCCAGCTTGTAGATCTTCTCGAATTCCGCCGCTTCTGTCTCCGCCGTGCCCGTCATGCCGCTCAGCTTCTTGTACAGGCGAAAATAATTCTGGAAAGTAATCGTAGCCAGCGTCTGGTCTTCCTTGCGGATCGCCACGCCCTCCTTGGCCTCGATGGATTGATGCAGCCCGTCCGACCACCGCCGTCCCGGCATCAGCCGCCCTGTGAACGTATCCACGATGATGACTTCGCCGTCCTTCACCACGTATTCCACGTCCCGCTTATAGAGCGCGTGCGCCTTGATCGCCGTCTCCACGTAGTGCTTCAGTTCCCAGTTCTCCGCATCGGCGATGTTGCCGATCCCCAGCTCCTTCTCGATCATCACCCAACCGTCGTCGGTCACGCCGATCGTCCGCTGCTTCTCGTCCACAATGTAGTCACCGGTAAGGTGCTTCTAGCCCTCCCTCAGATCCAGGCCTAGTTCCGCCACGCGCCTCGTATTGGTCGCATCAATCTCCTCGCCCATTTCCAGTGCGGGAATAATCTTGCGCACCCTTGCATACTTGTCCGTCGTCTGCTCGGTCGGCCCGGAGATAATCAGCGGTGTCCGCGCCTCGTCAATGAGAATCGAATCCACTTCGTCCACGATTGCGTAGTAGTGCCCGCGCTGCACGCAATCTTTTATCTCGAATTTCATGTTATCGCGCAGGTAGTCGAAGCCGAATTCGTTATTGGTTCCGTATGTAATATCCGCGGCATAAGCGGCTCTGCGCTCGCTGTCGTCCAGGTCGTGGACAATCACGCCCACCGTCAGCCCCAGAAACTCGTAGATCTTGCCCATCCACTCAGCGTCGCGCTTGGCCAGGTAGTCGTTCACCGTCACCACATGCACGCCGTGCCCGGCCAGCGCATTCAGGTAGCAGGCCAGCGTGGCCACCAGCGTCTTGCCTTCGCCGGTTTTCATCTCGGCGATCTTGCCCTGATGCAGCACCATGCCGCCAATTAGCTGCACGTCGAAATGCCGCATTTGCACCGAGCGCCAGCCCGCCTCGCGCACCACCGCAAAGGCCTCAGGCAGAATCTCGTCCAGAGCTTCACGTTCGGCAATCTTGAGTTGGTCGGGTTCGGTGATTCCTTCCACACGCGCCGCAATCCGCGTCCGAAACTCCACCGTCTTGGCCCGCAGTCCGTCGTCCGTAAGCTGTTTCGTGTCTTCTTCAAGGGCGTTTATCAATGCCACCATCGGCATCAAACTCTTGATCAGACGCTCGTTCGCCGTGCCAAAAATCTTGGTAAGAATTTTATCGAAAAACACAGGATATCTCCGTTTACCAGTGTAAATGCTGAGGCTTGCGAACTGTTCCACAACGCCTGACTGCCCACCCTCGCCTGTCATTCTGAGCGAAGCGTACCGGGGCCCCCGGCGAGAGGTCTTCGTCGCTGGGATGGAGAGCGAAGTCGAAGAACCTGCGTTTCGGTCTCTCGCCCCGCGAATGGAATAACGCTTGACCTTCAATTTGCATTTTGCTACCGTGTTCTGAGTCCGGTAGGGGAGGTCCTGCCGGGTAGCTTCTTCCCCGCCATTATGCTTACTGAACCTGATATTCACGCCAACGCCAAATTCTGGCTCGATGTTGCCGACGCGACTGTAAAGTTCGCCGCCCTGGTGGTTGGCGCAGCGTGGGCCTTGATGAACTATATGCGCGGCCGCACCTACAAGCGAAAGCTCGAACTGGGGATCACCGGCAAGCTTTTCAGGAGAAATGGCAAACTCTACCTCGCGATTCTTTGCCGGTTGAAAAACGTCGGACTGGCCGTGTATCCCATCAAGCAGGAGGGTTCGGCCTGCCAAATATTCGCGTTCATGGGGTTCAAGCCGGAACACGTCCGCACCTACCCCGTATTTACGGACCATGGGTGGATCGAGCCGGGAGAGCAGATCGAACACCCTCTGATGGTGCGCATCGCGGTTGATGAATCGAAACTCGTTGGCCTTCAGATCAAGCTGATAATCGTCTCGGGAGAGATCGAGTGGAACTCCAGTTGCATCATCGAGTTTCCCGACCCGGATCAGCCGGGCGCTGGCATTTGACTTGGGCCCGGAACCGAAAGCGGAACCGAAAAGGAGGAGAATCTGATGCAGCAGCAACAACAGCAACAGCAACAGCAACAACAGCAACAACAACAGCAGCTACAACAGTCAGAAGAGATCGAACAGCAGAAACTCTGGTCGGCGCAGCAGGATCAGTTGGAAGAAGAACGGGCAGCCGCTGAAGAGAAAGCAAAAGAGCAGGCCAAAACTCCTTCCGAGTAGCGGGGTATCCACTCCTCGGCCTGATTCCAGGCCCTCGTGATGAGCCCCAACGCATGGGATTAAGACGCAAGGAGGGAGCCGTGACCACCCCTCAACACAAGGCTCACACTCAACTCGCCCAAGCCGCAATCCGCATCTTTGCCGCCAACGATCGCATGAACCAGGTTCTCATCGAACACCTTGACCCTGCCGCCTGGAATACGAAACTGCCAGCGAAGCTGCCCGGCAGCACGCGCACCATTGCGGCCATCTTCACACACATGCACAATACCCGCACCAAGTGGATCAGGCTTTCAGCGCCGCACCTGAAGGTTCCACTCCAGCTCAACCGCGCGCGCTGCACGCCGCAGCAGGCCCGTGCGGGATTGGCCGAGAGCGCCGTTCGGTGCGAGGAGATGCTCGCTGAAGCGCTCGGCGGTTCCGGCGGCCGCGTCAAGCAGTTTCTCAGAGATGGCTGGGCTCAGCCTTGGCCGGTTGGTCCGGAGATGCTGTGCTACATGCTTGTTCACGAAGCCCATCATCGCGGGCAGGTGTGCATGCTCGCGCATCAGCTCGGATTCCCGTTGCCGCAGAAGGTTGTGTCCGGAATCTGGAATTGGGAAAAGCTATCGAAAGAGTGCGGGGCGCCTTAAGCAATCCAAATTGGTCAACGGCGATCCTGATCTTGTTGATGTTCTCGACGTAGCAACGCACATTCTTCAATCGCAGCGCAGCGCAACAGTTGGATCCACCCTGGTCGCGGAGCTTGCTGGAATCAGCGTCGCGAGGAGCGCAACCAGAATCAGCAAGCCGGTCACTCCCGCGAAGGTCACAGGATCATGCGGGCCGACCTTGAATAACAGGCTGGCCAGCACACGGGAAAGCGCCAACGCCAACACCAATCCGAGAAACACTCCAGGTACGATCAGCCGCAGCGCGTTCGTCAGCACAAGCCTCAGGATGTCGGCCCGCGACGCTCCCACCGCTATCCGTATTCCAATCTCCTGAGTGCGCTGAACAACGAAAAATGAGATTACCCCATACAGTCCAATCACGGCGAGCACGAGCCCTGTGAATGCAAAGAATCCCACAAGGAGCATCTCAAAGCGAGGCCGATCCGCCATTTTGCCGACTCTTTCGGAGAGGGTCTTGATGTCTACTGGGACCGTGGGATCGAGGGATGCGACTTGCGACCGGATCCATGCTTCGGTTGCGCCCGGCGGCAGCGTTGTTTTGAGAATCAGAATCGAACTACGATCCCAGTCCTCCGCTCTCTGGCGCCGTAGCCGGTAATACTCAGGCTCCTCGTCGCCGGCAAGACCGCCGTTCTTCACGTCTGCGGCAACGCCCACCACGGTGTACGAGGGATCGTTTTCTGTGGGCGCGCCGTTGTGGAGGTGCAGATGCTGCCCGAGCGGATTCTCTCCTGGAAACAGGCGACCCGCAAGCGACTTGCTCAGAACCACGAAATGATCATTCGATGTGAGTTCTTCATCGGTAAAACCCTGCCCTTGCACGACCGGAATCTGGAGTACTCGAAAGTATTCGGGCGTGGCCCATCTCGATGCGACCGTGCCGCCCGTCCCTGATGACAAGGCGGGTCTGCCTTCCACGCGCAGCGCAGCAAAAATCTGATCGTCGTGATAACCACCTGGCGGTATAGAGTCGCTGATTGCGAATGCGGCGATACCTGGTCCGTAGCGCAGATTGCGTTCCAATCGTTGAAAGAATGCCATCTGGCTTTCAGGTGTGGGATAAGAAGTTTGGCCCAGTGAAATCGCGGCGGTAACAATGTTCTCGGAGTTCATTCCAAGGCTCTGTTTCTCGATGTTCCAGAAACTGTGCGCCAAAAGCGCTCCGCCCGCCAGAAGGACCATGCTCACGGCAATCTGCGCAATGACGAGCCCCCGTCGCAACACGGCATGACGCATGGTCGTCCGCGTGCGGCTCGTCAGAGCTTCTGCACCGGCCTTGCGTATCCCTGGCAGCAGCCCGAAGAAAACAGCGCAGATGACCGAAGTAGCGAGAGCGAAGGCGAGGATGCGCGGATCAATTCGCGCTTTGCTCAGGAACGGCATCCCATCCGGAGCCATGGCGATGAATAGCCGCAGCAGCAACATGGCGAACAAACACCCGGCAACTCCGCCGGCGACAGACAAGGTAAACGACTCTGTCAACGCTTGCCGGACCAGCCGCATCCTGCTGGCTCCCAATGCCGACCGTACGGCCAGTTCTCTCTCCCGGCTTGCGCCGCGCGCCAACAACAAGCTGGTCACGTTTGCGCAGGCAATGAGGAGAACCGCCATGACCAGACCAAGCAGAACCCACGCCACCAGACGCACGTCATGCACCTGGCGATCGCGCAGCGATCGCACTTGCAGGTGTACTTCTTTGCGGAACGGGGCTGGGGCCAATCGCAGCGAGTACTCGAACAACGGCCCAAGCTCGGTCTTTGCCTGCTCCGTGCTCACTCCCGGCTTGAGCCGGGCAAAGGCCCACATGGGATGGCCCGGATCGGCGCGTCGTTCCGCGGCCACATCCAGCGCCTGAGGCAACAGCACATCCGCTGCCTGCAACCGCGGCATCTCGAAATCCTTCGGCAGAACCCCGACAATTTCCGTGGGATGTCCGTCGATGCGGATCAATTTGCCGACGACTCCCGGATCAGCGTGAAATCGGCTGAGCCACAGGCCATAGGAAATCAGGGCCACGCGCGGGCCGTTGGGCCTGTCTTCGTTGGCGGTGAAGTTCCGGCCGATGACCGGCGAGACGCCCAGCGTAGGCAGAAAATTTCCTTCCACGCGCGCGCAGTCGAGCCGTGCGGGATTGGTCTCCGTTAGATCGCAGGGCTGTGTCCCGATCTCGGAAGTCAGAGCCGTGAACGGCTTTTGATTGTCCTGCCACTCGTAGTAGGAACCGCCCAGCATGAACTCCTGTGGCTCGATCGGCGCAACCAACCCCACCGAGACAAGGCGGTTTGAATCGCCATAAGGCAGACTGCGGAAGAGAATTCTGTCCACAACGCTGAAAACAGCGGTGGTCGATCCGATCCCCAGCATCAACGTCAGCACGACTGTGAGAGAAAACGCCGGATTGCGCCGGAAGCCGCGGACAGCATACCGTACGTCCTGCACGAAAGTTTCGAGCCAATAACCGGGCCGCTCTTCCCGGCATTGCTCGCGCGCGCGCTCCACTCCGCCGAATGCAATCACGGCTTGCCTCCGCGCTTCTTCGCGAGACATGCCGGCCCGAATGTTTGCTTCGATCTGCTGATCCAGGTGAAATCTCACCTCTTCATCCACTTCACCGTGGCTCCTGCCGGCGATAAAGAAGCGTAGGCGTGTCAGAAACGCATTGAGCATGTGTCTCCTAGACTTGGTCGAGCACCAGCGCAACGGCGCCTGCCAGGCGATCCCAGCTTTCGATCTCCGCTTCCAGTTGCTTCTTGCCCGTGCGCGTCAGAGCGTAATATTTTGCCTTGCGGTTGTTCTCTGAAGCCTTCCAGTCGGCCTGAATCCACCCCTTGTATTCCAGCCGGTGAAGGGCGGGGTAAAGCGATCCCTGGCCTATCTGAAACACATCCTGCGAAGCCTGCTGAATCCGCTGGGCAATTCCCCAGCCGTGCATAGGCTCAGGCACCAGTGTTCTCAGGATGAGCAGATCGAGTGTTCCTTGCAGAAGATCCGTTGGCTGCGGCATACCTTTCCTCTCGACGTTCTACAAGAAGATGAAGCATCTTCCTGTCGAATGTCAAGGGAGAAATACAGTGCACGGTTTTGACGCTCGACCCGCCTGACGCACGTAATGAGGACTGAATTGTGACAAAAAACAGCCAAAATCGGACTAAAATCACCAAGTTTTCGCACTTTTTATCCGGCCCCAGCAGGACCTTTCGCGGTTTCTCATACCCCTGCAACCCCGCTTTTTCGCGAATCGGCTCCCGTTTGCTCAGTTTGCTGCCTTCGAGAGCGATTGATTTTTCCGTTATCTACGCCTGTAGCATGAGAAACGCCATCGCCTTGCAAAGCGGCAAATTCACTTTTCCCGTTGTCTCGCTGGCTTGCTGACCCGCTGACTTGCTGACCCGCTACAATGGAGACGGAAGCCGCATCCCACCCAACCGATGGCCGACGAAGAACAGAAGAAACCCAAAAAGCCCGATGACGAACCGTCCGGCAAGGTCTATGACTCCCGGCTCATGCGCCGGCTTGGCCACTATCTGCGCCCCTACTGGTGGCAGGCCGCCGTCTCCGCTCTTTCTGTCTCGCTCAAATCCCTCTGCGATGTCACCGGCCCTTACCTGGTCATGGTGGGCATCGACCGTTACTTCCCCGCGGAGCCAGGCGCGCCCACTGTCAACCTGCTCGCCCACGGACTCAGCACAACCAAATGGCTCGCCCGCCACCTGCCCACCGATCCATACCAGGGCATCACCCGTCTGGCCCTCATCTTCCTAGGCGCCCAGCTTGCTTCTTACCTCTTCGAGTTTGTCCAGATCTACCTCATGCAGTGGACCGGGCAGAAGCTCATGTTCGACCTGCGCCGCGACATCTTCCGCCACATGCAGCGCATGCACATCGGCTTCTTTGACACTCACTCCGTCGGCCGCCTCGTCACACGCATCACCTCTGACGTGGACGCCATCAACGAAATGTTCACCGCCGGCGTGCTGGCCATCGTCGATGACTTTCTCAATCTCGCCATCATGGCCGCCCTCATGCTTACTATCAATTGGCGGCTGGCCTTGCTCGCTTTTTCCGTCCTGCCGCTCATCCTCATCGTCACCCGCCTCTTCCGCGATCACGTTCGCGAAAGCTATCGCCGCGTACGCACCGCCATCGGCCGAATCAACAGCTTCAGCCAGGAGTACATATCCGGGATGAGCGTTGTGCAGCTGTTTAACCGGGAACAGCAGGCCTTTGATGATTTTGCAGTTGTGAACAGGCAACACTTGGTCGCGTTCAAGGACACGATCTTCGCTTACGCGCTCTTTTATCCCGCCGTTGATCTGCTTTCCATCGTCGCCATCGCCCTGGTTGTCTCGCGCGGAGGCTTCGGCGTGATCTCCGGCGCGGTCACCATCGGCGTGCTGAATATGTTCATCCAGTACTCACTGCGCTTCTGGCGGCCCATCCAGGATATGAGCGACAAATACAACATCCTGCAATCCGCCATGGCCGCCAGCGAACGCATCTTCAGGCTGCTCGACACACTGCCGGAGATCGTCAGTCCCGCTCGCCCGCTCGCGGGCGACGGAAGCAACAGAATCGAATTCCGGCACGTCTGGTTCACTTATCAGAAACTCACCAGCGAGCAGCAAGCCGCCATAGCTGCGGCTACGGAAGATGCTTTCCCTCAGGGGCTAAAGCCCGGGGATTCGATGGCTCAACTTGCGGCACGACTGAAGTCGTGCCCTGACACGGTGCGGGCGCCGGAATCGAGTATTTCTGCAGCCTGTTTAACCCCTGAGGTAAATCCTGCCACCAATCTCGCCGCCATCGACGGCATCGAGTGGATTCTCAAGGACGTTTCCTTTACCGTCGAACCGGGGCAGTCAGTCGCCATCGTCGGCCACACCGGAGCGGGAAAAACCACTCTCACCAGCCTGATGATGCGCTTCTACGACGTGACCGCCGGCCAGATTCTCATCGACGGCATCGACATCCGCGAGCACGATCTGACCGCGCTGCGCCAGCACTTCGCCGTCGTGCTGCAAGATCCGTTTCTCTTCACCGGCACGCTGGCCGAGAACATCCGCTTCGGCAATGAGCGAATCACCCAAGCCGATCTGCGCCAGGCTGCGCGCGACGTCAACGTTCTGGACTTCATCGAGAGCCTTCCCCACCAATTCGACGAGCCGGTGCAGGAGCGCGGCAACTCGCTCTCCACGGGCCAGAAGCAGCTCATCAACTTTGCCCGCGCACTGGCCTACAATCCCCGCATCCTCATCCTCGACGAAGCTACCTCCAGCGTGGACACCGACACGGAACTGCGCATACGCGGCGCATTGGAACGTATGGTCGAGGGCCGGACCAGCGTTCTCATCGCTCATCGCCTCTCCACCATTCAGCAAGCCGACGAGATTCTGGTGATGCACAAGGGCCAGTTGCGCGAGATGGGCACCCATCAGGAGTTGCTCGCCAAGCGCGGCCTCTACTGGAAGCTCTACCAGCTCCAGTACAAGGATCAAGAGACGAATGGGCTTGCTGCGTCCGTGCGCGAGCCTTCGATTGCGCCAGCGTTATAGGCAAGTCAGCGAGTCAGCAGGCAAGCGGCGGCAGTGAATTTGTCGCACTGCAAGGCGATGGGGTTTCTGGTCTTGCAAGCATAGATAACCAAGAAAATCTATCGCTCTCAAGGACGGCAAACTGCGCAAACGGGAGCTAGCTCGCAAGAATTTGGGCTTGCCGGTCGTCAGAAAGCAGCGAAACTCCGGTTGGATGCCGGCCAAAAGTATTGAAACTTGGAGAAAATAAGCCAAATTTGGCTGTTTTTGCATATCATTTCGCCCCTTTTAACTACGTTTGAAATATGGCCCGCTCACGAAACGTGAGCGGGCCATATTTATTGAGGAGGATGGATGCAGGCGAGAGAGCGGCGCTTGGCGCGGACGCGGTTGGACAAGGAACTCAAGTATTACCGGTGGGCGGGAAGAGAGGAGAATTCTACACAGGGTTTGCTGCGGGAGGTTCGGCACGCGCTGGGCGTTCCAACGGCGGAGATATTGAAGAAGATAGGCGTGAACCCCTCGGTGCTTTTCCGGCTGGAGCAGAGCGAGCTGCGGGGCACGATCTCGCTTATCAGGCTGCATGAGGTGGCGGAGGCCATGGACTGCAAGCTGGTCTACGCGATTGTGCCGCGCAACGGGAAGACGCTGGAAGAGCTGGCGGAAAAGCGGGAGGTGGGGAGCAGGGACTAGGGATTGGGGGTCACGGATCAGGGGTCACGGGCCGGTGCGGGAAAAAGAGGCATGAATCGTGCGCGTACATTGCTGCGCGGGTCCTTCCGTTCGCCGAGTGCTCTATTTCTCAGATATCTCAAGATAGGAACGGAACGGCGGGTTGATTTCATAGTGTCGCCGCCCTCCCCGCTGTTCGACAAAGTGATCGCTTAAGACCTTGTTCTTCTTTAACTCTCGCGGTTCGTCGGAGTATGCGAAGACCTCGTTCTCAATCTCTACTCCTAGGAACGACAGCTTTACCAAATGATCCACGACTTCATCAACCTTCTCGGTTGAGACGTCGGCCCTAGACACAAGCATCCTTACGTCATCCTCCGACGTGACCGCATTGCTTCCCACAAACTCGAACAAAACTGACTCCAATTGAGGAATCGTTATCCCATTTTCGACCAATATCGAATCTAGCGCGTATTGGGAGTATTGCTTTTCTCCATCAAGGACATCCTTTTCTTCAACTCGATCATGCTTCCGATTCACCGCAAAGGAGACAGCAGCTTTTACGAAATAGACGATGTCTCTCGGTCGCTTTAATATCCGCTCGGTAAGATACTCGCGGGTCGGTATGTCCTTTACGTGGGGGCAGAAATATTTACGCCACATTACAGCTGGATCACTTCCCGCGCCATGGGACGCAATGTAGCGTTCTTCTATAATGCGCAGCAGCAACTCTGAATCTTCCCACTTGAGGCGCATATAAGGGAGTTTGTCCGGCTCGCTGGCAGAGTCAACAATTTTTTCAAAGATGTCGCTGCGCAAGAAAATAGCGCTATGAAATTTCGCCCCATCCCTCTCTTTATCTCCTTTGTTCATTTCGGCGCCGATCTGATTCGCGGCCGTTAGGAGACCCAGCAAGAACTCCGCCAATTGGCCGAGGTCTGCATTCCTTGTCCAAGGCTTGTCCAAATTGTCGATCAGAAGTAGAACCTTTCTTTTCTTTTTCAAGACCCGGTTCAAGACGGTCCGCAGCCTCCCAAGCTCGCCACTGTGAAGCGCCTCGGAAATTCCTCTGCGAAAATGTTCATCACTTTCAACCTGTGGCAGGACCTCGAGGGATTTAACAGCCTTCTCCAGTCTCACGGTAAAATCCCCGGAAAACGCCCTGCTCTCATCCTCCAGAAGGTCGACAAGTTCCTTTGAATCTGGGTCGACGAGTTCCCACAGGGCCGATTGTGTAATCTGCTGTACAGCTGCTCGAGCGAGTTCAGTATAGAGCATGTATTTCCATAGGCTCTCAATGACATAACCTTTGAAGTCGTGGAGTTTGTAGCCAGCGAAGAGTCGCACAAGCCCCTCAATTTCGTACCCGACCGGCTTTACAAGGCAAACGATGTTTCTCGCTTCTGCCTCTATGACGGATTGGGCGTGGAGGAGGGTGGCAGTTTTTCCCGTCCCTTTGCGACCGACGAAAACGCTCTGGGTTCCATTGATCACATCTGCGCTGACTGTGGTCTCAACGAAGTACTCCTCCAGGCGGGCCGATTCATTCTCCGCAATATAGTCCCCGAGTTGAAGATGAAAGTCTTTCAGTTCTGTAGCAAGCCGTAGCGCCTTAGCGTAGTTTGCCTTCCCGTCAATAATTTGCTTTGCCTCTAACCTAATCGGATTTAGCCACTCTTCGACCAAACGAGCGGCTTCAGCTGGCGTTGTGTAATCTTGAAGCGCATCGCGATAGTCCATTGGCGAAAGCAACTCGCTCTGTTCGGTCAGCATGAGAGTGTTTACTTCGCTCCCACGGGCCAATCCGCTAATCAGGGCATAGCGCGCATTGTGAATTTTAAAGCCTTCGCGTGCGTGGCTCACAAAGTGCGTGACCAGCCCTATTGCGCCCCATAGTCTTTGCGCGTACCAATACAAGGGCTGTATTGATGTTTCTTTCGGGTCACTGATAACGATCGGAATCTTGGAGTCTTCGAGCGTCCTTGTCGTGCGGACGCTCGCTTCCGTGTCGTGACGGCTCTTTAGGTAGAGCAATGAGGCGCTTTCGGTCTGTGCCGACAGCATTGGTTCAATAGACTGCCTAAATATCGTCTGGTCGAGAGTTAGGTGTAAGCTCTCGGTAAAGAATGATTTGATGATATCTGAAGAGTTTACATAGGGCGAAAAGCCGACGGTCGTCAGGAGGCGGAGCTGATCGAACTCTTTCTTGATATCAGAGTAGCTCTCGTCGCGAATGAGCCAGATGCGTTTGTCAGTCGCGATTGCATATCCAAGCTCAAACATCACGTTTGGATTAATTCCGGTTATATCGGCACAGAAAAAGTCACTGTCCACGATCGCGTTGCATATTTCGGAAATTATGTATTTCCCGTTGACCTGAGATCCTCCCAGCTGAGGATACGCGCAGTCTGGGTCTTGTTGATTCCCTCGATCGCTGCCCTGATAGTTGGGGGGATCCCTGGGGGTGACGAGGCATAGGCGAAGAATCCGGTTGGGAGTGCTGGTCCTGTCCAGCCCAGGGCAGGTATTTGATGGCCTTGATCAAAGTTTTTCGGCACAATGCCCCTTTACCGTTCAATTGTTGATACGAGCATAATAGTCCAGCCGACACGATATGTGGAGTTGGCTGGATTGTTGATCGGGTCTAGAGGCGGCTCTTGAGCGCGGCTTCGCCGCGCTGATTGATTTTCAAGAATGGGTGGGTGGCTTTTTGCGGGGGTTGAAACCCCCGCCTCCCTCCGGATCGAATTTTTCCGCAGGGGCTAAAGCCCAACATTCTTTTGTGGTTCTTCCGGCACCCTTCGGCTGTGCTCAGGGCAGGCTAAAAGTCGTGCCCTGACACAAGGCCGGATTCGACCAAGAGCTTTGCCGCAGCCTGTCCGTCTCCTTCAATGCGGCGAAAACAAACGCAGGTTCTTCGACTCCCCACCCCAGCGAGCAAAAATCGCTCGCCGGGGACCCCGGTTCCGCTACGCTTCGCTCAGGATGACAACTCAAAAAAACTGCGCTGTGCTCAGGTTGGAAAGAATATAAGAGCAATAAAAAACTGTAGATAGGTGAATCTATCCCACCTTAACCGCAAAAAACGCGGTGAAGGTTGGGCACCCGCTTCGATGGGGCACCTGGCAAACGCAGGTTCTTCGACTGCGCTACGCTTCGCTCAGAATGACAGCGGCGAAGGTAAGGTACCCGCTTTGGTGGGCACCTGGTTCTAGCTGACAAGGGCCGCTCCGTGAATGCGAAGTGGCCCTTTGTCTTGAAGCGTTCAATCAAGCCGAAGTTACTTTGCCGCGACCAGCGGCTTGGTGCTCAGGCTGCCGTCCTTGTAGCCTTTGGCGATCTCGGTGATGGAGACGGCCTTGTAGTCGCCGGCGTGGCCGGCCTGGCCGAACTGCGTCATGCGCTGGGCGACGACCTTCTGCATGGCCTCGCGGGCGGGCTTCATGTAGTCGCGCGGATCGAACTTCTCCGGGGTCTCCCAGAGGACTTTGCGAATGGCGCCGGTGATGGCCAGGCGGTTGTCGGTGTCCACGTTGACCTTGCGCACGCCGTTGCGGATGCCGAGCTGAATCTCCTCGACCGGCACACCCCAGGTCTCTTTCAGCTTTCCGCCGTACTGGTTGATGATGTCCTGCAAATCCTTGGGCACGGACGAGCTGCCGTGCATGACCAGATGGGTCTTGGGCAGACGCTTGTGAATGGCGATGAGCACATCCATCTTGAGGACCGAGCCGTCGGGCTTCTTGGAGAACTTGTAAGCGCCGTGGCTGGTGCCGATGGCGATGGCCAGCGCGTCAACGCCGGTAAGCTCGGCGAACTCGACCGCCTGATCGGGGTCTGTGATGTGATCGAGACCGGAGCCGCCCGCGCCGTGGCCGTCTTCCACGCCGCCCAAGACGCCGATTTCGCCCTCGACGGTGACACCGCGTTCATGCGCAAAATCGACCACCTGTTTGGTGACGGCGACATTCTCTTCAAACGTGGCCGGCGTTTTGCCGTCGGCCTTGAGCGAGCCGTCCATCATGACAGAGGTATAGCCCAGTTCGATGGCGCTCTTGCAGGTCTCGAAGCTGTTGCCGTGGTCCTGGTGCA
>Ga0224558_1000611_pt1 | contig 41539 bp, 33 predicted proteins | sample 714S32024metaG_FD_180682 | JGI IMG/M metagenome (GOLD analysis project Ga0224558, IMG submission 180682) | Peat soil microbial communities from Stordalen Mire, Sweden - 717 S3 20-24 | ecosystem: Environmental > Terrestrial > Soil > Wetlands > Peat | place: Sweden: Norrbotten County, Stordalen... | reverse complement strand
GCTGAAATGCTGAAAACGGAGGCCAGATGACAGAAGACGGAGGACGGGTCATTCTGAAAAGCTGAAATCACCAGGGCAAATGCCGAAGTACTGAAAAGCTGAAAGCGATCCAAGGCAAAGCAGAAATGGGGAAAGCAGAAAGCAGAAATGCTGAGAAACTGAAACACTGAAAAGGTGAAATCAGCAAACTATCCCCGGATGACGGGCCACGCGCCCCGGACGCTGCCAAAATGCCGGCGGAGCGTGGCAAATTCCGCTGAGGCCGGATCCGGCGTCACCGGTTTTCCCGTGGCATCAAGATAAAGACAGCCGACCTCTTCGGCGGGCAGGCGGTCAAATAAACCCTTGGCTGCGTGGACCGACTCCAGCCATTGCTTCTTGCATTCCACCAGGTCCACCGGCACAGTCAAATGCAATGAGGACAGGAGCGACGCCGGATAATGGGTAAGGCGTTGGGCTTCCTCGATGAGGAACTGCGGGGTGTAACCGATGTCCTTGCCACACGCGGCCCACGCCAGCGCGCCCAGGCTTAGATGGTGCCGCTGCAGATGCAGCACATCCAGGTAATCCCGCAATTCTCCCCGTCCCGCCAACGCCAGGACTTTGTTGGTGGCCGCGTCCCAGAAATTCAGCACATAACCCATTTCCGGGTCGGGCTGCACCGGAAAGAACCGGAAGGCCGAGTCGAACACCCATTCAATTTTCGTGGTCGCGCCCTCGCGCGTGACCAGCGCCCGGCGAAAGGTGGGTTGCACATTGTCCCAAACGACCTGGTAACCGTGTCTTTCCAACACCGCACTATCCGCATTCGCAGCGATATTCAGGCTCTCGTCGGTGTCATGAAACAAATCAATGTCCTGCGACCGGCGATGCGATGCTTCGTCGCGCAACAACACGGTGGCCCCGGCCACGAAACTCTCCGGATTCCGGTTGGCCGCCAGCAGCCGCAGAATGGCTTTTTCAAACTCCGCTATTGGCATATTTTGGCGGCAAGCCGAAAACCGGGGCGGCCACCATCCGCCCGCAACCGCTCGCAGATGTAAGGAATCTCCTGCTCGGTGATTCGCGCCTCCCGGCGCATGAACCAAAAACAACGGGCGTGGAACCGCTCGAACGCCTCCTGTACCAGCGCCAGTGTTTCCGGCGTGGCCGACGGCTTGGCGACTGTTGACTGCTCATTCATTCAGGTTTGTGCCTTCTCACTTGCCGCTTTCAGCTTCTTGTTTTGCCGCCGGTCGAGGGCCTGCTCAAAGCTCACCAACTCGCGGATCAAGGCGTTGTAACGCGAGTAGGCATCGCCGCCCTCCTCCCGGAGCAGGCGATACAATTGCCGTTCCGGTTCGGCGAAGCAATTGGGAACCACCCCCGCGATCAATCCGGCGCGACGCAACCGCGACTGGGCCATGCTCACCAGACATGCCGGGACGGTACACCTTCCAGACTGAAAATCAGCTAGTCCTTTTCGCAAGAGCGCCTCGCCGGGGAGGCCCGTCATGAGTTCATCCGGAGACATCAACCCGTTGAGAGTTGGGAGTTGAGAGTCAGGCTGCGTAAATTCCAAGACGGCCCCCTCAAAGGAGGCAGGCTCAATCGCCGGGTAACGGATGAGTTGAGGTTTGATCAGGGTGAACATCTCCCGCAAACGGTCCTGGGCGATCAGCTTCACGCGCAACATGGACCGCACGTCCTGGAGGTCGCGGTCGTGCCGGCGTTGCAGCTTGGACAGGGCCTGTCCGTAAGGATCGTAATGAAAAAACTCGATCGAGCCATGTCGGGCGATGAACAGGCTGCGTTCGCGCCACCCCGGAACGGCGGGGATAAACTGATCCGGGCTGGCCAGTTCCACATTGATGTCCAGTTGATCCTTCAAAGTCGCCAGTGCTTCAAAGAGGCCCAGCGGCTCCGGGTCCGGCTTGAGGTCAATGTCAATGGTCATCGGTCGCCAGCCGTGGAGCACGGCGGTTGCCCCGCCCGTAAAATAGATGCGCCCGCCGCCCCGCACCTGTTCCCCGAGCGCAATCATAAAAGACTTCAGCTTGGCCAGGTCAGTTTCTGCACGCATTAGTCAAGAGCCGATAAAAGAAAACTCCCAAAAGCCAAAAGGCAACCACAGATGGACACGGATCAGCAGTTCTCATTATGGCGAGGAGTGGGGCAGGTCTCCGACCTGCCGGTTGATGGAGTCTCCGACTCCGCGCGGGGCCAGAGGCCCCTGCAACCGGCAGACCAGGAGGTCTGCCCCACACTGCTTGCCATAATGAGAATTGCTGGACACGGATGGACACAGATTTCAGCGTTTCAGCGTTTCAGCGTTTCAGCTTTTCACGGGCAGGCTGCCGCCCTTGGTCGTTTGCCGGGACTTTCCGCAAAACCAATCTGTCTGCTGCGGTCGCATCCGCAGCCTGTTATGTCTGCTCCAGGCATCCGCTGCCTGACTACTGACCTCTGACTACTTCCCGAGCATCTTCACCACGAGGGGGAGAAACCGCCTGCCCTGGCGTTCCCAACTCTGCAGCATCTTGACGCGGCCATTAATGCGGGCGCGCTCGGCCAGCGGCAGTTGTTTCAGCATGTCGGCGATTCGTTCCAGCCGGGCCTGGCCGTTGTCCAAATGCGGGACGATCTGGTCGCGGAGAAATCGGGTCGCCAGGTTGCGCAATTCGGCCACGGCTTCGTAATGCGTGCGCCGTTCGCCCGCCACATATACCATTCTCGCGGCGCCTATATTGCATAAGAACTTGAGCCCCTGGCTGGCGGTGCCTTTGCTGAGCTGAAGCCGCTCGATCAGGTCGTCCATGGCCAGCGGGCGGCCGGAAATGAACAGCAAACCGTAGATCTCGGCCAAAGAGCGCGGCTGGCCCAGCAGGCGTGAAAGTTGGACGAAGAAGTCAATCACCTCCGTCTCCAGCGGGGTGAGCTGGGCGGCCGGCGGCCGGGCCGGGCCCGTCTGGGGCGGTTCTTTTTCCACAAGCGGCAGTGGCATGGGCTTGATTTGTATCAGCAGGTTTAGTTTGTTCAAGCAAAAATGAACGGGAGAGGGACTACGGGACCACTGGCGGCGGAAGGTTGATGGTCCTGAGAGTTGATAGTTGATGGAGCGGTCACGGACCACGGGTGATCGGCTTTTCGTGTATTTCGCAACGCAACGCTGTCCGTCCAAATCGCTCAGTTTCGCGAGAATTTCCTATGCAAACGCGCAAGGCAGACAGAATCATGGCCGGACAGAATCATGCAGAGAGAAAGACCAGGGGCAGTCCTCAATGATTCTGTCTGGTCATGATTCTGTCGTTTCCGGTTGCCGCGCCAGCCGCGCTGAGTATTTCGTTTCTCGCCGCTCGAATCTGCTCAGCAATTCTCGTTTTGTCGGGTTGGTAGGGCGCGTCACTCCGTGCGCGCCGGTCCTGGGGTGCCCGTGACCGAACGGCGCGCACGGAGTGACGCGCCCTACCCCGCGACTCATCCGCATAATGAGAATTGCTCGAATCTGCTTCCCAAACGAACGCCTATCGGACAAAGTCCGCGAAGTCCGAAGTCTGAAGTCTGAAGTCTAAAGTCCAAAGGCCAATGTCCAAAGGCCAAGGCAAGAATACGATGTATAAAACTCGAGATGTGAGCGTCTGGAGGCCAAACTGGTCCGGAGGGCGCGCTGGCTGGGCGAGGGCGGTGCTGGCTTTGCTGGCTGGGAGCCTGATGGCGGCGCGAGGACAGGAGGCGGTGCGGATGTCCATCGCGAGCGAACAAGCGGCGGAGGCGCAACGCAAGGCGGCCACGAGTGTCGGCTACTATAATCTGCAACTGGGGCCGACGGCCTGGAACTTCGGCGCGGGCCTGGGGATGCAGTACGACAGCAATGTTTATCTCACGGGGGACAATCCGCAGGGGGATTTTATCTTCAGCCCGCAAATCAATACGCGGATGGTGTGGCCGGTTTCGGAACAGAACAGCATCAACCTGGCGCTGGGCGGCGGTTATCAAGCCTACGTCAAGAACCCCAAATTGGATCGGTTCTTCATTACGCCTGGCTCGCTGTTGTCATTTGATCTCTATGCGGGGGACTTCAAGATCGACTTGCATGACCGGTTTTCCATAACGGAGAACACCTACCAGGATCCTACCGTCACCGGCTCAGGAGATTACTCGCAGCTCCAGAATGCCCTGGGCGTAGCGACGGTCTGGGACTTGAACAAAGGGATCGTCAACTTCGGTTATGACCATGTGAATTACGATTCGCTAAACAGCGGCAACGGCCAGAGCACCGGCGGTCAACCGAGCGGTTACTCGGAGGTTCTTTCCACTTCGGCCGGTTACGCCCTGAAACCGGGCATGCTGCTGGGGGTGGAATTGGGCGGATCGCTCATCACTTACACGACGACCACCACGAACACGCCCTATAGCAACGCCAACCAGTGGAACGTGGGTGGTTTTTACGATGCGCCGTTGACCGAATATATTCATGTCATCGCCCACGCCGGTTACACCGATTACCTCCCTGAATCGAGCGGGGCGACGACTACCATTAGCGATTTTTCGGGCATGTATGGGCAACTCGATATCACGCACCGGGTCAACCACTATGTGGCCTACACGCTGAGCGGCGGACGGACCCTCAATCTTGCCTACTACGGCGGCACGATTGACCGGTACTTCGCGCATTTGCAGGCGAATTGGCAGATTCTGCAAAAGGTGACGCTGGGCACGTCCTTCAGTTACGAGCAGGGGACCGAGCTGTATTCCGCGGGCGAAACTTACACCCAATATGGTCCGGGGATCAGCCTGAGCCGGGCCATCACAGCCAAGCTCACCAGCAGCCTCGCCTACCAATACTACTGGCGGGACTCGAATTTGGCCGGCCGGAATTATACGTTGCAGGTAGTGAGCCTGAACCTGAATTACACCTTTTAAAAGCAGAAAGCAGAAATTGGGAAAGCAGAAATGAACAGCCGCCTGCCGGAGGAATTCCGGGACCGCACGAAGCAATACGCCGCAGGCGCCATCCGCCTCTTCGTGAAGCTTCCCCAGGGACGCGAAGAGATACGGGTGCTGGGGAAGCAGTTGCTCCGCTCTGGAACCTCCGTTGCGGCTCATGTCCGAGAGGCATCTCGCGCCCGATCCGACGACGAGTTCGTTTCCAAACTCGGCGGAGCACTCCAGGAAGCGGATGAGTCCGCGCTATGGCTGGAGCTCCTCCGTGAGGAGTGTGCCGTTGATCCGAACCTGACGAAGCCGCTCGAAACCGAATCCTGTGAGCTAATGGCGATCTTCATAACGATGATCAACCGCACTAAGGGGAGAAGCTGAGGATTGCAGTCGGATTTCTGCTTTCTGCTTTTTGCTTTCTGCTTTTCCAGCGCGAGAGAGTGCTGGCGTTTGGTTTGAGACCTGCTATAAACTTCCGATTCTGTGCATTTGATGAATTACGTAAAGCAAGCGTGTGTGGTCATTTTGGCGCTGGCGGGCTTGGCCGCGATAGGCCAGACCACAGGACTACAGGACCACGGGACCACGGGACCACAGGACCACGGGACAACTGGACTACAGGACCACGGGACAACTGGACCACAGGACCACGGACTACGGGACCACGGGACAACTGACCACGGGACCACGGGGGGAGCGGCGGCGATGGGAGTTGCACTCACGAATGCGGCGGGGGCCGCGCCCGCGAGCTTGAGCGGGTATGTGCCGGACGATAAGTACAAGCTCCGGGTGGGGGACAAAATCAGTCTCCAGATCCTGGAGGACCGGGATGCGCCGAAGGGCCTGGTGGTCGCGGATTCCGGCGAGCTGGATGTGCCCTATGTGGGCCGGGTGGCGGCCTCGGACAAGACCTGCAAGCAACTGGCGGAGGAGCTGAAGGCGCGGCTGGAAAAGGAGTATTATTACCGGGCGACGGTCATTATCGCCCTGGACGCGGCGAACAAGCTCCTGGGCCGGATTTATGTGTGGGGCCAGGTGCGTAACCAGGGGGCAATTGATGTCGCCGTCAATGAGAACCTGACGGCGGGCAAAGCGATTCTGCGCGCGGGCGGCTTTGGCGATTTTGCGAACAAGAAACGAGTGAAAGTGATCCGCGGCGGGGGCACGGAAGGCGCGGGCAAACAGAGTTTCGAGCTCAACATGGTGGATATTCTCGAGAAGGGCCAGACCGAGAAGGACGTCGTTCTCCAGCCGGACGATTTCGTCATCGTCCCCTCCCGCCTGATTAATTTCTAAACCCCAATCCGCAGCCCATGACTGACCAAGCCGACCATCGCGGGACTGACCGGTCCCACTCGAGGACGCGATTCCATGCGCGTTTAATCCGTTACCAGAGCTTGTTGCGCCGGAGATGGTGGGTTTTGGTCCTGGGCGCTCTGCTGGGGATGGCCGTTCAATACGTCATCACCCGGTCCCAGCGCGTGTCGTTCGCTTCCATGGGACGGATGATCGTGAGCGTCAAGCTGAACATCGCCGAGGGGTCGGTCTATACGGAGGAACTGAGCAATTTCCTGGGGACGCAAGCGTCGCTGATGCAAAGCGGGATGGTAATCGAACGGGCGCACAAACGGGTGGCGGAGAAGCGACCGGAATTGAGCCCGCAGCCGGTGGCGCTGAAAGTTATGATCCTGCCCAAGACGACGATTTTCGTCTTGCAGGCCACCGGTGCGGAGCCGAAATACGCGCAGGCGTTTCTACAGGCCGTCATGGAGGAGTACACCGCCCTGAAGAAGGAGATGCGATCGCAGACTTCCGACACGACGGTGACGGGCTTGACGGCAGAGCTCATGCGGCTGGAGAAGGAGCTGCGCCAGGCCGACACGGACCTGGTGGCATTCCAGAGCACCAACAGCGTGGTGTTGTCCCAGGACCAGGGCAACAACAGCGCCGCCAATTACCTGGCCGCGCTCAACCAGCGGCTGGCGACCCAGAAATCGGAGTATGAACTCTTGCAGTTGCTGACGGTGGACCAAAGCCTGGACCGCCAGCAGGGAGCGAGCGGGGCGCCGGCTCTGGCCAGTGGCTCGACCGATCAGTCCGCAGCCGCCGGCGGCGAGCGAGTGGATGCCGATTACTTCAAGGCCAAACAGCAGTTGCTGCTGTTGCAGGCCGAGCAGCAGGAGATGGGCCGTTACCTGCGGACGAATCACCCCAAGATGGTGGCTATGAGCGAAGATATCGCCCGGCGGGAGCAGTTGCTCAAGATCTACCGCTTGCAGAGCGCCGAACAGTTGGAGAGCAAGAAGGCATCGCTGGCCCTGGAGATTCAGAACCTCGAGAAGGACTTGAAGGAATGGGACGGCAAGATGCTGGAGATCCAGATGAAATCGGCGGAATACCAGCGGCTCAAGGGAAATGCGCAGCGAATCCAGGCGCTGTACGACCGGCTGCTGGCGACAATGCAAACGCTGGATGTCAACAAGGAGATCAGCCCGGAGAGCGTCACGATTATGGAGCCGGCGTCGCAGGCGTTTCCGGACCAGCCGGAGCTGTCGAAGCGGGCCATGGTCGGCAGCCTGGTCGGGCTGGGGCTGGGGGTGCTGCTGCTGCTGTTCCTCGACCGGCTGGATGATCGGATGATTTCTGTTGCCGAACTGAAGGAGGCGTTCGATGAGGAGGTCGTGGGCCAGGTTCCTTGGGAAAAGTCGCACGGTCCCGACGGAAAAGTGGCCCTGATTGGGCCGGCGGATGGCCGCCACAGCTTCGTTGAGGCCTACCGGAGTATCCGCTCTTCGCTGCTGTACATGGCGGAGGAAGGGGCGCGGCCCAAAATCCTCCTCGTGACCAGTTCGGTGCCGAATGAGGGCAAGTCGTTGACGGCCGCCAACCTGGCCATTACGATGGCCGGCACCGGCTCCCGCGTGTTGTTGGTGGATGCGGACGCGCGCAAGGGAGCGCTGCACGTGCGTTTCCAAGTCCCGGCCAGCCCCGGGCTGACCGAAGTGCTGAACCAGCGATTAAACTGGGAAAAAGCGGTCGTGGCCACCAAGACCGCCAATCTTTTTGTGATGCCCCAGGGCGCGTTCGCCCCTAACGCCAGCGAACTGTTTATCAGCGGGGTGACCAGGAGTTTCTTGCAGGCCGCGGCCGCCAAGTACGATTTCGTGATTTTGGACACGGTGCCGGTAATGGCGGCGGACGACGTGACGAGCCTGGCGCCGCACGCCGATGGCGTGCTCTTCGTGATTCGGGCTGAGCTTACGTCTGCGCGCGTCGCCCGGGCGGCCCTGGATTCGCTGTATCAGCGCCAGGCCCGCGTGCTCGGCCTGGTCTTCAACTCGGCGCGTCCCAGCTTCGAGGAATATTACTATTACCGGTATCGAAGTTACTATCGGAAGTATCCCGGGGTGGGGAGCGAGGCCAAGGCGGAAACCGAGCAGGCGGGAAAGGCGACGGGATAGGGGGAGTTGATAGGGGGGGGCGTATCTCGCCACTACCACCAGCCTGGAGGCTGGCATCTTATGGAGTGCGCCGGCAGAGCGAAGCGGCGACGGCGCTTTGGCTGCTGCGAGGCATTGGCCCAACTGAAAGCGCCGTCGCCGCTTCGCTCTGCCGGCGCACTCCAAATGGTGGTACTGGCGAGATCCGCCCATAGCGGGGAGAGTGGATGGTTGATAGTTGGCAGCGGATAGCGGATGGTGGGGATCGGTGTCTATCTGTGTTCATCTGTGGTTTTCATGTGCGTAAGAAATGAGCCAGGCGGCTGAAAGTCACTCCCCGGGGCCGGCGGCGGCGTGGTTTTGCCTTCGCACGCAGCCGAAGCATGAGCATATTGCGGCCGCGCATTTGAAGGACGACCCGGACGTGGAGGTTTACCTGCCGCGCATCCGGTTTAAGCGCGCCACGCGGCGTGGACCGGTGTGGTTCACCGAGGCTTTGTTCCCGAATTATCTGTTCGCGCGGTTTGACTTGGCGGCCTGCCTCCGGCGGGTATGCTGCGCGCGGGGCGTTCGCGGCGTGGTCCATTTTGGCGAACGCTGGCCCATCGTGCCGGAAGGGGTCATCGGAGAGCTGCGGGCTACTGTTAGCGCCGACCAGGTGCATGTGTTGCGGGACGAGCTGCAGCCGGGCGAAGCGGTGCGGATTGCCGGCGGCGTGTTTCATGGCCTCCAGGCCGTCGTCACCCGCGTCATGCCCAGCCGGGAACGCGCGGCCGTCTTGCTCGAGTTCCTGGGACGCCAAACGACCGTAGAACTGCCGGGCGAAGCCCTGATCCGCGACGGCGACGAACGGACGCGGCTGCTGTGAACGAGGACTACGGTTAAGCTGAGCGGCGCGTAAGATTGGAGAGGATGGCGCAAAGGACAAGGAACAGGAGGACGATCGAATAAATCTGGAACGGGAAATCATAGCGGGCGTGAACCAGGCAGCCGGCCAGTGCGAGCCAGATGAGAATAATGAAGCGCCTGCCCCCGTGAATCCCCCCACGCGCGAACCAGCGCAGCACGACAGCGATAAAGGCCAGGGCGATCAGCCCGCTGCCCAGCCAGCCGAACGTGATGCGGGTCTCGAGCCAATCGTTGTGCAGTTGCGCCGGCCAATAGGTGTCCGTCGAGTATCGGTAAAGCTGAAAGACGGTTTCGAAGGTGCCGGGGCCGGTGCCAAATAACGGGTAATCCACAGCCATGGGGCGGGCGTTGTAATATATTTGCTCGCGGTTTGCGAACCCTTCGCCGATATTGGCCATGCGCGGTTTGAGCGCCTTCCAGCCCAGCGTATAGCCGAGCGCGAGGGCGCTGCTGAAAAACAGGACCAGGCACGCCAGGCTTATTCTCCGGGTCCGGCGGTCCCGCTGCCGGTGAGCGGTCAACAGGAAATGGGTGGCCACCAGGAAGAAGGCGGCCAGGACGATTATCCCGACCGTTACAAGCGCGCCGCCCCGGCTGGTGGATATAATGGGGCAGGCGGCCATGATGGCAGAGAAGAACAGGAGAAGGTGATGGGCGCCACGTCGAGCACCGTGCGATCGGTTGAGTGTCCACCAAAATCCCAGGCACACCGGCCAAACCAGGTTGAAGTACTGCGACGCGTTGGCGCGGTAGGCGTAAGGGCCAAACTGGGTTTCCGCCCCCGGATTGACGCGCGGCTTAACGAGAAAGAGCAGCCGGCCCGAGCCTTCCAGCCGCTGGGCAATGCCTTCCAGCCCGAGGATTCCGCCGTTCACGGCCAACACCCATAAGAGGCGGCGCAGGCGGGCGGGAAGCAACGCGCCGGAACCGCCACTACCGGGCTGAGACTTGCGGCGTTCGGCCTTTTCCTCCGCTTCCGACTTGCCCAGCAGCCAATCCCGGATGGCCCAAAAGGTACATGCCAGCCCGAGGTAAGTCCAAAACGCCGGCCACGTCCGGCCGCTGTCCAGGCTGTGCGGCAACCACTCGAGGCAGCGATGGTAGGCAAAGCTCAGCTCGCTGCGATGAAAGGTGGCCCGCGCGTTCGCCGCGCTGAGAAGGCAATAACCCAGAATCGCAACCGTCAGTCCCGCCAGCACAGCCGTGAGCCGCCCAGCAACGCTCTGCCGGCCACTGACCACACGCCACAGACCACGGACCATGGACCACGGACTGCGGATGGTTGATGGTGCTGAGAGTTGATAGTTGATGGAATATCCGTGATCCCGTAGCCCAGTGGTCTTGTGGTCTTGTGGTCTTGTAGTCCCGTGGTCCCGTAGTCTCGTAGTCTCGTGGTCCCGTAGTCCCGTAGTCCCGTGGTCTTGTGGTCTTGTAGTCCCGTGGTCCCGTAGTCCCGTAGTCCCGTGGTCCCGTAGTCTCGTGGTCTTCTCGCCGTCCCATCGCGCCGGGCAATATCCCTTCAGCCACCGGATGGCCAATTTGGCGGCGAGCAACAGGCCCAGGATGTAGCCCGCGACGCTCATGCTCCAGATGGACCAGGCCTGGGTCGTGCCGAAAGCCCAGGGGCTGAACACTACCATGAAGTAAATCAGCGGTTCCGTGAGGTCGTCGCAGGCGCGATAAAGCTGCACATCGCGGGCGCTCAAGCGGCGTGCTCCCGCCAAAAACCGCTTCGCCCCGCGTGCTTCCCCAACAGAGCCCGCACTCGGTGCGGGGATTCCGGACTGTCCGCCGACTTCCATGTGTCGGCATTCAAAGTGAGCCGCCAGGCTTTCACAAGCTTGAAGTCGCCGCCGAGCAGCAGAAAGGGCAGGCAGCGATGACGCTGCCTGCCCCGTTTTCGAACTGGCCGACCTGGTCGAACAGGCCAAAGACCGGACCAAAGAGGTCATCCTGATGGCCCGCCAGTGCGGGCTCTGCGGCCATGCCCGCGTCCGGGCTTTGCGCGCCTTGTTGAGTAACGCCGACCTCGGAGTCTTCAGCCGCCTGGTCCTCGACCGCTTCAGCGCCGTGGCACTGCTCAAGTAACCGGTTTGTCTGCGGTCGTGGCTGTAACGCGGCAAGGTTGCAAGGGCCGCATCGGTAATTTCCCGGAACGGCTTTTCCGTAATGAGCGGAGTTGTCGTTTTGTGCACTCCGCGCACGCTGAACACTGGTAATAATCGGTTTAACGATGGGCTGTGAACCGATCCCATAAACCTGACCTGCCCAGGGAATCGGTAATGAATACAACAATGTCCAGTGACCGACTTGCGACCACGAAAGGATCGCCCCGCTTGCGGACCTTAGCTGCTGACGCCGGGTTCACCCTCATCGAGTTGTTGGTAGTGATCGCGATTATCGCGATCCTCGCCAGCTTGCTGCTCCCCGCTCTCATCCGGGCGAAGCAAGCCAGCCGAGCCACCGTATGCCGCAACGACCTCCGCCAGGTCGGCATTGCTGCGCATTTGTACGCCGACGACAACAATGATACGTTCTTCTGCCTCCAGGGAGGCTCCGTGCCCTATGGCGGACAATGGACGATGGGGCCGAACTCAACCACCTTGCGCTCGCCAACGGATTCTGATGCGTACTGGGCGCTTGGCTATTACCCGTACTTCAGCGGTAACCAGAAGCTTTTTGGTTGCCCGGAGGGAAAGCTCGTCGATGAATATCGGGATTTGGGCTACAATTATCCCGACAGTTTTTGGGCCAACTCGTCCTATGGCATGTGCCAGTATTTGACGACACCCTACAATGGCACGGGGACTCAGTACGGCCCCGGCACCCGGGGACCTTTGAAGCGGACCGCCTATTTGAGCCCCACCACCACCATCTTTTGCCAGGATTCGTTCGAACCCTTGATGGAAGGTCCGGATGATTCGCTGGGTTTGTTCCCGGGAAACAACCAGATTCTATCCAAATGGAAACCTGGGTCGGCTTATGCCGCGTTCTATCCGGGCGCGGACCTGACGATGGGATGGTGGCGCCACAACCGAGGATGCATCATCCTCTGGACGGCAGGGAATGTCAGCCGGATTCACTATACTCCTCAGGGGATTGACTATCGATGTTACACCGGCGAGCGGCCGGAATCGCTGCCGTGGTAAGGGTCCTTGCGATTGAGGGCTCACTATGAACCTCATCCCGTCCGTAATTCGCAAAGAGCCGGGAAAGCGACCCACGGCGGTTAGAATCGCGCGCACTCTGGGTCTGCTCCCGGGGCTGCTGCTGACACTCCCCGCCGCTGTGCATGCCCAGTTCACTTACCGGACCAATCACGGCACGATCACCATCACGGGATACACCGGCTCTGGCGGCGCGGTGGTCATCCCCAGCTCGACCAACGGCTATCCTGTGGCCAGCATCGGGGACTCGGCGTTCGGTGCCAACGCCGGACTGACCAGCATCACGATCCCTGACAGCGTCACCAGCCTCGAGTACGCTGCGTTCTGGTACTGCACGAGCCTGGCCAGCGTCACGATCAGCACCAACGTCACCTGGATCGGGATGTCCGCATTCTATGGGTGCGCCAGCCTGACCAACATCACGATCCCCGACAGCGTCACCTGCATCGGTTATAGTACGTTCGAAGACTGCGCCAGCCTTACGACGGTCACAATCGGCACGAGTGTCACCGACATCAGGGACGATGCGTTCAGTTCCTGCTGCAGCCTGACAGGAGTCTATTTCAGGGGGAACGCCCCTGGCCTTGGCCATGGTACGTTCGAGGATGACGACAATGCCACTGTCTATTACCTGGCTGGAACCACGGGTTGGGGCCGGAGTTTTGGCGGTCGTCCCGCCGTGCTCTGGGACTCCCCTGTGAAAGCCACCGCCGCCAGCTTTGGGGTGCGAACTAACCGTTTCGGATTCAATATCATCGGCGCAACCAACATCCCCGTCGTGGTGGAAGCCTGCACGAATCTGGCTCTTCCCGGATCACCTCGTCGAACGCAAACTCGGCCTGTTCGCCGAGACGCTCGTGCGCGCCGGCGACTTCGCCGGCCTCGCCGGCCACACTGGCATCAAGGAGGCCTTCGCCGCCGGAAATGCTCAACGTCACTATGGCCAAGATGCTGAGGAAACGAACCTGTTTGACCGCGCCAAAGCCGGAGCTTGGCGCGGCGGTCTTCTGCGTGGGGCGGGCGTCCTTGCCTGCCGGTTAACTGGGCGTTCCGCCCGGTCTTTTCGCATTAGACAAGCTCAAAGAACTGGCGCAGGGCTGCCACGGCCGAGCGACCGCATCAACAAAGCCCATACCTCATCTGGTCCATCTGTGGTTTCCCCTGCCCCAACTCGGGATTTGACAAAACCCGCCCAAGCTTGACCATTCCCGCGCATGGACGACGGCATGGATGACATTGCAAAAGGCCGAATCAAGCTGGCCCTCGTGGCCCTCGCCCTCGTGTTGTTGATCGGAGGCGCGGGGATCTGGTGGGGCCGGCCTGCCTACCGGCACTGGAAGGAGCGGCGGCTCGTCGCCCAGGCCCAGTCCTACCTCGCCAAAAACGACTATGCCAATGCCTCACTGAGCGCCCGCGAAGTCCTCTCCCTCAATCCATGGAATCTAGTCGCCTGCCAGCTCATGGCCGGCCTGGCGGAGAAGGCCGGCTCGCCCGCGCTGCTGGACTGGCGCCGGCGCATCGCCGAGGTTTCGCCCACGCCGGAAAACCGGCTCTCGCTGGCCGCCACCGCCCTGCGTCTTCAGCGCCCGCCCTATTCCCTGACGACCCAGATCCTGGACGACTTGCGCTCCGGGGCCACGAACCTGCCCACCTTTCACTTGGTTTCAGCCGATCTGGCGCTCCAGTTGAAGGAACTCGACGCCGCGCAAACTCATTTCCAGGCCGCCGCCCGGCTCGACCCCACCAACGAGCTGTATCAGCTCAACCTGGCTGCGCTGCGCCTCAGTTCCACCAATGCCGCCCTCGCCGCGAAGAGCCGCGCGACGCTGGAAAGCCTGCGCCAGAGCACAAACCTCGGCGCCGTCGCCCTCGGCTGGCTGGTCCAGGACTGCCTCCGGCGCCAGGACCTCGCCGCCGCCAGGGCTTGGTCCGCGCAGTTGTTGGCCCACCCGCGCTGCACGACCCAAGACCGCCTCCAGCACCTCGCTCTTCTCTGGTCGGGCAATGGTCCCGAGTTCACGTCCTACCTGGAGAGTCTCAAGCAGAGGGCGGTGACCAACGTGGCGGAAGTGCTCAGCCTATCCGCCTGGCTGATCCAGCACGACCAGATCCACGAGGCGCTCCGCTGGCTGACCAACCTGCCGCCCGCCGTCCGCGCCCAGCAGCCCGTGCCCCTGGCCACCACGGAGACCTATATCGCGCTCAAGGACTGGTCCGCCGTTCAAACCTTCCTGGCCGACCAGCGCTGGGCGGAATTGGAGTTCATGCGGCTGGCATTGCTGTCGCAGGCCTCCGTGCAGAAGAAGGAAATCGCGGCCCCAACCCTCTGGCGAAGCGCCGTGCGCGAGGCGGGCGAGCGTTTGGGAGCCTTAGACGTCCTGCTCAACCTGGCCGACACCTGGCAACGCACCCGGGACAAGGAGGACTTGCTCTGGCACATTTATGAGCGGCAGCCGGGCGAGCGCTGGACCCTGCGCGAACTGGGCCGCCTTTACCAGGCACAGGGCAACACCCGCGGACTCAACAAGCTGTTTGGCACGCTGGCGGAGTTGAACCCGAAAGACTTCGTGGCCAGGAATAACCTCGCCGCCACCTCACTCCTGCTCAACCTCCAGGTGCAAAAGGCCCTGGACATCGCCAAAGAACTTCACACCCGGAGACCTGACGACGCCATCATCGCTTCCACCTACGCCTACGCCCTGCACCTGCGCGGGCGCACCGCCGAAGCCCTGCAGACCCTGCAAAAGCTCAAACCCGAGGCCCTCGAAAACCCGACGGCGGCCCTGTACTACGGTGTGCTGTTGTCCGCGGCGAACCAAACCCAGGAAGCGGACAAATACCTGGCCCTCGGCCAGGGCGCTGCCCTGCTGCCCGAAGAGAAAGCCCTCCTCGCCACCGCGCGCCGGAAGCAGTGATGGAGGCGGATGGGGTTGGCGGAAGGAGGCCAGGGATGGGGGTAGTAATCAGTAATCAGTGATCAGTAATCAGTAATCAGTGATCGGTGATCAGTAGTCAGTGGTCAGTGGTCAGTGGTCTCTCCACGACGCTGGCGCGTTGGCCTGAGGCGCTGGAGAAGCCGACAGGTTTTGGAGTGCGGCAGTCCCCTGCCGCTTTTCAAGACGGCGCTGCGTTGCCCGACGCGCGGGGAAGGACCGCAAGTTGTGTTTACGAGCCAGGAGACCTCGCAGGGGTTCATCGCTGGATTAAATGGGCTTGGCGGACCATCGGCACAGGCCGTCGGTCAGCAAGGGGCAATCTAAAAGCCTACCTCCGGCGAAATAGCTCCCTCACCCGTTGGCTCCGAACCAGGGTGACCAGCACGAATATCCCGCCCAAACAGCCCAGCGCCGCGTTCACGGGCTCGGGCACCGTCGTGATATCCAGGCTCCAGGCGTTCAGCATGGAGACGGAACCCGGCGAGAGGTCGGCAAAGTACAGCGTCCAGGTGCCGTGCGGGTCCGTTTGGTTGAAAACATCCAGCGTGTGGGTGGTGTCGCGGCTTGTGTCAGTGTAATTGACCCGGCCGTCTGATGAAAAACCGCTGTCGGCGATCGGCTGGCCGGGCGCGCCGATGGCATTGTGAATGTCTTTCGACAGGCCCATGTTCAGCGTGATGGCCAAACCCGAACTCCCAGACCCGTAAGGATTCCCCACACTGCCGCCCACCCGGTTCAGCAGTACCGCGTAGTCCGAGCCGTGCGACAAGGACGCGTAAAGGTCTCCATTATACCCGCCGGAAATGCTCAACGTCACTATGATGCTGCTGATCTGCTGGCCGACGTCTTCAAAACCGAAAGTGTATGCCACGCCACCCGCTGGGCTGTCGGGAATATACTGGTTCAGCAAGCCTGCGCCCGAGCTGAAGTGGTAAAGCCCCGCCCGGGCGGGATCGGCGAATGTCAGGCCAATCATCAGCACCGCGGCGGGCAGGATCTGACGAGCGAACAGTCGGAGGCTATTCATAGGGTTAAGTGTTGCGTTGCCGGCCTGGCGGTTGCGTTAAGGGCCGCCCGCGTAAACCGTCCGGTAGAAGGCACTGCTTGGAGCAAGATTCCGGACAAATGTGGCGACCCCAGCCGTGCCGCTGATCGGCACCGTGATGCTGGTCCCGACCGTCGTCCAGGTGCCGCCCAGAGTGGTCGTTTCCTGTACATCGTAAGCCGCGCCCGGGATGCCGGCGAACTTGATCGTGGCCTTTCCGGCCACATAGGCAACCGACAGGATGCTCGCGCCTTGGCCCCCGGAACCGCTGACCGTCACCGCCACCGCAGCCGCGACCGACTGCGCGCCGGAAGGATCAGTCAACTGGTAGGTAAAGCTATCGCTTCCGGTGAAATCGCTGGCTGGAGTGTACGTGACCGTTCCCCCGGACAGCGAGACCGCGCCGTGGCTCGGAGCGGTGAATTGCACCCTCACAAAATCGCCGTCCGGATCATCTGCGTACTTGGCCAGGGCAAAGCTGACCGCCACGCCTTTTTCCGTGACGAGATTCAGGCCGGCGCTCGTGGGCGCATGGTTGGCTATGATGCTGATCGTGCCGTCAGCCGTCAGGTTCGCCAGGCTCACCCGCTTGGTCGGATCTGCCCAACCCGGCAATACCAGCCCGGTGAACGCCCCGCTATAGCCGGAGGCATTGAACAGCGTGTAAGTCTCCCCCACCGCCGGAGCCGAGCCTACGGTGGTCAACGTCAGTGTCCCGCCATAGGCGAGCGTGTTGCCATTGCCGCCACTGACCTGGACCAAATCGCTGGCCGGGCTCCCGTCCTTATTGATTCTCAAGATCGTGCTCCCGGCCAGGGTCAACGCGCTGTTGACTGTCAGCGTGCCCGCCGGCGTCCCGCTCGCCCCGCCCACAGTAAGCGTGGCGCCCGAATCAACCGTCACCGGCCCTGTCACCGTGCCCAGGCCCTTCAGCGCTCGGCCGCTGATGAGATGGTAGTCGCTGGCCAACCCGGATACGTCAAAAACGGCGTTGGAGCCTACTGTAATCGTCGGGCTGCCGTTGATCGAACAACCGCCGCTCAAGGCCAGCTTGCCATGGCTGATGGTCGTATTCCCCGTATAGCCGTTCACTGCCGTAAGGGTTAAAATGCCGGCGCCGCTTTGCGTTAAGGACAGTAAGCCATTGATCGCCCCGCCGAAACTACTGCTGCCGCCGTACCCGCCAACGGTCAGATTGGTGGCCAATCCCGTGTTGTTGATAGTGCCCGTGCCGGCCAGGATATCCGCTGCCAGACTGTTGCCTTTCACATCCAGTGTGCCGCTGGTCAGCGTAAGCGTGTTGGTGACCGCAGCACTCCCGTTCAGACTAACCCCACTGGCGTTGTTGATCGTCAGATTGTTCACTGCCGGCGGCAACCCGCTGCCGGTAACCTGCGCCGCGATACCATTGTAGATGTAACTCGCACCCCTGCTGAAGGAGCGACTCGCGCTGCTTCCGGTTTGGATGTTGCCGCTGGCGTCCGTGGTGGAAGAGATGCCGTTAGGGTGACCAATCCCCAATGTGCCACCTGCGTTGAGGTAGAACAGCGCCGAGCCCGAAACGATGCTGGTCCCGCAAAGGAGAGTGCCTCCCACGGTAAATTGCCGCGCGGAGTTGTCCCCTGTATTCAGATTGTTGTTCATTGTGACGGTTTTACCGGTGTCAACTGTGATATACATCCTCCCAGCGGTGAAGTTTCCGGCTGACTGGGAGAACGTCACGAAGGAGCTTCCACCCTTGAACAAGAAGTTGCCTGGCGGACTGCTACCAGTACTGGTGCGAGTGAATGTGCCGCCAGTCTGATTGAAATTTCCACCCAGGTTGATTTGATTCGCGATGCTGGTGCTGGATTTGAGCATATCCAAGGTCCCGCCAGAGATATTGAGGTTACCCATTATCGTGAGAGTGTAGCCCAGCCCGGTGTAGACGCCCAGAATCAGGGAGTTGGTGCACGTCGCCGCAATCGTCAGACTGCCATTCACCATCGTCAGTCCGCCTGCCTGCTGCCAGTCACCTCCCAACGAGCCTACATTAATCTTCAGATTGCCCCAAGCGACGCCGGGAGGAAGTGCGACTGGCGCTGTTCCGTTATTAGCCCACTTCTGGATTTCGACGGTGCTGGAGACGCCGAAGCCTTGTGACGTTGAGCCGGGAATGTCGTTTGTGGAGCCATTCGCACTGCCGCTCACTGCGTTGTGAACATAGATGCCGCCGTTATCTACCTGAAATGCCGTTGTAACGACGATGTACGTTGCGGTAAGCGTTCCGCCGCTCTTAATCTCGAGGCCATTACCCGTACCGGAAATGGTCCACGGCGCGGTGGTGGTCATGCTGTGCCCGTTCTGGATGACAAAGGCATCTCCCGAGGCAAAATCCGCGGGCGATGTCCCCGTGCCATCATGCCCGCTCTTCCAATGTGATGACGTGTTGACATCCGTGCTCCCCGTTGAATAGTAAGTCGTCGTCGCCTGAACTTCGCCGCCGCTGATCGTGAACAACGTGACGAGGATACCCCCCGCGCAATGCGCTGCCCGCCGCAACCTCAAGCCGACTGGGAAGCCTCGGATTATCGGGCTGAGATCACGGCCGAGTTGAAAAAAGAGCTTCTTCATAGCCTTTCGATCTGTTTAGCGAAGCGTTGGAGAAGAGAGTTACGAGATTGGACAGCCGGACCCCTGCACTACCGGACCACGAACCCCAGGCCTTGCCTCCACAGGCCCGCGCTTGACGCGCGCGTCCGCGTCTGTCCCTCCCGACGCTGTTCCTCGACGTTGTCAATTGCCCGCCCATCTGAGATTGCCCGTTTTCCAATCCACAGCGCCTTCCGGGCTCGTTTCGACGTGCCAGATGTAGTCCCCACGGAGAAGACCCGCTGTCTCGGCTGGATTAACGTGCGGCAACCGTCGCCCACCTGCTCTTGCCCGCCCCAGCCGCAGGCTGCGCTGCGTATTGCACCAATTCCTACCAAAGGGAGCCAAAGAGAGCCAGCCCAAAAAACACAAAAACCAAGCCGCCACACTTCTCGACTTTCAACCAGCTACAGGATTGGGGGCCGCTCCGGCTGGATGCAGCCAACAAAAAAGCCCGTCTGAAATCAGGCGGGCTTGCTGGTATTACTGACCAAAGGCCTTAAGGGTTCGCGTAATTGCGTCCATTAGGCGGGACAACACCACCGGTGCCGGTCGTGACATCGGTCGGGGTCCCCGTCAGCGGGAGGTAGGCAGGGCCAACCGCAGGGCCCCGAGCCATGGGCGGGGGCGCCCCTGCCGACACAGGCACGGTGGCAGCGGTGCCAACGGGGGAAACCGTTGCGGCCTGGTCGAGCGTCGCGGCCACGGAGACGATGTTCCCACCATAGCCGGCGAGGGTCTGCTCGATACCGGGCTTCAGTTCCGGCAGGGCAGCGCCAACGGCCTTTACGATCTCTTTGCCGGAGCCGGGCACTGCCTCGGACACTGCGACGGCGATGTTGCGGTATTGGTTAGGGACGGCGCGGCAAACGGCGACAACGATCTTGCCGGCTTTAGAAGGGGCGGCGGCGGCGGCGGCTTTGGCGATGGCGGCAGCCTGCTTGGGTTGCTCGACGGCAGCCGCACCCGCAGCTACCGCAGCCATGTCCGGCACCGCGCGGGCGATGGCCCCCACAATGGCCGGAGCGGCTGCAGGATTGATTCCCACCGCGCTCTTGACGACGTTAATGGTGGTGGTCTGCCGGTCGCGGGATTTGGCCTGTGCGACCAGGTCGGCCGCTTTGGCGGGAAGCTCCGCAGCCGGCGCGGCCGCCAGAGTCTGATTAAAGGGGTTCGTTTGGAGCACATCCTTGCCGAACGAATTGCAGGCAGCCAGAAAGGCCACACTGAGCGCGATAGTAACAACAGTTTTCATATATTTATTAATAGTCTCTTAGCTTAAACCGATACGTGGACACTCATCTATACTCTTCTTTAGCAAATCGCGATAGGGCCGTCAACAGAATTTTTAGGATTTTTTTAGCAGCCTGCCTGGGAACGGATGGCTCGCCGTTATCAGAATTGGTGCAATATCTGCTTGCCCTACCCTGATTCAACTGTATCGTCATAGGCATGTTGGCGGGAAATGGGGCATTTCTCATGCCACCTTAAGGGTTGGATTCTCGCCGCTTCACTTGGCAGCGGGGCCGCGGCGAAGACTGCGGCTGACGGGGACATGCCGCGGGACTGTTCGAACAGCAGGAACCGCCGCGCGGTCGGTGGTCGAATCACAATGAAACGAAAGAGATCTGCGGGCAATTGGGTTTCGGGTGGGGGTCGTGTTGAGCCGCAGCCTGGCCTTACATGAGCTGCTTGGCCATGCTAAGTTGCGCCCTGGTGGGCCTGGGGATTGTCTTCTTGGCGATCCGGCTCGGCTTGGCGTCGGCGCCGTTCCGGAACCGGCTCCAGCGCGGGCAGGATCTGCATCACACGCACCAAGTACCCACTCCGCGCCTTGGAGGGCTGGCATTGGCCATCGCCTTTATCGGCGTCGAGGTTTTCATTGCCCTCTTCTGGCCGGAACAACGCTCCGTGGCGCCGGGCCGCTCGGTAGTGCTGCTGAGTTCCCTGGCCATGTTTGGGCTTGGATTCTGGGATGACCTCAAGCCGCTGGGGGCCAAACGGAAACTGCTGGCGCAGATCTTGATCGCGCTGAGCGTTTGTGTTTTCGGGATCGGCATCGAGAAATTCAGGATTCCCTTTGTCTCCATCGACATCGATCTCCACTACTGGGGCGTTTTAGTGACGGTCCTCTGGCTGGTGGGAATGACCAACCTGATCAACCTGATTGACGGCATGGACGGTCTGGCGGGCGGCATCTGCCTGATGCTGATGTGCTTGCTGGTCTATGTGGGTCATGAAAGCGGCGGCTTCGTGCTCCTGGTGTCCGGCATGGCCGGTGCCTTGATTGGGTTTCTGTGCTTCAACTTCCCGCCCGCGCGCATTTACCTGGGTGACAGCGGGGCCTATCTTCTCGGCTTCCAGATCGGGTTGTTCGCCATCCTCAGCTCCCACAAAGGCACGGTCTTCGCCGCGCTGGTGGCGCCTTTGTTCGTGCTGGCGTTGCCAATTCTCGACACCACGCTGGCCATCCTCCGACGCGCATTGCGCGGGCTGCCAATCTTCCGCCCCGACCGCAGGCATCTTCACCACCACCTGCTGGAGATGGGACTGTCCGGACGGAAAGCGCTGCTGGGCTTATATGCTGTCACTTCGGTCTTTCTCCTGATGGGCTTCGCCGCCTACTGGTCGCGCGGCAACCTGATCCCGGTGCTGCTGGGGATCGGAGCGCTCATCCTCCTGCTTTGCGCTGGCAGACTGAATTTCAGCCGGGGCTGGTTTTCGGTGGGGCGGGTCGTGAGCCAATCGCTGGAGATGCGACGGGAAGTTGAGTATGCCCTGGCGCTGACCCGCTGGCTGGCTCTGGAGGGTGGACGGCGCCGATCGGCCGAGGAGCTTTGGGAAGATCTGACCTTTGCCGCGCAACGGCTCGGATATAGATCGGTCAGAATGGTTTTGGCGGATGGTCAAAGGGTTTGGGGGCAAACCGACGGCGGCCCGGAAACCCGTTCGCTCGTCCAAGTGCTTCAGGGCGGGCGTTTGGGGACCCTCGAATTACAGGCCTCCGCTTGCGAAGTCGGCGTTGGGCCGCCCCTCGGCACGTGGCCTTGTGAACGGTCATCGTGCCCCTGTGTCGCGCAGGAGAGGGTGTTCGCAGTTGTGAGCGAGCTGCTGGCCGAGGGATGGGTTACAGCCGCCAGCAGATTGGCGAACCGCGATCGACTCCCTCTGAGATTCGACACCAGACGTTCCCCCCCAAATCATTCGTCAGGGGACACGTCTGGCCCTACCGCCCTTCCCGCGCGACTTCCCCAGGCGGTCCGGCCAGCAGCCGATTCGCCCGCGAAGACAGTTACCTAACCTCGCGACGGATCACTTCAGGCACGAGCGGCGGGCTTGCCTTTTGCGGCGTCCAGGATGCCCGCGACAATGCTGTTGGGCACCGGCTCAAACCGGAACGGCTCCATAGAATAGGCCGCGCGGCCTTTGGAGAGCGAACGTATTGCGGTCGCGTAGCCGAACATCTCCGCCAGCGGCACCTCGGCAGTCAATATCGTCGAGGCGTCCTTGGCCTCGATGTGGATGATCTTGCCCCGGCGCCGGTTCAGGTCGCCCAGCAAATCGCCCTGGTATTCGTCGGGCGTGGTGACCTCCACCTTCATGATGGGTTCGAGCAGAATGGCGTTGGCCTTCTTCGCCGCCTCTTTCAGGGCAAAGATGCCGGCCATTTTGAACGCCAGTTCGCTGGAATCCACCTCGTGGAACGTGCCGTCCACGATGGCAACCTTCACATCCACGACCGGGTATCCGGCCAGCACGCCCCCGGCAATGGCCTCTTCGATCCCATCAATGACCGCCGGAATGTACTCCTTGGGAATCGCGCCGCCGACGATCTTATTCTCGATCTCGACGCCTTTGCCGCGCTGGTTGGGCGCGAGAGTGACGCAGGCGTGGCCGTATTGCCCCCGACCGCCGGACTGGCGAATGAATTTACCTTCGCCGTCGGCAGCTTTGGTTACCGTCTCGCGGTAGGCGATCTGCGGCGCGCCGGCATTGGCGCCGACTTTGAATTCGCGGAACAACCGGTCGCGGATAATCTCCAGGTGCAGCTCGCCCATGCCGGCGATGATGAGCTGGCCGGTTTCCTCGTTCGTAAAGCAGCGGAAGGTCGGGTCCTCCTCCGCCAACCGTTGCAAGCCCTCGCCCATCTTCTCGCGGTCCGCCTTGGTCTTGGGCTCGACGGCCATCGAGATGACTGGTTCGGGGAATGTGGGCGGCTCGAGCATGACGTCGAAGTCCTCGTCGCAGAGCGTGTCGCCGGTGGTGATGTTCTTCAAGCCCACCAGCGCGGCGATGTCGCCCGCAAAAGTTGTCTCCACGTCAATGCGCTTGTCGGCCTGGATCATCAGAACGCGGCTCACGCGCTCGCGCTTGCGCGTGCGCGGATTGTAGATCATGTCGCCCTTGCTCATCCGGCCACTGTAGACACGGAAGAACACCAGTTTGCCTACATAGGGATCAGTCCATAGCTTGAAGGCCAGGGAACAGAACTTCCCCGCATCGTCGGAACGGACTTCAACCTTGGTCTCCGTACCCGGCGCGATGCCGACCGCCGGCGGCACATCGAGCGGAGACGGGAGATAATCAACGACCGCATCCACCAGCGGTTGCACGCCGCGTTTCTTGAACGCGGATCCACACAACACGGGGACCAGTTCGATCTTGCAGGTCAAACGCCGGATGGCAGCTTTCAGGACTTCCGGCGTGATCGGCTTATTCTCGATGACCAACTCGGCCACTTTCTCGTCCTTGTTGGACACAGCATCAATCAGCTCCGCCAAGGCGGCTTTGGCCGATTCCTTCAGCTCGGCGGGAATCTCCGTGATCTGGTATTTGAGGCCGAAGTCGTCGCTCGGGTCATAGACAATCGCCTTTTGGTTCACGACGTCAATGACGCCGCTGAAGTAATCCTCTTTGCCAATGGGGAGGAAAATCGGATACGCGTAAGCACCCAACTTCTTGCGCATGTCGTTCAGCGCATTCTCAAAATTCGCCCCGGTGCGGTCCATCTTGTTGACAAACGCGATGCGAGGAACTTTGTACTTGGTGGCTTGCCGCCAGACTGTTTCGGATTGCGGCTGGACGCCGGCCACACCACAGAACACAGCCACCGCGCCGTCGAGCACACGCATGGAGCGCTCGACTTCGGCGGTAAAATCCACATGCCCCGGGGTATCAATGATATTGATCCGGTGCGGCACGCCGAGGAACGCTTTGTGGATGCCGTCCTCCTTCTGGGTCCAGTAGCAAGTGGTGGCGGCGGAGGTGATGGTAATGCCGCGCTCTCGTTCCTGATCCATCCAGTCGGTTACGGTGTTGCCGTCGTCCACATCGCCCATCTTGTGAATGAGCCCCGTGTAAAAGAGAATTCGCTCGGTGGTGGTGGTCTTGCCGGCATCAATATGCGCGGCGATGCCGATGTTGCGAGTGTGCTGCATCGGGTACTGCCGCTGGGGCACGTTGGCGCCTTTGGCCTTCGAGGGCTTCTTTGTTTCCAATACTGTTTCCATGCAGGAATCTCCGGTTGAAAATGAAAACGCCCCGGGTCGCTTTGGCCGGCGGGGCGTTAAGTTGAAAGCGATTACCAGCGGAAGTGGGCAAAGGCCTTGTTGGCCTGGGCCATTTTGTGCACCTCGTCGCGTTTGCGGATCGCATTGCCCTGACCTTGATAGGCTTCCAGAATCTCAGCCGCCAAGGCATCCTTCATCGGGACACCCTTGCGCGCGTCGGCGAAATCCACCAGCCAGCGCAGCGCCAGCGAGAACTGGCGGTCACTCGGGACTTCCAACGGCACCTGGTATGTGGCGCCGCCGACCCGCCGAGCTTTGACTTCCAGGCGCGGCTTCGCGTTATCCACAGCCCGCTGCAAGACTTCGAGCGGGTTAGTGGCCGGGTTCTTGGCAATGAGCTGGTCGAAGGCGCCATACACGATGCGTTGCGCCACGCTCTTCTTGCCCATATGCATGACTGTGTTCACCAGGCGCGTTACCAAAGGGCTATTGAACTTTGCGTCTTTGGGAATGGGCCGACTGACTGCTCGACGACGTCGCGACATGTTTTCGTTAGAGAGTTAAATGAGTTAAAAGGTCAAAACGCAGCGCAGCTAGACTGCCGGCGTAGGTGCCGCGGCAGCGGCAGCGGCGGCTGGGCGAGCGCCTTCTTTCGGGCGCTTCACGCCGTACTTCGAACGGCTCACACGGCGTTTCTCGACCCCGGCGGCGTCCAACGTCCCACGCACAATGTGGTAACGTACCCCAGGCAGATCCTTCACGCGGCCACCCCGCACCAGCACGATCGAATGTTCCTGCAGATTGTGACCCTCGTCCGGGATGTACGCGATGACTTCATGTCCGTTGGTCAGACGCACTTTCGCCACCTTGCGCATCGCCGAATTCGGCTTCTTGGGCGTGCGGGTCATCACCTGGATACAAACGCCCCGGCGAAAGGGCGAGTTCTCCAAGGCGGGCGACTTGGATTTGTGCTTCAGTTTGCTGCGGCCCTTGCGGACCAATTGATTAATCGTCGGCATTCGGTGTTTAGATTCAACTGCCCTGCCTTCGCCGCGACGGCGCAGCCAAGGCTCCGGGCAAACGGAGCGCGGAATATAGCAAACAGATACTCAGGTGCAACAACTATTTCAGCGCGTTCAGGCCAACAGCGGATTCTCGGCCACCAAGGCCTTTGGCTCTTCAGCCTCGGGCGGCTCTTCGCTGATCTCCACCAGAGGCATCAACCTCGCCTTGCGGTGGTAGTCGAAGCCGGTACCAGCGGGGATGATGTGACCCATGATCACGTTTTCCTTAAAGCCACGAAGGTAGTCCACCTTGGCGCGGGTCGCCGCCTCGGTGAGCACGCGAGTGGTGTCCTGGAAGGAAGCCGCACTGAGGAAGCTCTCGGTCTCCAGCGAGGCCTTGGTGATGCCGAGCAAGACCGGCTGGGCCTCCGCGGGCTTGCCGCCCAGCTTCTCGACGCGCGAGTTCTCTTCCTCGAATTCCAGCTTGTCCACCTGCTCGCCCCAGAGGAATCCGGTATCGCCCGGCTCAGTGATGCGTACCTTGCGCAACATCTGGCGCACGATGGTCTCGACGTGCTTGTCGTTGATGGTAACGCCTTGGAGCCGATAGACCTCCTGCACTTCGTTGACCAAATGCTCCTGGAGCTCCTGCGGGCCGCAGATGTCGAGGATTTCGTGCGGGTCAATCGGGCCTTCGGTGAGCTGCTGGCCTTTCTTCACGTAATCACCCTTGAAGACGATGACGTGTTTGCCGATGGGGATAAGGTGTTCCTCTTCCACCTGGGTCTGCTGGTCCTTGATGAGAATGCAGCGCTTGCCGCGCACGCTGGCGCCGAAATCCACAATGCCTTCGATCTTAGAAATCTCGGCGGCGTCTTTCGGCCGGCGGGCCTCGAACAGTTCGGCCACACGCGGCAGGCCGCCGGTGATGTCCTTGGTCTTGGATGTCTTACGCGGTGTCTTGGCCATCAAGGTGCCGGCGACGATCTTGTCGCCTTCGGCCACTACGATGTGGGCGCCGGACGGAATCGGGTAGTTGGCGCTGGGCTCGCCGTTGTCGTCGCAGATGATGACTTGCGGGTGCAAATCCTCCTTGTGCTCAATGACGACCATAGCCTCCTGGCCGGTGGTCTCATCGGTTTCCTGCTTCATTGTGACGTTCTCGATGATGTCGTGGAACTTCACCCGGCCGGCCTTCTCGGAGAGAATCGGCACGTTGTAGGGATCCCACTGGACGAAGGTTTCGCCCTTCTTCACCTTGGCGCCGTCCTTAACAGAAATTACCGCACCAATGACGACGAGGTGCTGCTCCAACTCACGCCCGTCATCCGCAAGGATGGACACAGTGCCGTTCTTGTTGAGGACGATGTTGTTGCCATCCTCCAAGGTAACGAGACGCAATTCGTTGTAGCGTATCGTACCGTCGTGCTTGGCCTTGATCTGCGGCACCTTGAAGACTGCGGAAGCGGTGCCGCCGATATGAAACGTACGCATGGTAAGCTGCGTGCCCGGCTCGCCGATGGATTGCGCGGCGATGATGCCGGTGGCTTCGCCCAGTTTTACCGTGGCGCCGGTGGCCAGGTTCCGGCCGTAGCAATAGATGCACACGCCGTGCTTGCTTTCGCAGGTCAGCACCGAGCGGATTTTGACTTTCTCAATGTCCGCGTTGTCAATGAGCCGGGCCTTGACCTCGTCAATCTCCTCGTTCGCCTTGGCGAGCAGTTCCTTTGGTTTCTGCGGATTTGGAATGTCATCACAAGAAAAACGGCCCACCAGGCGGTCGCTCAGCTTGACCACCTTGTCTTCGCCTTCGTAGATGGCCTGGACCCAGATGCCGTTAGTCGTCCCGCAATCCTGCTCGCGGATGATCACGTCCTGAGCCACATCCACAAGCTTGCGGGTCATGTAACCGGAGTCGGCCGTCTTAAGGGCCGTGTCAGCCAGACCCTTGCGCGCGCCGTGGGTCGAAATAAAGTATTCGAGCACCGTAAGGCCCTCGCGGAAGTTCGAGAGAATCGGCTTCTCGATGATGTCGCCGGACGGCTTGGCCATGAGGCCTCGCACGCCGGCAAGCTGGCGCACCTGCTGCCGGTTGCCCCGCGCGCCGGAATCGACCATCAGCGACACCGGGTTGAACTCCTTCTTGCCCTGATTATGCTCGAGCGTCTTCAACATGACGTTGGAAATCTGGTCGGTGCAGTGCGTCCAGATATCAATGATCTTGTTGTAGCGTTCACCCGGAGTAATGACACCCTTGCGATACTGCTTCTCGACTTCTTTGATCTTCTTCTGGGCGTCGCCGATTTCCTGGTCTTTCTCCTTGGGAATGATCATGTCGTCTATGCCGATGGACACACCCGCGCGGGTGGCCTCGCGGAAACCCAATTCCTTGAGCTTGTCGAGCATGGCGACGGTCTTGTCGTGGCCGCAAACCTTGTAGCATTTCCAAATGAGGTCGCCGAGTTCACTCTTCTTGACCGACTTGTTGTGAAAACCCATTCCCTCCGGCCAGATCTCGCTGAAGAACACACGGCCTACTGTGGTCTCGATGACTTTTCGGTTGGTGTCGCCAGACTCAGTCTTCTTGCCGTAGTCGGGATTCGCCAACCGAATCCGCTCATGGGTTGTCACCGCGCCGTCACTGAAGGCAAAAACGACCTCGGTCTTCGATCCGAACAGCTTGAGGTCGCTCGGGCGGGCGGGCGGCGGCGTCCGCGGCTCGGCGGTCAGATAGAAGCAGCCCAACGTAATGTCCTGCGTGGGCGTGATAATCGGCCGGCCGCTGGAAGGGCTGAAGATGTTGTTGGGGGCCATCATGAGCAGTCGCGCTTCCAACTGGGCTTCGACGGACAATGGCACGTGGACAGCCATCTGATCACCGTCAAAGTCGGCATTATAAGCGGTACAGACCAAGGGGTGGATGCGGATGGCCTCGCCTTCGATAAGCTGCGGCTCGAAGGCCTGCACCGAAAGTCGGTGCAAGGTGGGCGCACGGTTCAGCAGCACGGGATGGCCGCGGGTGACTTCTTCGAGAATGTCCCAAACCTCGGTGGTTTGCCTTTCGATCAGCTTCTTGGCCGAGCGCACCGTGTGCACGTAGCCGAGCTCTTTCAGACGCCGGATGATGAATGGCTCGAACAAGACCAGGGCCATCTTCTTGGGCAAACCGCACTGGTGGAGCTTGAGTTCAGGACCTATGACGATGACTGAGCGGCCGGAGTAATCCACGCGCTTGCCCAGCAGGTTTTGGCGGAAGCGCCCGCTCTTGCCTTTTAGCATGTCACTGAGCGATTTCAAGGCGCGATTGCCCGCCCCGGTCACCGCGCGGCCATGACGACCGTTGTCGAAGAGCGCATCGACGGCTTCCTGGAGCATGCGCTTCTCGTTGCGGATGATGACTTCCGGCGTCTTAAGCTGGAGCAGGTTCTTCAACCGATTGTTCCGGTTGATGACTCGGCGGTAGAGATCATTAAGATCGGAGGTAGCAAAGCGGCCGCCTTCCAGCGGCACCAGCGGTCGCAGGTCCGGCGGGATGACCGGCAGCACCGTGAGGATCATCCATTCTGGACGGCTCTTGGAGGACTGCAGACCTTGCAGCAACTTGATGCGCTTGGCGATCTTTTTGCGGATTTGCTTGCTCTTGGTTTCCGTCATCGCCGTCTGCAAGTGGTCTATTTGTTTGCCCAACTCCACCTTCGCCAGCCCGTCGCGCACGGCTTCGGCGCCCATTTTGGCGAGGAACGCGTCGGGGCCATAGGTTTCGCGGGCTTCGCGATATTCATGCTCGCTCAAGAGCTGATTCTGTTTGAGCGGAGTCGAGCCGGGGTCGATGACCATGTAGTCTTCGTAGTAGATCACCCGCTCGAGGTTGCGGGCGGTCATATCAAGCACCAGACCGATGCGCGAGGGCATGCATTTGAAGAACCAGATGTGACAAACCGGCACCGCCAGCTCGATGTGCCCCATACGCTCGCGGCGGACACGGGCCAACGTCACTTCCACCCCACAACGGTCGCAGACGACCCCGCGGTGCTTAATGCGCTTGTACTTGCCGCACGAGCACTCCCAGTCCTTGACCGGGCCGAAAATGCGTTCGCAGAACAAGCCACCTTTTTCCGGCTTGAACGTGCGGTAGTTGATGGTTTCGGGGTTTTTGACTTCCCCTTTGGACCAGGACCGAACGGCGTCGGGCGACGCAACGCCGATCGCCACATACTCCACCTGGTTGACCTTCTCCAAACCGAGCAACTCTCGAGCGCTTTCTTTAGTGCTAATCATACAATCAGAAAATGGAGCCGTAAATTATTCGAACAATGGGATCGTTAAACTGCCGTTAGGGCCTGAATGGGTTCCGCAGGCTGGTCCACGGGATTGGAGTAACCCACCTTCACATCAAGCCCCAGCGACTGCATTTCCTTCACGAGCACGTTAAACGACTCCGGAATGCCCGCCTCCAGGCTGTTGTCGCCTTTCACGATACTCTCGTATATGCGGGTGCGCCCCTGAACGTCGTCGGACTTGACGGTCAGCAATTCCTGGAGCGTGTACGCGGCGCCGTAGGCTTCCATCGCCCAGACTTCCATTTCGCCAAAGCGCTGGCCGCCGTATTGAGCCTTGCCGCCCAACGGCTGCTGGGTAACAAGCGAATAAGGGCCGACGGCCCGGGCATGGATCTTGTCCGCCACCAAGTGGCCGAGCTTCATCATGTAAATGGATCCCACGACGATCTCCTGATCGAACGGCTCGCCCGTGCGTCCGTCAATGAGCTGCGTCTTGCCGTGCTCCGGCAACTTGGCCTCCTTCAGGTAAGCGCGGATTTCCTTTTCTTTGATGCCGTCGAACACCGGGGTCGCGAACTTCAGGCCCAGCAATTTCGCCGCCCAGCCCAGATGCGTTTCCAACACCTGGCCGACGTTCATGCGCGAAGGCACGCCCAGCGGGTTCAACACGATGTCCACTGGTATTCCGTCGGCCAGGAAAGGCATGTCCTCCTCCGCGACAATCTTGGCGACCACGCCCTTGTTGCCGTGGCGGCCCGCCATTTTATCACCGACCGACAGTTTGCGCTTCGAGGCAATATAGACTTTGACCGATTTAACGACGCCGCTCTCAACGCCCTCGCCGGATTCGGCTCGTTCGAGCTCTTCGTCGTACTGCATCTGCTGATCGTCGAACTTCTTTTTGAAGCTGCCGATGATTTCGTTGATCTTGTTGCGAATAGGCGACGGGTCGATTTCGATGCGGTCGTAAACCTGGGCCAGCTTGCGCAATAGCGTCTTGGTGATCTTGCGATTGGCAGGGATGATGATTTCTCCGGTCTCGCTGTTGACCACGTCGAGCGGGATCTTCTCCCCCAATAGGATGTTGCTCAGAGCTTCCGTGAGCTGCTCGCGCAACTCGTCGGTCTTCTTCTTGTGTTCCTCTTCGACCTCTTTCGCGTGCCGCTTCTCTTCACCGACCGAGGTCTTCACGTCCTGGTCCGACTCTTTCTTGGCAGAAACCTTGACATCCATCACAATGCCATAAGTGCCGGACGGGACCTTCAGTGAGGTATCCTTCACGTCGGCAGCCTTCTCACCGAAGATCGCGCGCAGCAGGCGCTCTTCCGGCGCGAGTTCCGTTTCGCTCTTGGGCGTGATCTTGCCGACAAGAATGTCGCCCGGCTTCACTTCCGCGCCGACGCGAATGACGCCGTCGGGTCCGAGATTCTTGAGCGCCTCATCGCCCAGATTCGGAATGTCGCGCGTGATTTCTTCGGGCCCGAGCTTGGTATCGCGTGCGCTGACCTCGAATTCGTCAATGTGAATGGAGGTGAAGATGTCGTCCTTCAGAAAGCGCTCGCTGACCAGAATGGCGTCTTCGAAGTTGTAGCCATTCCAGGGCATGAAGGCGACGAGCACGTTGCGGCCCAGCGCCAGCTCACCGCCCTGGGTGCAAGGACCATCGGCGATGACCTGCCCCTTCTTGACCGACTCACCTTTCTTGACCACGATCTTCTGGTTGATACAGGTGGCCGCATTGGAGCGCATGAACTTCCGGACCTGATAAACGAAAATGCCCTTGTCGGGGTCGTGCTTAATCTTCTTCTTGCCCTCCGGCAGCTTGCCGTCCCGAGTGATGATAATCTGATTGCCCGTGACGGACGCCACCTTGCCCGCTTCATCGGCGACGATGACCGCGCGGGAGTCGCGCGCGACGCGCTCTTCGAGACCGGTGGCCACCAGCGGCGCTTCGGTGACCAATAGCGGCACCGCTTGGCGTTGCATGTTGGAACCCATGAGCGCACGGTTCGCGTCGTCGTGTTCCAAGAACGGAATCAGGCTCGCCGCGACGGATACGAGCTGCTTGGGCGAGACATCCATATAATCCACCCGAGCGGGTTCGACATCAATGAAGTCGCCTTTGCCGCGACAGACGACACGGTCGGTCGTGAATTTGCCCTTCTCGTCAATCGGTGAGTTGGCCTGGGCGATGACGAATGATTCCTCGCGGTCGGCCGTGAGGTAGTCAATACGCTCGGCAACGCGTCCGGCCTCGGCCTTGCGATAAGGTGTTTCCAGGAAACCGAAATCATTGATGCGGGCAAAGGTCGCCAGAGAGGCGATCAGGCCGATGTTCGGGCCTTCGGGCGTCTCCACCGGGCAGATCCGTCCGTAGTGCGACGGATGCACGTCGCGGACCTCGAAGCCGGCGCGATCACGTGAGAGGCCGCCCGGCCCCAGGGCAGACAAACGCCGCTTGTGGGTGAGTTCGGCCAGCGGGTTGATCTGATCCATGAACTGCGAAAGCTGGCTGCGGCCAAAGAAGTCGCGGATGACGGCCGACAACGCTTTCGGATTGATCAGCTTCTGAGGCGACATGGGTTCGACGCCTTGATCAAAGAGCGTCATGCGCTCCTTGACGAGGCGTTCGGTACGGGCCAGACCAACGCGGCACTGATTGGCGAGCAATTCACCTACCGTGCGCACCCGGCGACTGCCCAAGTGGTCAATGTCATCCAAGGTGCCTTCGCCCTTCTTGAGGCGCAGCAGGTACTTCGTAGCGGCCACCAGATCGGTCTTGGTTAGAATGCGGGAGTCGCCGCCCTTGATGCCTAGCTTCTGATTGATCTTGTAACGTCCAACGCGGCCTAAATCGTACCGCTTCGGATCGAAAAACAGCCGTTTGATCAGCGCGCGGGCATTGGCCGCCGTGGGGGGGTCTCCCGGGCGCAACCGGCGATAGATGTCCTTAAGCGCCTCCTCCTCGTTCTTGGCGGGATCCTTCTTCATGCACTTGATGACGATTCCGTCGTCCAGTGTCGTATCCACCACCTTGATCTTGCTGACGCCGAGTTCGGCGATCTGCTTGACCACCGCCTTCGACAAAGGCTCAAAGGCGCGCGCGACCACCAGACCCTTTTCCGGGTCAACCGCGTCCTCGATCAGCACCTTGTTGGGCAGGTCTTCCCGTTTCTCCGCCTCTTTGACGCTTAGTTCCTCCACTTCATAGAACAGCTTCAAGATCTCTTCATCCGTACCCCGGTTCTTATCCTGGCCGTCCTTCCCTTTGCCTTCGGCATCCAGAAAGGCGAGGGCCCGGAAAAAGGTGGTCGCCAGGAACTTCCGGCGGCGCTTTTTGCGGTCCAGGTACACGTAAAGCAAATCGCTGGTATCGAACTGCGCTTCATACCACGAACCACGGTCCGGGATGATGCGGAAGGAATGCAACGTCTTGCCATTGGGATGCTGGGTGGCCTCGAAGGCCAGCCCTGGTGACCGGTGCAACTGGCTGACGATGACGCGCTCGGCGCCGTTGATGACGAAGGTGCCCTGGGGCGTCATGAGCGGCAACTCGCCCATGAAAACCTTCTCCTCCTTGGCCGCCTTCTCCTCCTTGAGCATGAAGGTAACGTATAACGGTGCGCCATAAGTCAAGCCTTCGCGCAAACACTCCAGCCAGTCCACTTTAGGCTCCCCGATCTCGTAGGAGTGAAAATCCAGGACGCATTTCCCGTCGTAGCTTTCAATCGGAAAGACCTCCGTGAAAACCGCCTGCAGGCCCAAGTTCTTCCGCCGGGATGGGGGCACGTCGGCCTGAAGAAAATCCCGGTACGAATTGGTCTGCAATTCGATCAGGTTGGGCGGAGCGATGATTTCTTTGATTTTGCCGAAGTTAATCCGTTCAGTTACTCGCGTTGGCATTTGGGCCTTTAATAGATGGCTGGCAACCGAGCCAGGCCGTTGGTTACTGGTAAACGACACAAGGCAAGGACGCGGCGTTCAAGCGCGAACTTGCCGAAACTCAATCCACCCAAGGTGGCGCTGCTGACGTTGTATGTGCTAATCTAAAACTTTCGTTATTCTGCTGAAGGCAAATCAGGGGCGGCGGTCACGGGCCGCCGCCCCGAAAAAAAGGCCTCTTACTTTACTTCGACCTTAGCGCCGGCATCTTCAAGTTTCTTTTTCGCGGCGTCGGCCTCGGCCTTGGTAGCCCCTTCGAGCACCGGCTTAGGGGCGCCCTCTACCAGGGCCTTGGCTTCCGCCAGGCCCAAGCCTGCCTTAACCTCGCGCACCGCCTTGATCACAGCAATCTTCTTGTCGGGCGGCAGGGAAACCAGAATGATGTCGAACTGGGTCTTGGCTTCGGCGACGGGCGCGGCAGCGCCAGCTCCCGGACCAGCCGCAGCAACCGCGACGGGCGCGGCGGCTGAGACACCCCATTTGGTTTCAAGGTCTTTCACCAGCTCGGCGATTTCAATCACCGTTGCGTTACTCAGGTCTTCTACGATTTTTGCTTTGTCTAGAGCCATGGTTACCTTTCATTTCGTCTCGTCGTCGTCCACGGTCATGAACGGATTAAGTTCGCTGCCTGCAAACCGACGATTTACGTTGTTGTTTGTTTCTTCCCATCCCCGTCGGCTTAGAAGGGAGATGAAATCCATTTAACCTTAACTCGCCGGAGGCGTGGCGGTTTCGGCCAATTTATCAGCACGGGCCTGCAAGACATGCGCCATCTGACTGGCTGGCGTGTTTAACAGTCGGACCAACTTGGAGGCCGGCGCAATGAACAAGCCGAGCAGCTTGGCGCGCAATACTTCCAGCGAAGGCAGATCGGCCAGCATCATGATTTCTGGCTGTTCGAGCCGCTGATTATTCAGGTAGCCGAATTGCACTTTCAGCCGGTCCAGTTCTGTGCCGAAGGTCTTGACGACTTTCGCCGCGGTAGAGATGTCCCGCTGCCCGGTAACGACCGCCAATTGGCCACCCAGCGTGCCGTTCAAATCACCAACGCCGGCTTCTTTGGCGGCGATGCGGAACACCGAGTTTTTCACCACGTGGATTTCCGCGCCGGCCTTGTTGAGGCGTTTGCGCAGCTCGGTCAGTTGGCCCACCTTCAGGCCCTTGTAATTCACCACGATGAAGAACGGCGAGGCGTTCAGCCGGGCCAGATATTCTTTCGTCAGGTTTTGCTTTTCGGCACGCATGGTCTTTTAGATTCGTTGGAGAGTTAGAGCAATGCAGCGCTCAGGCCGCGAATTCCTTGAGGTCCACCCGCACGGGCGGACTCATCGTTGCGGAGAGCGTGCAGCTTTGAACATAGGCCCCCTTCACGCTGTGTGGCCGCGCTTTGAAGATGGCGTCAATGACGGCGCGGGCGTTTTCTTCGATTTGCGTCCCGGTGAAGGCGACCTTGCCCACCGGCACATGGATATTGCCGGCCTTGTCAATCTTGAATTCCACGCGCCCGGCTTTGACTTCCTTCACCGCGCGCGCAGTGTCATCGGTCACGGTGCCAGTCTTGGGATTGGGCATGAGACCGCGGGGACCGAGGACCTTGCCCAGCTTGCGGACTTCGCCCATGGCTTCGGGGGTAGCGATGGCCACGTCAAAATCAGACCAGCCCTCCTGGCATTTCTTGATCATGTCCTCAAAACCAACGTATTCGGCGCCGGCTCCTTTGGCTGCTTCAGCCGCCGGACCGCTCTTGGCGAAGACGAGCACGCGAACGGTTTTACCGCTCCCATGCGGCAGCGGAACCGTGCCGCGGACCATTTGGTCAGATTGCTTGGGGTCAACGCCCAGGCGGAAAGCGAGATCAACCGTCTCGTTAAACTTCGCCTTCGGGAATTTGGTCAGGACTTCGACGGCGGCTTTTAGCGGGTAGGCCTTCGCGCCGTCCACCAGTTCGAGTGCTTTTCGGTATCGTTTACTTGGCATTTGTGTTGGTTGCGGTGCAAACGAGCTTTGGCTCTCCCGCGGTTAATTTGACTCCCGTGCTTTCCGAGATGCTTCAGCCGACGACTTCGATGCCCATGCTGCGAGCCGTGCCGGCCACAACGCGAAACGCCGCTTCTTCGGACGTTGCATTCAAATCTTTCATTTTGATCTTAACGATCTCCAGGACCTGCTTGCGCGTCACCTTGCCGACTTTTTCCTTGTTCGGCTCCTTGGAGCCCGCGGTGATGCCGGCCGCTTTTTTCAGCAATACCGAAGCCGGCGGGGACTTGGTAATGAACGTAAATGACTTATCCTGGTAAACCGTAATGACCACCGGAATGATCATGCCGGGCTGGTCTTTGGTCTTGGCGTTGAACTCTTTGCAGAACGCCATGATGTTCACACCGTGCTGCCCCAGCGCAGGCCCGACCGGGGGCGCCGGATTGGCCTGCCCCGCAGGGATCTGCAGCTTGATCATTCCAGTAATCTTTTTAGCCATATCTCTTTCTCGTTAAAGCGTTGGAGCGTTAAACCGTTAAATCGTTAAATGGGCTGTGAGCGTCGCCGAAGCGTCGCACCGCTTCAGCCTCTCACCGTTTTAACCCTTTTCTACCTGCCAATACTCCAATTCGACGGGTGTATTGCGCCCGAAGATGTTGACCGTCACTTTGAGCTTGCCTCGCTCCGGTTCGACTTCCTCGATGACGCCGCTGAAGTTGAGGAAGGGGCCGTTGTTGATCTTCACCGTTTCCCCGACCTCGAAACTCACCTTCGGCTTCTCGTGCTCTTCAGAAGCTGAAATCTGGCTCTTGATGGCCTCGACTTCCTCAGTCGGGGTCGGCATTGGCGGCTCGCCGCCCACGAAGCCGATCACCCCTGGGGTTTCCTGGATGAAATACCACGGTCTTTCGATGATACGCTTGCTCTCATCCAGCAACGCCATGTCAACAAAAACATAGCCCGGCCAGAGCTTGCGGGTCGAAACCGTCTTCTTCTGGTTCCGCACTTCCACTACCTTCTCCATCGGCACCAGGACCTCTTTGATGTACTCGCCCATTTCTTCAGGCTTGATGCGTTTTTCGATGCTCTCTTTGACCTTCTGTTCCTGGCCGGAGAGGGTATGGATGACAAACCAATGGCTTCGCATGATGCTAGAGTTTAAAGAACATGAACACGCGGAAGAAGACCTGATCAACCAGGACAATGAAGCCGCCCAAGATGATGATCGAAATGGTCACCACCACCGTCGAGCCCTTCAACTCATCCCAGGTTGGCCAAGTGCATTTGCGCAACTCCTCCCGGGTCTGCCTCACATAATCGGTCAATTGCAGCAAATAGCCTTTGCGCCAGAGAACCACGAAGGTGATTCCGACCACCGCGCCCCAGATACCGATTTTTACTAGATCATTCACAATAATATTCAGTTTGGCGGAGAGGGAGGGATTCGAACCCCCGTCGGCGGTTAAGCCGAAGCGGTTTTCAAGACCGCCGCGATAGACCACTCTGCCACCTCTCCGGTCCCGCTTCGCGGGATTGGCAGGGCGGGAGGGACTCGAACCCCCAACCGACGGTTTTGGAGACCGCTACTCTACCAATTGAGCTACCGCCCTACTGCTTTCAAGTGCTGCTTTCGTTTCACCAGACAAATAGGGGGCCCGGGGTAAATCCCCCGCGCTCCCGGTAATCTCCAAAGCCCGGCTATTCGATCACCTCAGTCACCCGTCCTGCGCCGATGGTACGGCCGCCCTCGCGGATAGCGAAGCGTTGGCCTCTTTCCATCGCCACCGGGGCGATTACGGTTATTTCCACCGAAACATTGTCGCCGGGCATCACCATTTCGACTCCCTGCGGCAGGGTGACGTTGCCGGTCACGTCGGTGGTGCGGAAGTAAAACTGCGGACGGTAGTTGGTGAAGAAGGGCGTGTGCCGACCGCCTTCTTCTTTGGACAGAACATACACTTCGGCCTTGAAATGGGTATGCGGGGTAATGCTTCCGGGTTTAGCCAGGACCATTCCACGTTCCACTTCGTCCTTCTTGGTGCCGCGCAGCAACACGCCGACGTTGTCGCCGGCATTCGCCGAATCGAGCAGCTTGCGAAACATCTCGATGTCCGTCGCCACCGTCTTGCGGGTCTCTTTGAGCCCGACGATTTCAACGTCGTCCATACGCTTGAGCAACCCGCGCTCCACACGGCCGGTCACCACGGTGCCGCGGCCTTCAATGTTGAACACATCTTCAATGCACATCAAAAACGGCTTGTCCACTTCGCGCGCCGGGAGCGGGATAAAAGCGTCAATGGCCTCCATCAGCGCCTGGATGGACTTCTCGGCTTCCGGATCGCCCGCCAGCGCCTTCTTGGAGCTGCCGCGGACTACCGGCGTCGTGTTGCCCGGAAATTCATACTTGGTCAGGAGGTCCCGGACTTCCATTTCCACCAGCTCGAGCAATTCCGGATCATCCACAAGGTCAACCTTGTTCAGATAAACGACGATCGCGGGCACACCGACCTGGCGGGCCAGTAGCACGTGCTCCTTGGTTTGGGGCATCGGGCCTTCCGAGGCATCCACCACCAGGATTGCGCCGTCCATCTGGGCCGCCCCGGTAATCATGTTCTTGATGAAGTCCGCATGGCCCGGGCAGTCAATGTGGGCGTAATGCCGCTTGTCGCTCTGGTATTCGACGTGCGACACCGCGATCGTGACGGTCTTAGTTTCGTCGCGCACAGTCCCGCCCTTGGTGATGTCCGCGTAGGAGATCGGCGTCGCCAGCCCCTTCTTGGACTGAGTCTGCACAATTGCAGCAGTTAACGTGGACTTGCCGTGGTCAATGTGTCCAATAGTCCCGACGTTGACGTGCGGTTTCGTTCGTTGAAATTGCTCTTTTGCCATTGCTGTCTCCTGATGATGTTGTTGTCTGTGTGTTTCTGCTGTTTGCGCGGACTAGTTGCGCGGTCTTATATATTTTAAACGCAATTCTGTGCTGCTCTGTATATTCTAAAGCGTCTTGGAGCCCATGATCAGGGTTGAACTGATGACCTCGTCCTTACCAAGGACGCGCTCTACCAACTGAGCTACATGGGCGTTGGCCAAGTCAAATACTTCATCCTGATACCAAAAAACGACAAAAGCCCCATGCCCCCCGCCTTCCGTTCAAAAAGGCCCAGGAGCTGCTGGCTTTCGACTTTTTCCGGCCCAATGACCGCTGGAAACTACGAGAACCGGCGGGTGGTGTCAACGGGTATCACGCTTTTTTTTCACATTTCTTCGGCAGGGGGTCCCCCTGCCCTTTGACAGGGAAAACTAGACCCTGCGACCCACAATAATAAGGTCCCGCTCGACACCGTCAAGCACCGCCACCCGTGGGAGGTGCCCCCAGCGCTGGAATCCCATCTTCTGGAAGAGCCGCAGGCTCAGCTCGTTGTGGCCGAAAATGAACCCCAGCAAGGTAGTCACCCCGATCTGCGGCGCGTGCTCGATGCAACGACGCAGCATTTCTGTGCCTAAACCCCGGTGGCGATGCTCCCGGGCAAGATAGACGCTGACCTCGCAGGTGGTGTTGTAGGCGGGGCGACCGTAAAAGGACGAGAAACTCAACCAGCCAGCGACCTGACTGCACTCCTCGGCCACCCATAGCGGGCGCCGGTCGGGAGAATGGTCGGCAAACCACTTCTGCCGGCTGGCCACCGAGACAGGCTCCATATCGGCGGTAACCATGCGCGTTGGCACGGTGGAATTGTAGATGGCTACAATGGCGGGAAGGTCTTCGATGGTCGCATCACGAATATGCATACCTCTTCGAGTCCAGCGTCGTCGCAGTCAGCGCGGTCCGCCGCTCCCTGTGCCGACCGCGATCAACTTTTCCCGGGTCCGGAAGAACAGCGTGCCATCCGATATCGCGGGCGTTGCCAGGCAGGTTTCATGTAGCTCATTGGTTGCCACCAGCGAGAACTTATCGGCCGCTGCCAACGCGAAAACGACGCCTGGTTCGCTGGTGAAATAGACATGCCGCCCGTCCGATACGGGTGATGCGGTGAAGCCCTGGCCGCCCGTGCTGAGACGCTGGGTGTAATTGACGGCACCCGTCGCCGCGTCGAAGCAGGTTACCATGCCCGCATCAGTGCACCCGAACAAAAGGTCCCGGACGACGATCGGGGATTGCATATAATTACCCCGCCTGGCATGAGCCCAGGCGATGGCGGAATTGGTCTGGCCGGGATCACTCGGCGTGATGTCACCCGCCGCCTCGGGCCGCACTGCACGCATCGGTGCATAACGGCCGTGCGCGCTAGTCAGGTAGATCAGCCCGTGAGCAAAGAGGGGCGTTGGCACCGGTACGTCGCCTCCGCCCTCCAAGTGCCACAAATTCTGACCGTTCGCAAAGTCATAACCCCCGCTAGAATGCCAGCCATTGACGGCGATTTGTTTCCGGCCTGGGGTTTCCACGACCGTGGGGGTGCCCCAGGTGGGCACGTCCTTCCGCGCGGTCCGCCATACCTCCTTCCCGTCCGTCAGCGTATAGGCCGCGAGAAACGAGTTGGTCAGAACGTCACACAACACGAGCACCTTCCCCTCCGCAATAACAGGCGAACTGCCAAATCCCCATTGGGCGCTGGGCACGAGGTAAAACCCGCTGTCCATTGGCCCAAGGTCCTTCTGCCAAGCCAGTTTCCCCGCCATGTCGAAGCAGAATAAGCCCTCGCTGCCGAAAAGAACGACGATGCGGTTGCCGTCGGTTGCCGGCGTGGAATTGCAGGGGCTGGCCTTGGGGTGGCGCTTGGCCCGCGGCACGCCCTCGTGGCCAAGGATGTTCCAGATGATCTTGCCCGTCGCTTTGTCCAAGGCCAGCAGCCGCCATTGATGAACCTCTTTCTCTTCCAGCGGCGTGATGTCTCCGTAGAGCCCCACCTTGAGGTCGGATTTGCCCGCCTTAACCGCCGTGGCAACATACACGCGGTCGCCCCACACAATCGGGCTCGCATGGGCTAGACCTGGCAGGGAGGCTTGCCAGCGGAGGTTCTCCCCCGTTTCAATGTTCCAATGCGTCGGCAACGCGTGGGTGTCATCAACTCCCCGCGCGCCGGGACCGCGGTATTGCGGCCAATCGGCCGCTCCGGCTACCAGGCCGGCGCACAAAACCGCTGACGCCAATCCCAAACGCAAGAACGCGCGACACAGCGAAACCGGCTTGGGGCATGCCGGCGGGCGGGCGATGGCCAAGAGAGTTTTAGCTGTCATGATTGTCCTGCTTTGACAGGCATCGCCGCTATTTGTTCCGCCTAAGGTGCGCAGTTGGCTAAGCCGCATGAAAACCACAGATGAACGCAGCGCGGCAAAGCCGCAACCGATAATGGCAAATGGCAAATGGCACGCGCACAGACAATTTGCGGAGGCTGTGAAGATTTTGATGGTCGGGAGTTCTGGCAGCCTATGTTGTTCCTGAGATTTCGACCAGTGCGTCGCCTCGACCGATGAGTTCAATGGCCTTTGGCAGAGTGCTTTTCAAGAGGATGCGCAGCGCGGCGTTGCTGGTGTTGCCACAGGTCAGCGAGAATCATGCGGCGACCAGGACGGGGTGGTTTAGTTTGCGGCTGGCATACTGGAGGCACGCTTGAACGTCCTCCGTCTCAAGGTCGGGCAACTCCTCCAGAACCTGTTGTGAAGTCAGTCCATTTGACAGCAAGTCCAGGACGTCGGTCACCCGGATGCGCATGCCTCGGATGCACGGCCGTCCGCCGCACTGCTCCGGGTCAGTGGTGATACGATTCATAGTGGGAGAATAAT
>Ga0224558_1000610_pt1 | contig 41543 bp, 29 predicted proteins | sample 714S32024metaG_FD_180682 | JGI IMG/M metagenome (GOLD analysis project Ga0224558, IMG submission 180682) | Peat soil microbial communities from Stordalen Mire, Sweden - 717 S3 20-24 | ecosystem: Environmental > Terrestrial > Soil > Wetlands > Peat | place: Sweden: Norrbotten County, Stordalen... | reverse complement strand
ACTCCGCTCCCTCCACGGCAGCCTTCGCCCCCACCACGAACCGGAGGCGCCCGGCGGCCTGGCCCTCCCGCACCAGCTCCTCGAGATGGTCCTCCACGATGGGGACGACGCCCTGCTGCAGCATGGCCACCTTCCCCTGGTCGGTGTCGCCACAGGTCACCCGGTGCCCGAGATGGGCCAGCGTGGCAGCCGTGGGGAGGCCCACGTAGCCGACTCCGATCACGGCCACCGTGTGGCCCCGCCCGTGGGGCAGCACCCGCACCGCGGCCCCCCCGTGGCCGAAATAGGCACCAGCAGAGCCGGAATCCGGCCCGGTCACGACGCGGGGAGCCGGCCCGCCGACCGGGCCCCCGGTCACTCCTTGGTTCGCTGACGTCACTGATCGTTCCTCGCCATCTCTGCGGCCGTCGCTGCGCGCACCGTCGTGCCCGTCTCGACCCTCTTCGTTTCGGCTCATTCTCATCGGTTCTGAAGGCATCGTGTGGTTGTCCGCACCGCAGGCAGGTCCCCGGGATGACCACGGCCGGCCGGTCCACGGCCCCCGGGGACGGGCGACCGGGCCACCGGGTCCGGTCAGGTGCCGGGCGCCAGCACACCCACCAGCCGGGCCAGCGAGTCCGTCCACGACGGCAGCATGGGCAGCCCCGACAGGCGCAGCGCGGCATTGTCCAACCTCGAGTTGGCCGGGCGGGGTGCCGGGCGGGGCGGGTCGAGGTCGGAGGTGGCGATCGGGTGGACCAGCTCGGGGTCCCTGCCCGCCGCGGACAGGGTGGCCCGGGCGAATCCGAACCAGGTGGTCTCCCCCTGGTTGGTGACGTGGAACGTCCCGGGCCGCCGGTCGAGGGCCAGGCGCACCACGGCCTGGGCCAGGTCGGCAGTGAACGTCGGGCATCCGTGCTGATCGTCGACGAACCGCAGGGGGCCATCGGGGTTGGCCGCGGCCAGGCGGAGCACGGTCTTGACCATGTTGGCCCCGTGGGCCCCGCTCACCCACGCGGTCCGCACCACGGAGTGGGAGGCCCCTCCCACGTCCCGCACCTCGACCTCGCCACCCAGCTTGCTGCGGCCGTAGACCGATCGGGGACCGGGCTGGTCCCACTCGACATAGGGACGATCGGAGGTGCCGTCGAACACGTAGTCGGTGGAGATGTACACCAGGTGGGCCCCGATACCGGCGGCCGCCTCGGCGATGTGGCGGGTGCCCAGGGCATTGACCGCGAAGGCGGTGTCGGCGTCCGACTCGCACGCGTCCACCGCGGTGTAGGCACCACCGTGGAGGACGAGATCCGGCCGAAACCCGTCGACGGCCGCCCGTACCGCCGTCCGGTCGACGACGTCCAGGGTGTCGATGTCGGTGGACAGCACGTCGAAGGTGCCCGCGTCGACCGGCGGGAGCAGTCCGGTCGAGCCCTCGGTGCCCGCCGCCACCCCGCCCGCGGGGGTCCCCCCGGCCAGCACGTCACACAGGTCACGGCCGAGCTGGCCGTTGCCCCCGGTGACCAGCACCCGGATCGGGCGGTTCACAGTTTCGACGAGGAGCCCGACGGGTCGGGGGACGCCCACGCCCCCTCGACCACCGGTGCCCGGTCGCGCAGCGGCTCCCACCAACTCCGATTGGCCGCGTACCAGGCGACGGTGTCGGCGAGGCCCTGGGCGAACGGCACCGTCGGCTCCCAGCCCAGGGCCTTGCGGATCTTCGACGAGTCGAGCAGGTACCGACGGTCGTGTCCCGGTCGGTCCGGCACGATCTCCTTCAGGCTCTGCGGCTTGCCGGTGGCCTCGAGCACGGCGTCGGCGATCTCCTCGATGCTGGCCTCGACTCCGCTCCCCACGTTGTAGGTCTCGCCGATCTCGCCGTGCCGGAGCACCAGATCGATGGCCCTGCAGTGGTCGTCGACGTGCAGCCACTCGCGTCGGTTCTGCGTGGAGGCGTAGAGCGGCAGCGGCTGGTCGTCGAGCGCCCTGGCCGTGAACAGCGGGATCACCTTTTCGGGGAACTGGTACGGGCCGTAGTTGTTACAGCAGTTGGTGATGGTCGCCGGTAGCCCGAAGGTCTCCACGTAGGCCCGAACTGCATGGTCGGCCCCCGCCTTCGAGGCGTTGTAGGGGGTGCGGGGCCGGTAGGGGGTCTCCTCGGTGAAGATCTCGTCCGAGTCGAGGGGGAGGTCGCCGTAGACCTCGCAGGTCGAGATGTGGTGGAACCGCGACACCCCGTGGCGGCGGGCCGCCTCGGCCAGGGTCTGGGTGCCCAGGACGTTGGTCCGGAAGAACCGGGAGGGATCGAGGATGGCCAGGCTGTTGTGCGATTCGGCGGCGAAGTTGACGATCACGTCGATCTGGTGCTCGGCCAAGGTGGCGGCCACCTGCTCGCCGTCACAGATGTCGCCCTGTACGAAGGCGATGCGGTCCTCGACGTCGGCCAGGTTCGGCCGATTGCCGGCGTAGGTCAGCACGTCGAAGGCCACGACGGTGTCATCGGGATGGCGGTTGACCCAGTACCGAACGAAATTCGATCCGATGAATCCGGCACCGCCGGTCACGAGTAGACGCATGATCGGGCGATGTTACTCGGCACGGAGGCCGCAGCCGCAAGCACCGCCGGACGGAGGTCGGGGCCACAATTCAGTCGCGTGGGCGCAGGTGGACCACGTCCCCGGCCACGACGGAGCGGGTCTGACCGCCGGTCTCGACCAGCAGGTGCCCCTCGGCGGTGACGTCGGTGGCCGTCCCCTCGAACACCTGGTCGGCGAGCTCCACCCGCACCGGGGTACCGACGGTGAGACAGGCCGACCGGAGGTCCCCGCCCTGGCGCAGCCGACCCGGGGGGTTCCCGAGGTCGGCGGCCCGCGGCTCGAGCGCCTCCAACAGTGCAGCCAGCACCGCACCGCAGTCCACCGGCCGGTCGGCCAGGCGGCGCAGGGAGGTCGCCGTTCCCACCAGCTCCTCGGGGAGGTCGGCGTCCCCGGCGGGCCAGTTCACGTTGATTCCGATGCCCACCACGATCGGGGGGAGGAGCTCCCCACCGTCCGGTTCCGGCTCGGCCAGATCGGCCTCGGCCAGGACGCCGGCCACCTTGCGGCCGTCCGGCGCGAGCAGGTCGTTCGGCCATTTGACCCCGAGGTGCACCCCGGCCACTTCCTCGGCCGCCTCGGCGGCGGCCAGGGCCACCACGGCACTGGCCAGATACCTCAGGTCGGAGGGAAGATCGGGTCGCAGCAGCACCGACACCAGCAGGTTGGTGCCCCGGGGAGCCTCCCACCGGCGGCCGAGGCGGCCCCGGCCCGCCGACTGGTGCTCGGCCACCGCCACGACACCGTCTGGGGCCCCGGCCCGCGCCTCGTCGAGCAGGTACCGGTTGGTCGAATCCACCGATGCGAAGCGCCGGATGTCGGTAAACCTCGTGCCCGGCATGGCACACACCCTACGGGCCGTGACAGTGTTATATCGCCCCGGGACGGTGACGACCCTGTCCCATGCCATCTGATTCGAAAGGCGCAGCGTGCTCAAGAAGGTTCTCATCGCCAACCGGGGGGAGATCGCGGTCCGGGTCATCCGCACCTGCCGCGAGCTGGGGGTGGCCACGGTCGCCGTCTACTCGGACCTCGATCGAGACGCGCTCCACGTGCGCCTGGCCGACGAGGCCTACGCCCTGGGGGGCCAGACCGCTGCCGAGAGCTACCTCAACACCGACGCCATCCTCCGGATCATCGAGGAGAGCGGGGCCGACGGCGTCCACCCCGGCTACGGGTTCTTCTCCGAGAACACCGACTTCGCCCGGGCCATCACCGAGCGCGGCGTCACGTTCATCGGGCCTCCCCCCGAGGCGATCGAGGTCATGGGTGACAAGATCAGCGCCCGCCACGCCGCGGAGAAGGCCGGGGTGTCGGGCGTGCCCGGTCGCACCGAGGTGCTCATCTCACCGGCCGAGGTGACCGCGTTCGGCGACGAGTTCGGGTGGCCGGTGGCCATCAAGGCGGCCTACGGCGGCGGCGGGCGGGGCATGAAGGTGGTGGATGGTCCCGGCGACGCCGCCGAGGCCCTCGAGTCGGCCATGCGGGAGTCGCTAGCCTACTTCGGACGGGACGAGTGCTACGTCGAGCGGTACCTCGCCTGGCCCCGCCATGTCGAGATGCAGGTCATCGCCGACACCCACGGCAACGTCCTGTGGCTCGGCGAGCGTGACTGCTCGGCCCAGCGACGTCACCAGAAGCTGGTGGAGGAGAGCCCGGCCCCCAACTTCCCCGACGAGGTGCGCCGTGCCATGGGCGAGGCGTCGGTCAAGGTGGCCCGGGCGTGTGGCTACGTCAACGCCGGCACCGTCGAGTTCCTCTTTCAGGACGGCGAGTTCTTTTTCCTCGAGATGAACACCCGTCTCCAGGTGGAGCACCCGGTGACCGAGCTGGTGACAGGCCTGGACCTGGTGGAGTGGCAGCTGCGGGTGGCCTCGGGCGAGCCGCTCGGCTTCGACCAGAACGACGTCCGCCGCGACGGGCACGCCATCGAGATCCGGATCAACGCGGAGAACCCGGCCGGCGGAGCATTCACTCCCTCTCCGGGCACGATCTCCCGCTTCGTCGCTCCCGGTGGCCCCGGCGTCCGGCTCGATGCCGGGTACGAGTCGGGCGATACGGTCAGCCAGTTCTACGACAACCTGGTGGCGAAGCTGGTGGTCTGGGGCCACGACCGCGAGGCGGCCCGCCGCCGCATGCTGCGGGCCATCGACGAGACGGTGATCGAAGGGGTCGCCACCACTCTCCCTGCCGATGTGGCCATCCTCTCCCATCCCGACTTCGTCGCCGGCCAGCACTCGACCAACTGGGTCGAGCACTCCCTCGACCTGAGCAGCGTGGTGGCCACCGCGACCGGGGCGGCACCGGCGCCCCCTACGACCGGCGGGGAGGAGCCGCTCCCCCGGGTGCTCCGGGACGTCACCGCCGAGGTGGGCGGTCGGCGCTACCAGGTGAAGCTGTGGGTCCCCGACCTGGGCGAGGCCGTGGTCGCCGCCGGTGGTGGTCCGGCCCGCAGCGCCGGGCCGAAGCGCCCGAAGGCCGCCGCCTCGGGTGCCGGGTCGGGAACGGTGGCCGTTCCCATGCAGGGCACCATCGTCAAGGTGCTGATCACCGTGGGCGACGCCGTGGAGGTCGGGCAGACGGTCTGTGTGCTCGAAGCCATGAAGATGGAGAACAATGTCAACGCCGAGAAGGCGGGGACGGTCAAGGAGGTCCGGGTCCAGGCCGGTGAGTCGGTGGGTCCCGGCGACGTCATCGCCGTCATCGAGTAGTGGCACGCAGCCACCCGTGACCTCGCCCACCGCACAGAAGCAGGCGGCCCGCCAGGTCATCGACGGGCACCTCGGCGGCCTGGTCGGGCTCAGCCACGCCATCCACGGGCATCCTGAGACGGCCTTCGAGGAGGATCGGGCGAGCGCCTGGACGGCCGAGTTCCTGGCGGACGCCGGATTCGCGGTGTCCACCGGCGTCGCGGGGATGCCCACGGCCTTCGCCGCCGAGACCGGCTCGGGACCGATGGTGTTGGCCATCTGCGCCGAGTACGACGCCCTTCCAGGTGTCGGCCATGCCTGTGGCCACAACATCATCGCCGCCTCGGCGGTCGGTGCCGGACTGGGCCTGGCGCCGCTCGCCGATGAGTTGGGGATCACCGTCCGGGTCCTCGGCACGCCGGCCGAGGAGGGCGGGGGCGGCAAGGTGACCATGCTCGACCACGGGCTCTTCGACGACGTGCGCGCGGCGATGATGGTCCATCCGTGGCCCAGCGACTGGCTCGAGGGCACCTGCCTGGCCGTCTCCCACTTCGACGTCACCTTCGCCGGCAGGAGCGCCCACGCCTCGGCCGCCCCCTTCGAAGGGGTCAACGCCGGCGACGCCCTGGTGATCGCCCAGGTGGCCATCGGCCTCCTGCGCCAGCAGCTCCGCCCCGGCGACCAGGTCCACGGGATCGTGACCGACGGGGGCCAGGCGGCCAACATCATCCCCGAGTCGGCCACCGGACGGTTCATGTGCCGCTCACTGACCCTGCCCGGGCTGGCCCTCCTCGAGCCCCGGGTCATGGCCTGCTTCGAGGCCGGGGGCCTGGCCACCGGGTCGACGTTCGCTCGCCATGACCTGGCGCCGGCCTACTCTCACATGGAGAGCGACCCGGGACTGCTCGCTGCCTACCGGTCCAACGCCGAGGAGTTGGGCCGCTCGTTCGCCCTGGACGACGAGCACGCCCCCCGGCCCACCTTCTCCACCGACATGGCCAACGTGTCGCTGGCCGTGCCCACCATCCACCCCCTGGTCGGCATCGACGCCGCCGGGGCGGTCAATCACCAGCCCGAGTTCGCGGCTGCCTGCATCACCCCGTCCGCCGACGCCGCGCTGCGGGACGGAGCCGTCTCGATGGCCTGGACGGTCATCGACGCCGCTCAGCCGGGCTCGCTCCGCGACCGACTGCTCACAGGCTGACCGTGCCGACTACCCGTTCGGGTGGAACTCGCCGAACACTCCTCGGAGCACGTCCGAGACCTCCCCGAGGGTGGCCATCGAGGCCAGCGCTTCCTTCATGGGGACCAGCAGGTTCTGGGTGCCCCGGGCCGCCGCATCCACGTCGGCGAGCGCGGCGTCAACCGCGGTGCCGTCCCGCTCCTCGCGCACCCGCTTGACCCGTGCCACCTGTGACCGCTGGAGCTCGGGGTCGATGGGGAACACCTCGGTGGGATCAGGCTCGTCGTCGACGTACTTGTTCACGCCGATGATGACCTTCTCCTCGGCGTCGATGGCCTTGGCGTAGGCGTAGGCGGCCTGCTCGATCTCCTGCTGCATGTACTGGGCCTCGATGGCGTCGACCGCCCCGCCCATGGCATCGATCCGCTCGAGGTACTCCCAGGCGCCGCGTTCGACCTCGTCGGTGAGGGACTCGACGAACCAGGACCCGGCCAACGGGTCCACGGTGTCGGCGATACCGGACTCGTAGCCGACGATCTGCTGGGTCCGCAGGGCGATCTTGGCCGCCCGCTGGGTGGGCAGGCCCAGCGCCTCGTCGAAGCCGTTGGTGTGCAGGCTCTGCGTGCCGCCCAGGGCGGCGGCCATGGCCTGGACCGTGACCCGCACGATGTTGTTCTCCGGCTGCTGGGCGGTGAGGGTCGATCCCCCGGTCTGGGTGTGGAAGCGTAGGAGGGTGGACTTCTCGTCCTTGGCCCCGAACCGCTCGGTCATGATCCTCGCCCACATCCGGCGGGCGGCACGGTACTTGGCGACCTCCTCGAACAGGTTGTTGTGTGCGTTCCAGAAGAAGCTGAGCCGGGGGGCGAAGGCATCGACGTCGAGGCCGGCGGCCAGCGCCGCCTCCACGTACGCGATGCCGTTGGCGATGGTGAAGGCGATCTCTTGGACCGCCGTCGAGCCGGCCTCCCGGATGTGGTAGCCGGAGATGGAGATGGTGTTCCACGCAGGGAGGTGCTCGGCGCAGTAGGAGAAGGTGTCGGTGACCAGCCGCATCGAGGGGCGGGGCGGGTAGATGTAGGTTCCCCGGGCCACGTACTCCTTCAGGATGTCGTTCTGGATGGTGCCGCCGAGTGCCTTCGCGTCGACGCCGTTCTCCTCGGCCACCAGTTGGTAGAAGAGCAGGAGGATCGCCGCCGTGGCGTTGATGGTCATCGACGTGGTGACCTGGTCGAGCGGCAGCCCGGCCAGCAACAGGCGCATGTCGGCCAGCGAGTCGATGGCCACCCCCACCTTGCCCACCTCGCCCTCCGAGCGGGGATGGTCGGAGTCGTAACCCATCTGGGTGGGAAGGTCGAAAGCGCAGGACAGGCCGGTCTGGCCGGCTCCCAACAGGAATTTGAACCGCTCGTTGGTCGACTCGGCGGTGCCGAACCCGGCGTACTGGCGCATCGTCCACAGGCGCCCTCGGTACATGTCGGCCCGGATGCCCCGGGTGTAGGGGTACCGCCCCGGCTCGCCGACCTGCTGGTCGGGGTCCCAACCCTCGAGGTCGGACGGGCCGTAGACGGGCCGGATCTCGATGCCGGAGTCGGTGTACCGCTTGCTCTCAGGCTTGGGGGACGCGCTCTGGGGTGACATGGCGCACAGGTTACGGTCTCCGGCGCTCGTCGGAAAAAGTGGCCGTGCCGGTCAGCTGCCGGCAGCCGGGGCGACCGGGTGGGGCATGCAGAGGTCGTCGTACTCGGCGATGACGATCTCGGCGACATCCGCCCCGCATGCCGGACAGTGAGGGTCCCGGTGCACCTTGAAGGTCCGGAAGCCCTGCTCGAGTGCGTCGTAGGCAAGCAGTCTGCCCTGCAGGGTGTCACCGATCCCCAGCAGGATCTTGATCGCCTCGATGGCCTGGATCGACCCGATGATGCCCGGGAGCACGCCCAGCACGCCCGCTTCGGCGCAGCTCGGGGCCAGCTCGGCCGGGGGCGGCTCGGGGATCATGCACCGGTAGCAGGGACCTTCGTACGGGTTGAACACCGTGGCCTGTCCCTCGAACCGGAAGATGGAGCCGTGGACGACCGGGATGCGCTTGAGCAGCGATGCGTCGTTGACGAGGTAGCGGGTCGGGAAGTTGTCGGTGCCGTCGACGATCACGTCGTAGCCGTCGATGACGTCGAGGACGTTGTCGGCACCCAGCCGGACGTCGAAGGTCACCACGTTCACGTCGGGATTGATGAGGGTCAGCGTCTTCTTGGCCGAGTCCACCTTCCGCTCGCCGATCCGGTCGGTGTTGTGGAGGATCTGGCGCTGGAGGTTGGAGGCGTCCACCACATCCATGTCGATGATCCCGATGGTGCCCACACCGGCCGCGGCCAGGTACAGGGCGGCAGGTGAACCGAGTCCTCCGGCACCCAGCAACAGCACCTTCGAGTCGAGGAGCTTGAGTTGGCCCGTCTCGCCGACCTCGGGCAGGAGGAGATGCCGCTGGTAGCGGTTCCGCTGCTCGGGGGTCAGGGACTGCGGAGCCGACCAGGCCCGGCCCTCGTCCTTCCATCGGTTGAATCCGCCCACGACGGAGGCCACGTCGGTGTACCCGAGCTCCTGGAGGGTCTTGGCCGCGAACGCCGACCGGGTGCCTCCGGCGCAGTAGACGACCACGTGGCTGGACTTGTCGGGGATCCGACCCTCCACCGAGGTCTCGAGGGTCCCCCGGGGGATGTGGAGGGTTTCGGGCAGGGCACCCTGCTCGTACTCGTCCGGCTCGCGGACATCGAGCACCACCGCGTTGCCAGCGGCGATCTCCTGTTCGGCCTCGGACGGCTCGATCTCCCGGACGGCGGCCTTGGCCTCGGCCAACATCTCTCTGAACGTGGGCACGGCGATCACGATCCTTCTTCGCTGGCGCCGGCACCGGTCGTGACCGGTCCGGCCGCACTACCTCGATACCGGATGAAACACTACCAGTGAGGTCAACATTCCCACCGGCCGGGCGCCGGTAGCGTTCGCCCATGGAGCTGAGCGAGGCCCTGCGGCGACGGCGGATGACCCGGAATTTCACCGGGCGGCCGCTCGACCCGTTGACGGTGGACACCCTGCTGACCGCGGCCCTCCGGGCGCCGTCGGCCGGAAATACCCAGGGCCGGGAGTTCGTGGTGCTGGAAGGCCCGGACCAGACGGCGCGCTACTGGAACGCCACCACCGACCCCGAATGGCGCTCGGGCTCCCGGCGGTACCCGGGGATGGCTCGGGCCCCGGTGGTCGTCCTCTGCTTCGCCGATCCGACGGCGTACGTGGACCGCTACCGGGAGCCCGACAAGGCACGCAGTGACGGTGAGGCTGTCGAGTGGGTGGTCCCGTTCTGGTTCGTCGACGCCGCCTTCGCCACCATGACCCTGCTGGTCGCCGCCGCCGACCGGAACATCGGTGCCGCCTTCCTCGGTAACTTCCGCGGCGAGGAGGCGCTCCGCTTCGCGCTCGGAGTGCCGGATCGACTCCGCTGGCTCGGAGCGGTCCTGCTCGGCGAGTCGACCTCGCCCGATCCGCCGTCGGCGTCCGTCTCCCGACCCCGCCGGTCGGTCGAGGACAGCGTGCACCGGGGGCGCTGGTAGGGAATCTGGGAGCCGGCGGACAGGTCGGGCCGCCGGACAGGTCGGGCCGCCGGACAGGTCGGGGCGCCGGACAGGTCGGGGCGTGGTCGTACCCGGCCGTCAGGTCGTCCTGCCTCGCAGGCCGGTCGACCCGCACTGCGGCCGCCGTGAGAGGCCGGAGGAGTCGGCGATGCCCCCGGGCCTCGTGGTGGACCGCCGATCGCACCCCTTGGCAGGTGGAGACGCACGCCGATCCGCGGTCCGGCACACGGCCGACCGACTTCCAGGTGACCGCAAGGTGATCGGCAAGCTCGGCGTCAGGTGATGCGCCGAGGCTGCCAGGACAGATCCGGCGTCGGACGTCACTCATCGGGGTTCCGGCGCCCCGTCCCCACCACGGAGGCCATCGTGCTCGCCCCGATCGTCACCGCCACAGCGAGCGCCCCGTCAGGGCGACGCCGACCGGCCCCCACCCTCGGAGCCGGCGAACGGCTCCGGGTCGTGCCGTGGGCCGAACCGGCCGCCGACCCCCATGGGATGCATCCCTCCGCGCGCTACGTGGAGCTCGACTGGCTGGGGATCATCGGACCGTCGAGGACGTCAATCGGGCGAATTGGCAATGAGCAATTAGACAATTAGAAGAGAGGAGTCCCGTCGAGAGAACACGGGACTCAACGGGCCTCGGAAATGGACAGGACGGAGTTCGATCTGAGTCCCTTCCGCAGCACCTAACCGTGTCGCGACGCATCCGATCGGTCGGAATGGTCGGGTTGCGCAGATATCCGCACAGTGCGGCGTCGACCCGCTTGGTGCGTATCCGTGAAGAGTGGATAGGCCGCTGACCGTCCGAGCCTTGGCTGATGGCAGCACACGGCACCGCCATTTCATCGTCAATAGTGGCGATGGACGCGGTGGTCCAGATGTGAAAATATCGTACCCAGTCGCCCACAGCGGACCGAATGACCGGGCGGACGGGAAGGCGGGGCGGAAAGATGCGCGACCGAGGATTTCCTCGTTGGACGACGCGGCTCGTTTCGGTTGTAGCGGCGATCGTGGTCATTGTGGGACTTGCCGTGCAACCAAGCGGAAACGCCTTTGCCGGTGGGGATCCGACCGCACCCACGATGAACAGCGTCAGCTACAGCAACTACGGCGCATCGATGTTCTTCACCGCTCCGAGCCAGTTAGTCGGAACCACGATCACCTCGTACGACTACGAGCTTTCGCTCGACGGGGGATCGACCGTCTACTACACGAATAACACCAACGAGTACAGCTATGCCGGCAATCCCTACGGCAACACCGGTCCCACCTCGAGTCCCTTCACGGATCCGAACGCCACCAGCTACTGCCCCTTCGGCACGGCGTGCTCGTGGCGCATCCGGGCAGAAATCGGTGCATCGTCGTTCCAGTCGCCCTGGTCGAGTTGGGTGACAGAGGGGATCCCTCTCCAGCTCTCGGCATCACCCTCGACCGGTGCCGCCCCCCTGGCGACCACATTCACCCTGACCGCCAGTGACCCGTCCGGCCAGCCGCTCACCTACAGCCTGGCCTTCGGTGACGGGACCTCGAAGTCGGGAACCATCACCTCCCCGTACTCGCCCCTCACCATCGGGCATACCTACACGACAGCGGGCACCTACACCGCCGGAGTGTCCATCACCAATTCGTCGGGCGAGACAGGTTCGGCCGTGACCTCGGTCAACGCCACCGGGACGCTCCCCCTCCGAGCCAGCGCCGGGGATTCGCAGGAGGCGGTCGTCGGGGTGCCGGCCACCCTCGACGGATCGGGCTCACAGCCCTCCGAAGAGATCACCAACTACCAGTGGGCCTTCGGCGACGGCACGACCGGATCGGGGGAGTCGGTCAGCCACACCTACACGACTCCGGGGACCTACACGGCGGCCCTCACTGTTTCCGGCGGTGGCCAGCAGGCCACCTCGCACACCACGGTGACGGTGGTGGCCGCACCCACCGGCAGCCAGGGCCTCACCGTGACGGTCACCAACGGCTCGTCACCCCTGTCGGGAGCGTCGCTGGCCGTGATCACGGCGGGGGGCACGCGCTATTCAGCCACTACGGACTCCTCCGGTGTCGGTGTCATCGCCGGACTGCCCGACGGCTCCTACACGGTCTACGCCTACGAGCCCGGTTACCTGCCCGGCACGGTGAGTGCCATTCAGACCGGCGGCACCGGTTCGGCCACCATCGCCCTTGAACAGGGGTCGATCTCCCAGACGTCGGCCACCTCGTCGGTCCTCGACTACCAGCAGATCCTGGCTGCCGGCCTCGATCCCAGCGACCCGGCCAACCAGAACGTCTTCCAGTTCACCATCAACCTGGCCTTCCTCGCCGGGTCGTCGACAGAGAACGTACAGGTGGCCGGGTACCTCAACGGCAGCGGTGTCTGGGAGCCGGACGTCACCGGCTCGGGGGGTGACGGCGGTGCCATTGGAGGTGGCGGAGGTGGCGGCGGTGGCGGCGGTGGCGGCGGTGGATGCACCGGCTGCGTCTCGTTCTCCGTCGAGGGCTACGACGTGGTCGGCGAGCCCATCGAGACCAGCGGCTCGAATCCCGAGCCAGCGCTCATGTGGATCGTCATCCCCGGCCAGGCCCAATGGCTGAAGGAGTTCTTCGACGTGAAGATGATCGTCTCCAACCTGGCTCCGACCCCGTTCACCTTCGACAGCGGGTCAATCAGCCTCAACGACCTGCCTGCGGGCCTCAGCCTGGCCCCTGTCAACCCCGCTCCCTCGATCACCCACACTGTGTCCGACATCCCGGCCGGGGGCAGCGTGGCGAGTGACTGGGTGCTCCGGGGCGACCTTGAGGGTTACTACGGGGTCTCGGCCACCTACACGGGCACCCTCGATCCGGGCGCCTTCCCCTTGTCGTTCCAGATCGCCACCCAGCCAGGTGCCATCCACGTTTGGGGAGGCTCGGCCATCCAGATGACCGTCGATACAGACAATGCGGCCACCCTCGGCGATCCCTACCTGGTGCGGGTCGGGCTCACCAACGCCTCCGACGTCCCCGTCTACAACGCCGGCGTCGAGCTTCTGACCACCGGTCGACTCAACTACATCTACCAACCAGACCAGCAACTCGGCTACGAGACAAGCGTGATCGAGCCGGGAGCGACCTTCTGGACCGACTACTACCGACTCATCCCCGAGATCACCGGGACCCTTGATCTATCCCAGTCGTTCGTGAAACAGACCGGGGGGAACGTCGACCCGACCAGCACCATCGTCTCCCATCCGGCGACACCGGCGGACCCGCTCACCGCCACCTCCGAGCAGGATGGTGTCCACCTGTCCTGGGCGACACCCTCGGTATCGGGCATCACCGGATACGAGATCTTCTACACGCCGACCCGTGACGCCCTGTTCGGGTCTACCCCGGTGGCCACCCTGCCGGCCTCGGCCACCTCGACGGTGATCGCCCACGGGCTGTCCGGCTACTACGCCGTCTCCACGGTCACCGCTGATGGCCTCACCGACTACCACGACCTTGCCCAGGCGGCAGCCCTTCACGCCGGAGCCGCCATCACCGTCACGCCGGCGACCCTCATCGGATCCGGGAAGACCAAGTTTGCAGGCTCGGGGTTCGGGTCGGGCAAGGTCGTCCTCCACCTCGACTCGGCGACCGGCACAACCCTCGCTTCGGCTAACGCGAGCTCGTCGGGAACCTTCGCCAAGTCGGTCAAGGTCCCCGCTCTCGCCGGAGGAACCCACCTAGTCGTCGCCGTCGGGTCGGACGGCAGCACGGCCACCGCCTCCCTGACCGTCTCCGCAGGCGTGACATTGAAGTCCACCTCGGCGAAACCGGGTGCCAGCGACGCCGCATCCCTCGTCGGCTTCGAGGCCGGCGAGTCGGTCACGCTCGACTGGGGAGGCGCTACCGGCGTAACGGTCGGGTCGGCAACCGCCAGCACGTCCGGAACCGGTACGGCGACGCTGACAGTTCCGAATGTGGCAAAGGGGACCTACACCGTCTACGCCGAAGGGAGTGACGGAACGACCGCCACGGCATCGTTGAAGGTGAAGTAGGAGTGGCTCCCTCGACTTCGGCTGTTCACAGGCAAGTATTGCCAAGGTGACCGGCAAGGTCGGAGACAGGTGGGACCGAAACTCTGCGGGGAGATCCGGCGTCGGAGGGCCCCGTCGGGGCCAGGACGCCCCGTCCCACTGCGGAGGTCATTGTGCCCACCCCCACCACCATCGTCGTTCCTGCCCCGGGACATTCGGGCCGTCGCCGTCCCGTCCCGGTTCTCGGTCCCGAAGAACGGCTCCGGGTCGTGCCGTGGGCCGACCCGGTCGCCGACCCCCATGGGGTGCATCCCTGCTCTCGCTACGTGGAGCTCTACTGGCTGGGGATCATCGGCCCGTCGACCACCTGGCTCCTCCGCAGGCTCTCCTACGGACTCGACGTCCACGCCGGCGGGTTCGACCTTCCGCTGGCCGAGACGGCTCGTTCGCTGGGGCTGGGCGAACGCATGGGGAAGAACTCGCCGTTCCGGCGGGCCCTGCAACGGCTGTGCACCTTCGAGCTGGCCCGTCCCCACGGGCCAGGAGGCCTGGCCGTGCGCACCCGCATCCCTCCCCTCCCCCTCCGGCACCTCAGTCGACTGCCGGCGGCGCTCCAGGCCAGTCATCGGCGCTGGGTCACCGAGCAGCAACTGCCCGAGCCCGAGCAGATGCGACGCCGGGCAGGCCGGCTGGCTTCCGGGCTGGCGGCGGCGGGGCGGGATCGGGTCGACATCGAACGGCAGCTCGGCGAGTGGCAGTTCCACCCTGCGGTGGCCTTCCGGGCGGCCGAGGAGGCGACCGTGCTGCCGCCCCGCTCACCGTGAACGACCGGGTGGCCAGGTCGGGTGCTGCCGCGCCGGCCGCCATCCGATGGCTGTGGCGGCTGTCACCGCGGCAACCGCCACGACGGCCACGACGGCCGCGACGGCCGCGTTGCCCGGTTTCGAATCATCCCAGCGCTCCCCCCTGACGAGTCGGTCGTACCTCTCTCCTTGGCCATGCCCGGAGACGACGCGAGCCAACCTCGGATCCTCACCAGCCCGGGGAGGGCGGCACTGAGCCTCAGCCCGGGTCGTCCTCGTGGCCGGCCGGGGTGAGTCCCCAATAAGCGCCCAGCGGCTCGATCTCGCCCTTGACCACCTTGTCGATCATGGTGCAGATGGGCAGTTCGAGGCCGTGTCGCGCCGCCAGCTCGAGCGCGACCGTCGCCGTCCGTACCCCTTCGGCGACCATGTGCATCTCGTCCAGGACGTCCTGAAGCCGTCGTCCTTTGCCGAGCTGCTCGCCGACCCGGCGGTTGCGGCTGTGAGGGCTCATGCAGGTGGCGATCAGGTCACCCATGCCGGCCAGGCCGGCGAACGTGGTCGGATGGGCACCCATGGCCACGCCGAGTCTGGTGAGCTCGGCCAGGCCCCGGGACATCACCGCGGCCCTGGTGTTGTCCCCCACGCCGAGGCCCTCGCCGATCCCGGCGGCGATGGCGATGACGTTCTTCAGGGCACCGCCCATCTCGCAGCCGATCACGTCCTCGTTGACGTAGACGCGGAAGACCCCGCGAGTGACCACCTTCTGGATGGCACCGGCCACCTCCAGGTCCTCGGTGGCGATGACCGCCGCAGCAGCCTTGCCGGACATGATCTCGTTGGCCAGGTTGGGACCGGTGAGGGCGGCTACCGGGTGGCCGGGCACGACCTGCTTGATGACCTCGGTCATCCGCAGCAGCGAGCCCTGTTCCAACCCCTTGGACAAGCTCACCACCGGGATCCACGGCCGGATACAGGGTGCAGCCGCCTCGAGGACTCCCCGGAATCCTGACGTGGGCACGCCGACGATCAGGAGGTCGGCGGCGCGGACTGCGACCTCGAGACTGGCCGTGGCCTCCAACTCGGGAGGCAGATCGAAACCGGGAAGGTAGGCGGCATTGGCGTGTTCGGCGTTGATGGCGTCGGCCACGGCGGAGTTCCGGGCCCACAGCACGGTGTCGTGCCGGGCAGCCACCAGTGACGCCATGGTGGTCCCCCACGAACCCGCTCCGAGCACTGCGATCCGCACCCGACGAACCTACCGCGCCGTGGGGGCCGTCGCTCGATCCGACCTGGGGCGGCGATCTCAGTCGGCCAGTGCCACCAAGGTGCGGGCGAACTCCTCGGAGGTGGCCAGCGCCGCCAAGGTTCGCACCCCGAACCCGGTGCCGCCCTTGGTGAGGTAGCGGGCATTCTCGTCGGAGCGGGCCGGCCCGGCGATGTCCAGGTGGGCCCAGGGCACCGTGCCCACGAACTCGCGTAGGAGCATGGCGGCGGCGATGCTCCCGGCCTGGCCGGCGCGGCCGACGTTGCGCATGTCGGCGATGTCGGAGTCGATGTGACTCCGGTAGTCGTCCGGCATCGGAAGGGGCCAGTTCGGCTCGCCGGCCCGATCGCCGGCTGCGTGGACCTCGGCGATCAGCTCCTCGTCGTTGCCGAGGAGTCCGGCGATCTCCTTGCCCAGGGCGACCACCGCCGCCCCGGTCAGCGTGGCCACGTCCACGATGGCATGAGGTCCGGCCTCGGCGGCCAGCGCCAGCCCATCGGAGAGCACGAGGCGTCCCTCGGCGTCGGTGTTGAGCACTTCGATGGTCTTGCCGTTCCGGGTGGTGAGCACGTCACCGGGCTTGGTCGCCGAACCGCCGGGCATGTTCTCGGTCAGAGGGGCGAACGCAGTGATCCGGATCCGGGACCCGAGGGCCACGGCGGCGTCCACCGCACCGAGCACGGCCGCCGCCCCGCCCATGTCGGTCTTCATGGTCTCCATGCCGGTCGCCGTCTTGAGCGAGAGCCCCCCCGAGTCGAAGGTGATCCCCTTGCCCACCAGGGCGAGGTGGGGAATCTTGCCGTCGAATTCGACCGGGTCGGCCGGCTGGTAGTCGACCCGTACGAACCGGGGCGGTCGGCTGGAGCCAGCAGCCACACCGAGCAAGCCGCCCAGGCGTTCGGCGGCGATCCGCTCCTCGTCCCAGACCTCGACGGAGACGCCGTCCACACCGGCGAACCGCCGGACGAAGACGTCGGCGAGCTTCTCGGGCGTCAGGGAACTCGGCGGCTCGTTGACCAGGTCGCGGGCGAGGGCAACCGACTCGGCGAGACGGGCCCCCCGGGCCGCCCCCGCGGCGGTCAGGTGGAGGTCGCCGGACGGGGAGCCCACGAGGGTGAGCGTGGCGAGCTCCTCGGGCGTCTCCCCGGTCCGGAAGGCGGTGTAGCGGTAGCCGGCGAGCACCGCTCCCTCGGCTGCCGCCGCCGCGGCCAGGTCCTCGGCGAGATCGCCGGCGTCGGGGAGGAGCAGTGCCACCGTCGAACCGGCACCTGCGGCTCGCACGAAGGCCGCCGAGGCACGGCGAAGCGACTCGAGCCCCCTGGCCCCGGACAGCTCCTCGGGGTCTCCCATGCCGACCAGGAGGACCTCGGGTCCTGATGCTTCCTCCCCGTTCGCCGATCGGTAGGTGGCCGTCTGGCCCACCTTCCCGGTGAACCCTCGGCGCTCGCACCACACGGGATCGAGGTCGGCAGGCAACCGGATCCCGTAGTCCCCGGGGCCCACCCGTTCCCCGGCGCCGGCCGTCACCCGGGGCCCCTCCGCGTGGCTGGCGACCGGGACACCGACGACGGACACCTCGACGGTGATCCCGCTCAGCTCGAGGGTCTCGATGTTCACGACGCCCCTCCTCCCTCGGGTCCGGGGTCCGGATCGTCGGCGGCGTGCGCCCGGCCGTGCCGCTCGGCGGTCCGGGCCAGCAGGTGGAGGTCCCCCTCCGCCCAGCGGGCCACGGCCCAGAGCAGGTCGGATAGCCGGTTGAGATAGAGGCCGGCGCTCGAGCCCTCGATCGGCGACGATACGAAGAGCCGCTCGGCCCGGCGGACCACGGTCCGGGCCAGGTCCAGGGCGGCGGAGGCCCGGTTGGCCCCGGGCACCACGAACTCGGTCGGCATGGCAATCCTCCCGATCAGCCCGTCGATGCGCTCCTCCAAGGCGTCGACCATCTCCGCCGTGACCAGCGTGGTCCCGGGCTTCAGCTTGGAACGATTGGCCGGGTCGGTGGCCACCTCGGCCATGAGAACGTAGAGGTCGCGCTCAAGCCCGGTGAGGAGGGTGTCGAGCTCGGAGCCAGGGTCGGCCTCGGCCCGGGCCAGGCCCATCGCCGCCTGGGCCTCGTCCACCGTGCCGTTGACCTGCATGACCATGGAGTCCTTCGCCACCCGGCCGCCGTAGAGCAGACCAGTGGTGCCGTCGTCGCCGGTCCTCGTGTAGATCTTCAGCACGTCGCCCTCACCGGTCCGATGCTAAACGACATCGACCGGGCACCCACTTCGGCGTGCCTCCCCGCCGGGTCGGGCGTCGGGCCACGGCGGTGGCCGAGTGGATCGGTGGCGATCGGCCCGGATTCCCCCGGTAGCCTTGCAGGGTCATGGCCAGATCCACGTCTACCTCCAGTTACCTCCAGGCGGTCGCCGAGCGGGTGGTCGTCTTCGACGGCGCCATGGGCACCAACCTGCAGCTGGCCGAGCTGACCGCCGACGACTTCGGGGGACCCGAGCTCGAGGGGTGCAACGAGCTGCTGGTGGTCTCCCGACCCGACGTCGTGGACCGGGTCCACCGCTCCTTCTTCGAGGTCGGGTGCGACGTGGTCGAGACCGACACCTTCGGGGCCTTCGCCCCTGTTCTGGCCGAGTACGGCCAGGCGCACCGGGTGCGGGAGCTGAACCTGGCCGCGGTGGCCATCGCCCGGGAAGCAGCGGACGATTTCTCGACCCCCACCCGACCTCGCTGGGTGGCCGGGAGCATCGGCCCCGGCACCAAATTCCCCACCCTCGGCCAGATCAGGTACGCCGACCTCCGTGACGCCTACGAGGAGCAGGCGAACGCGCTCATCGAGGGCGGAGCCGACCTGATCGTCGTGGAAACGGTGTTCGACCTGCTCCAGGCCAAGGCGGCCATCAACGGGGCCAGGCGGGCGATGCGTGCCGCCGGGCGGCGGCTGCCGATCCAGACCCAGGTCACCATCGAGCTCACCGGGACCATGCTCCCCGGGACCGAGATCGGCGCAGCTCTCTGCGCGCTGCAGGCCATGGACGTCGACGTGATCGGGCTCAACTGCGCCACCGGGCCGGCGGAGATGTTCGAGCCGCTCCGCCACCTGACGGGCCACGCCCCGATCCCGGTGTCGTGCCTCCCCAATGCCGGGCTTCCCTCGGTCGTCGACGGTGCCATGCACTACGACCTCACCCCTGAGCAGCTGGCCGAGTTCCACCGGCAGTTCGTGGGCGAGCTTGGCGTAACGGTGGTGGGTGGATGCTGCGGGACCACGCCCGGACACCTGGCCGCAGTGGTGGCGGCCTGCGTCGACCTCACCCCCGCGGCCCGACAGCCGGTACCCGAGCCCGGCGCCGCCTCCATCTACACCCAGGTCCCCTTCGAGCAAGACACGTCGTTCCTGGTGGTCGGCGAGCGCACCAATGCCAACGGATCGAAGAAATTCCGCGAGGCCATGCTCGAAGCCGACTGGGATACCTGCGTGGCCATGGCCCGCGAGCAGGTCAAAGAGGGCTCCCACCTCATCGACGTGTGCGTGGACTACACCGGCGCCGACGGCGTGGCCGACATGGAGGAGGTGGCGTCCCGGTTCGCCACCCAGTCGACCGTTCCGCTGATGGTCGACTCCACCGAGGCCCCCGTCGTCGAGACCGCCCTCTCGTGGATCGGGGGCAGGGCGGTGATCAACTCGGTCAACCTGGAGGAAGGCGACGGACCGGGCACCCGCCTCGACTCCTTCCTCACCTTGGCCAAGGAGTTCGGTGCCGCCGTGGTCTGCACCTGCATCGACACCGAAGGCCAGGCCCGCACGGCGGACTGGAAGGTGCGGTCGGCCACCGCCATCCACTACATCGCGGTCGGGCGCTACGGGTTGCGACCCGAGGATCTTCTGTTCGACGCGCTGGCCCTCCCCCTGTCCACCGGCATGGAGGAGAGCCGAAAGGACGGCATCGAGACGATCGAGGGCATCCGCAGGATCAAGGCCGAGCTGCCTGGGGTCTACACCGTTCTCGGTCTGTCCAACGTCTCGTTCGGCCTCAATCCTGCCGCCCGGCAGGTGCTCAACTCGGTCTTCCTCCACGAGTGCGTGGAGGCCGGCCTGGACGCGGCCATCGTGCACGCCTCCAAGATCCTGCCCCTCTCCAAGGTCGACGACCGGGCAAGGGAGGTCTGCCTCGACCTGATCTACGACCGACGACGCGACGGCTACGACCCGCTGACCGAGCTGCTGGCCATCTTCGAGGGCGTCTCGGCCTCCGCGGGGGTGGCCAAGGAGGACCGTTCGGACTGGACGGTCGAACGTCGGCTCGAGCATCGGATCATCGACGGCGACCGCAACGGGATCGAGGCCGACCTGGAGGAGGCGATGGGCGGCGGGCTCACGCCCCTCGTCATCATCAACGACTTCCTGCTCGCCGGCATGAAGACGGTGGGTGAGCTGTTCGCCTCGGGGGAGATGCAGCTCCCGTTCGTCCTGGGCTCGGCCGAGACGATGAAGACCGCAGTGGCCTATCTCGAGCCGCACATGGAGAAGGCGGACCAGGGTGGCAAGGGGGTGATGGTGCTGGCCACCGTCAAGGGCGACGTCCACGACATCGGCAAGAACCTGGTCGACATCATCCTGACCAACAACGGGTACACCGTAAAGAACCTGGGGATCAAAGTGGGGATCGCCGAGATGGTCGGGGCGGTGGAGGAGTCCGGTGCCAACGCCATCGGGATGAGCGGCCTGCTGGTCAAGTCCACCTTGATCATGCGGGACAACCTCGAGGAGCTGAACCGCCGCGGGCTCTCCGACATTCCGGTCATCCTGGGGGGCGCGGCACTGACCCGCACCTACGTCGAGCGCGACCTGCGGAAGGTCTACGACGGCCGCCTGTTCTACGGGAAGGACGCGTTCGAAGGCCTGCGCACCATGGACCGCCTGGTCGAACTGGCCAAGTCGGGCGAGGAGGACCCCGAGTACGGGCGCGCCCTCGGGGGACGGGACCTCGGGCCCCGCAAGAGCGAGTTGCGCCGACAGGCGGCCGAAGAAGCCCGGGCGCGGGGCGAGGCACTGCCCGCCCGCTCCCCGGAGGTGGCGGCCGACAACCCGATCTTCAAGCCACCCTTCCTGGGAAGCCGGGTGGCCAAGGGCATGGCCATCGACGCCGTGGCCGCCTACCTCAACGAGACCGCGCTCTTCCGCAACCAGTGGGGGTTCCGTCCGGAGGGCGGCGAGGACGACGGTGCCTTCAAGGAACGGGTGCGGGCCCTCCTGCGGGAGCAGTTGGCGACGGCCAAAGCCGGCCAGTTCCTGGTGCCCCAGGTCGCCTGGGGCCATTTCGCGGCCAATGCCGACGGCGAGGACCTGGTCCTCTTCGAAGACGAGAGCCGGACCAAGGAGCGGATGCGCTTCACCTTCCCCCGCCAGGTCGAGGCGCCTTGGCTGTGCATCAGCGATTTCTTCCGCCCGGTCGGGTCGGGGGAACCGGACTGGGCCAGCTTCCAGGTGGTCACGATGGGATCGCGGGTCTCCGAGGAGGCGGCACGACTGCGCGCCGACAACGAGTACCAGAACTACCTCTACCTCCACGGTCTCGGAGTCGAGATGGCCGAGGCGTTGGCCGAGTACTGGCACCGCCGCATCCGCGAGGAGCTCGGCTTCGCCGACCAGGACGGGCCCACGCTGACCGGCCTGTTCCGCCAGAAGTACCGGGGTGGTCGCTACTCCTGGGGGTACCCGGCCTGCCCGAACCTGGAGGACAACGCGAAGGTGGTCGACCTGCTCGGCGCCGACCGGATCGGCATCGAGGTGAGCGAGGGGTTCCAGCTCCATCCCGAGCAGTCGACCACGGCGATCGTCTGCCACCACCCCCAGGCCAAGTACTTCGTGGCCTAGTGCTTAGGGGCAACGCCGTGCCGTCGGTCCGGTGCCACCGCGTCGCGGGTCGGCGGTCGGGTGCAGGGCCCCTTCGGCTACCGATCGTCACGGCCCTTATGGTGGTCTCGGGACTGGCGGCGATAGTGGCGTGGGGCCAGCAGTGGTCGGTCGCCACGACCCACGGGGATCGGAGCGGGGCGGAAACGGCAGCGACCACGCCGGCGCCGTCGGTCCCACCGCTCGGTTCGCTGATGCTCTCCCAACCGCTGGCCGGCTTCGCCGTCGCTCCGCCGGGTCCGTCCGACGGCCCGCTCACCGCCTCCGAATTCGCCTCCCAGTCGTCGGACCCGACTCAGGCCGAAGCCAGGTTCGAGGCGCTCGCCGCCCAGCCCGGCTTCGACGCGTACATCAGGCTCTGGACCGAGAAGGACCGCTCGGGACAGGTGGCCAACGACATGGCCTGCCTGCTGTTCAGGATCCCTCACCTCGACGATGCCGGGTCGTTCGCCGACGATCTCGCTGCCTCGTTCGCAGGCTCCCCCGGCGTGGCCCCGTTCGACGTGCCGGGCATCGCCGGCGGGCGGGGCTACACGGTGGAGGTCACCGCTCCGGTGCGCGCCTCCGAGGAGATCATCGTCTTCCGATCCGGGCCGTATGTGTCGATGGTCCAGTTGGCCTCGGTGGCCTCGGTGGCCAACGGCTCCGCGCTCACGTCCAACCAGGCGATCGCGGTGAGTCAGCGGCAGTTCGCCGCGCTGTCCCCTGGGGTCCGTGCCGGAACCGTCCCTGTCGCCGTCGGACAAAGTGGCCCCGTGCCGGGGGGCGGTCGACCTGGTGGTGCGTCCTCGAGCACCCGGGACGACCTGGTGCCCGCCACCCTCGCTGCCGCGGCCGTCCTGGCCGTCGTTGGAGTCGGCGTCCTCACCATGGTCGGAATGCGCCGCCGCCGGGCGCGTCGTCCGGGGCCGGATGACGGTGACCAGCACGAGGCCGACCAGCGATTGGCAGCCTTCGGGGCCGTGGTGCCGCCGCCCCCGGGGGACCGACGGGATGCCGTCGACCCCTGGGCTCTCGAGGTGCCCATCCACCGTCCCCCGGCGCGGCCGGTGCCCGCGTTGGACGGCTCGCTGGTGAGCCCGGCGGACGGCTCGGTGGAGAGCGACGGTGACCATGGGGCGCTTCGGTCGGCAGGTCACTACGATTGGAGGTAATGGTTGTTGCCGCTCCTCAGGTACCTGGGTTCGTGGCCTCCGTTAGCAACGTGGGCAGGGTCGAGATCGGCCTGCTCGGCGTGGCACTGCTGCTAGTGGTGCTGCTCCTCGCCGTCCGGTTCAAGCGCGCTCGCGACCAGAAGATCAGGAAGGCCGCGGCCACCGGCTACTACGACCCGGATGTCGCGCGGTACGGCCCCGGAGCAACCTCCGCCCCCGGAACCGACCCCTCGGGGCAGTGGGCCGACGGGCCCATTGCGCCTTCGTTCACCTCGTCCCCCCGAGAAGTGGGGGAGGCGATGCCGGGGCCGAGCGAGATCAGGTCGGCGGCAGTTCCCGCCACGCCAGCCATAGGCAGTCGGCCGTCCTCCGGTCCGATCCCACCGTTTGTCCCCCCGGTGCTCCCACGGCCTCCGGGCGCCGACCCGGCGGGTGTTGCCGACCCGGGGTCATCGTCGACGCTCCCACTACTCGAGCAGCCGCCGCCTCCACCAGAACGTCCCTCGCCCCCGGACTAGCCCTAGACCACGCGCTCGCTCCTGGCCTGAGAACGTGCGGCGACTCCCAACTGTCCCAGCGCGCTCTCCATCTCCGAGAGCCGCCGCACGTTCTCCGCCGCCACGGCGGCTACGACGCTCTCCCTGACCGGGTCGAACGATCGGCGCGCGTTCGATGCGGCTCAGCGTGCAATGGGAACGCACGGACCGTCACCATCCGCTGTACCACCGAGCAGCTGCTGTTGAACGTGGCGATCCTGTTGGCTGTCGGGGTGGTCGTACTGATCCTCCAACGTCGGTTCTGGAACGGCCGTGAGGCGAGACAGCGGCAGGCCGACCTGCCGGGCGACCAGGGTGCCGGCGCGGTCTGAGCATCCGGGTGCCGGAATGGGCGCCGGTACAGCCCTACAGCGCCAGGGTCGCTCCGCCGTCCACGACCAGCGCCGCACCGTTGACGAATCCGGCCTGCTTCGAGCAGAGGAACGCCACCACGCTCCCGAAGTCGGCCGGGTCCCCCATCACGCCGCTACCACCCAACTCCCGCATGCGATCGGTGGCGTGAGGCCCGGGGCAGAGGAGGTTGAGGGTGATACCGCTGGCTTCGTGGGCCAGGTCCTGCGCCGCGGTCTTCGCCCAAGCCCACAGCCCGGCTCTCGCCGTGTTGGACAGGGCCAGCGTCGGGACCGGCTGGACGACCGAGTAGGAGGTGATGCAGCAGATTCGCCCCCATCCCCGCTGTCGCATCTCCGGGACGCTCGCCCGGGCCAAGCGCACCGAGGCCAGCAGGTTCGCGTTTAGCGCGCCCTCGATCGCGGCATCGTCGAGGTCCAGGGCGCGGCCCGCAGGCGGCCCTCCGGCATTGGCGATCACGATGTCGACACTCCCGAACGCCTCGAGCGTGGCCTGCACCAACATTGCGGGTGCGGCCCGGTCGGTGATGTCCGCCACACGGGACTCCACCTTGGCGCCGGAGGCCCGCAGCGATTCCCGCGCCTCGTCCAACCCCGCTGCGTCACGGGCCGAGAGCATGATCCGGACGCCCTCCCGGGCCAGCGCCTCGGCGGTGGCCCGGCCCAGTCCGCGGGAGCCGGCGGCGACCAGCGCCACCCGTCCCTCGATCCCCAGGTCCACGCCTCGCCCCCCTACCCCTCCACCACGACCAGGTCGTGATCGGCAGCGTTGAGGGACTCCGGCTCTCCGTCGTCCCCGATTGCCACGATATCCTCGAGGCGCATACCGAACCGGCCCGGACGGTAGATGCCCGGCTCGACCGAGAAGGCGTGACCGGGCTCGAGCACCTTCCGGTTCCCCGCCACCAGGTACGGGTCCTCGTGCTCCTCGATGCCGATCCCGTGCCCGGTCCGGTGGACGAAGAGGTCGCCGTACCCGGCGTCCTCGATGATCGACCGTGCCACCCGGTCGACATCCTCGGCACGCACGCCCGCCCGTGCCGAGGCCACGGCGGCTTCCTGCGCGGCCCGCAGCACCTCGTAGCAATCGGCGACCTCCGGCGAGGGTGGCCCGGTCACAACGGTACGGGTGATGTCGGAGCAGTAGCCCACCTCACCGTCGAGCGAGAACGTGCCGCCGAAGTCGCACACCACCGTCTCTTCCGGGCCGATCACCCGACCGGCCGGATCGTGGTGGGGGCTGGCGGCATTGGGCCCGCTGCCGACGATGGCGAAGTTGACCTGCTGATGGCCCTCCTCGATGAGTAGGGACCCGATGTGGCCGGAGACCTCGGACTCGGTCCGGCCGATCAACCCGATCCCGCCACCCTGCAGGAGGGCCGCCACCCGGTCGGCGGCGGCCCCGGCCGACCTCAACGCGTCCAGTTCTGCGTGGTCCTTGACGGCGCGAATAGGCGAGGTCACCACCGAGGCCTCGATCCAATCGACACCCGACAGGCGGCGCTGAAGCGCCAGAACCGTGGTGGCCCAGGCACGATCGGACACTGCGAACCGAGGCGCGCCGCCGGCCGTGCCTCCTGCGGCGCCGAGCGCCGAAGCGACCAGATCGATCGGATCCTGCACGTCGGTCCAGGCCAGCAGACCGAACAGGTCGTCCGCACCCGCCACTCGCGGCGCTTCCAGGGCCGGCACGACCAGGACGGCGTCCCCGTTGGCCGGCAATACGAGCATCGTCAGGCGCTCCAAGGGCATGGCCCGGTAGCCGATCAGCCAGGGGAGATCGGCGCCGTGGGAGAGAAGTAGCGCGTCCACGCCCAGTTCCTCCATACGCTGCCGAACCCGTTCGATCCGACCCTGGCGGGAGCGCCGGGCATGTTCCGGGAGCGTGCTCACGACGCCCTCATCGGACCGGGGCATCCGACGCGACCGCCGGAGCCGCCGGCCCACCTTCCACCGCTGTCGTTGATCCGACAGTGGGTCGCCTGCCGGGCACACTGTCGGGAGCCGACAACTCGGCCGCCTCACGGGCGTGATAGCTCGACCGGGTCAGCGGCGACGCCTGCACGTGAGCGAAGCCCATGGCCATCCCGGCCCGACGCACCGAGTCGAACTCCTCCGGTGTCCACCACCTCGCCACCGGGAGGTGGTGGCTGCTCGGTCGGAGGTACTGGCCCACGGTCACGATGTCCACTCCCACCGCGCGCAGGTCGGCGAGGGTGGCGTGCACCTCGTCCTGACGCTCGCCCATGCCGAGGATGATGCCCGACTTGGCGGTGAGCCCGGCGTCCTTGGCCCGGGCCAGGACCGCGAGGCTCCGCGCGTAGCCGGCCGACGGCCTGACCGCCCGCTGGAGTCGAGCCACGGTCTCGATGTTGTGATTGAGCACGTCAGGAGCCGCCTCGATGATGGCGTGGAGGGACCCCCCGTCACCTTTGCAGTCGGAGATGAGCACCTCGACCGTGGTCCGGGGGGAGCGCCGGCGAATGGCACCGATGGTTTCCGCAAACGCTCCGGTGCCCCCGTCGGCCAGGTCGTCACGGGCCACACAGGTGATCACCGCATGGGCCAGGCCCATCCGGTCCACCGCCTCGGCCACCCGCTCCGGCTCGCCGGGGTCGAGCGGGAGGGGGTGGCGGGTGTCGACCTGGCAGAACCCGCAGGCCCGGGTGCACCGGGACCCGTTGATCATGAACGTGGCGGTGCCGTCGGACCAGCATTCGTAGATGTTGGGACAACCGGCCTCCTCGCACACCGTGACCAGGTCGAGATCGCGCAGGCCGTGCCGGAGGTGGAGGTAGTCGCCCCCCATGCGTACCGGCACTCGCAGCCACGCGGGCTTCCGCTCGCCGATGGCCAGGCCATCCCCGGGCTCCACCCCTGAACGCCGGAGCCGCCGGTCGAGGGCCGGCTCACCGGAGCGCCCACGGGCCAGGGTGACGGGAACCGGTGCGGGGACCCGACCTCGGGGCACGGGAGCGCCGATGGCGGCGGTCGGCGCTCCCGTGGGGGCGCCCCCGTCGTGCCGGTCGGTCACCCGCTGGACGTCCTCCACCGGTCCCCAGGTCGGGGCGGCCGCGGCGATGATGGCGTCCACCACCTCCCGCATGGACACCAGGACGCCCTCGGCGTGGAGGGAGGTCGTCCGCTTGTCGGCGATCCCGCACGGCACGATGTGGTCGAACATGACCAGGTCCGTGCTGACGTTGAGCGCGAAGCCGTGCGTGGTACGGCCCTTCGACGTCCGCACGCCGATGGCGCAGATCTTCCGGGGTGCGACCGGTCCCCCGGGCCCGTTGAGGTGGAGTCCGTCCAGCCCCACCCACACGCCCGGATAACCGTCGAGGCGACCCACGTCCGTGGCCCGCATCCCCAGGGAGACCAGCGCGTCGATGACCACCCGCTCGACTCGCCGGACGTGCTCCCGGCCGCGATGGGGGCCAGGGCCAACGGTGAGGAGTGGGTAGCCGACGAGCTGTCCCGGGCCGTGGTAGGTGACGTCGCCGCCCCGGTCGACCCGGATCAGCTCGGCACCGACGCTGGCCGGCTCCACCAGGACGTGCTCGCTCTCGGCGTGGGGGCCGAGCGTGTAGACGGGTGGGTGCTCCAACAGGAGCAGGTAGTCGTCGGCCGAGCGGCAGCTGACCGCTCGCTGCAGGTCCCACGCCTCGCGGTAGGGCACCCGGCCCAGCCATCGGACTCTCATCGACGGGATATCGGGGCCTCGGCCGTCGCCACGTCGTCGGCCCTACAGCTCGCCGGACCAGTCGCGGTCGTTCAGGATCTCCGACAGTCGCGACAGGTACCGCGCCACATAGGCTCCGTCCACCGCCCGGTGGTCGAAGGTCATGGCCACAAGGCCCACCGAGTGGATGGCGATCGACTCGGTCCCGTCCGGAAGCTCGACGACGACCGGCTTTCTGGCGACTCCGTCGGTGGACAGGATCGCCACCTGGGGCTGGTTGATGATGGCCCCGGTGATGAGGGTGCCGAACGGCCCGGCGTTGGTGATGGAGAACGTGCCGGCGCTGATGTCGTCGAGGCTCAGGCGCTTGTTCCGGGCCCGGTCGGCGACGTCTCGGATCCGACGGGCCATGCCCCTCAGGTTGAGCTCCTCGGCATTGTGCACGACCGGGACGATGAGTCCCTCGTTGTCGAGATCGACGGCAATACCCAGGTTGATGTCGCGGTGCACGATCAGCGAGTCGTTCCCGACCGATGCGTTGAGGTGCGGGAACTCTTCCAGGGCATCGACCGAGGCACGGGCGGCGAACGGAAGGTACGACAGGCTGAAGCCCTCCTCGGTCCTGAAGCGCTCCCCATGGGAGCGCCGCACCTGTTCGACACGCTCGTAATCGATCTCCTTGACCATGAGGGTGTGAGCCGAGGTCGCCTTGGAGCGGACCATGTGCTCGGCGGTCCGCCGGCGGATATTGGTGAAGGGCACCACCTCGTCGCGGTCGGTGGCCCGGGTGCCGGGCGACTCGTCGGTCGAGCGTCGTCCGGTGGGTGGTGCGCCGGGTGCCGACGCGGTGGCGGGCGGCGGCACAGCCGCCGGTGGCGCTGGGGCTGCCGCCGGTGCTGCAGGACGGTCCATGCTCGGGACCGGAGCGGGCTCCGCCGAGGTGGGCACGCCGCCTGCGGCGATGAGCGACTCGACGTCGGCGCGAGTGATCCGCCCTCCGAGCCCGGTGCCGCGGACGTCGGACCGGTCGATCCCGTGCTCCGCCAGGAGCTTCCGGACCACTGGGGACAGGACCACGCCCTCAACTGATCCGTTGGACGAGCTAGGCGGTGTGGAATCGGCCAGTGAGGTCGCAGCCGATGGGAACGCTGCCGGTGTGGTGGCAGCCGCTCGAGCCGACTCCGGAGCTACGCCCGAGGCGCCACTCCTGGCCCGTGGGGCGGTCGACCGGATGGGCCCGGTCGGCCCCGAAGAAGTCGGCTGGGCCACCGGTGCCCCGGCGGGGCCGGGGCCCGCTCCATCCACTGGCTCCCCGGATGAGGCTGCCTCTACCGGTGCCGCTCCGTCTCCGTTGGGCGAGGCGGCATCCCCGATCACCGCCAGCGTTACGCCGACGTCGACGGTGTCGCCCTCGGCCACCAGGATGGCGGTCAGCACCCCCTCCGCCGGGGAGGGAACCTCGGAGTCCACCTTGTCGGTGGACACCTCGAACAGGGGCTCGTCCCGGGCGACCTGGTCGCCGATCGCCTTGTACCACTTGGTGATGGTCCCCTCGGTCACCGTCTCACCGAGCTGCGGCATCGTCACGTCAGCCAACGTGCAGTCCCCTTCCGGTCAGTGCCAGCACGGTCTCGCCGAATGCCTCGGACAGCGACGGGTGCGGCTGGACGAATTGCGCGACCTCATCGGCGGTGGCCTCCCAGTTGACCGCGAGATACCCGGCACCGAGCTGTTCGGTGACCCAGGGACCCACCATGTGCACGCCGAGGATCCTCCCGCCCGTGCCGTCGGGCAGACGCTCGGCGATGACCTTCACCAACCCTTCGGTGTCGCCGATGATACGCGCCCGACTGTTCCCACCGAATGGGTCCTTCTTGACCACGATGTCGAATCCTGCCCCCTCGGCGTCGGCCTCGGTCAATCCGGCGTACGCCACCTCCGGGTGGCAGTAGATAGCCCACGGCACCCGTCCGTACTCCACGGGGACCACCGCTTCGCCCAGGATCCCCTTGATCACGACGATCCCCTCGGCGAAGGCCACGTGGGCGAGCTGCGGGGTGCCGGCCACGATGTCGCCGACCGCCCAGACCCCGTCGGCCGCAGTGCGCATGGTCGGATCCGCCACCACGAAGCCTCGATCATCGACCTGGACACCCGTCCCCGGGGCCAGGAGCCCCTCGGTGCGGGGGCGTCGGCCCACGGACACGATCACCGCGTCGACAGCCAGCTTCTCCCCGTCGTCGAAGGACACGACCGTTCCCTTGCCGGACGGGTCAGGGGTGTGTCCCTGGAGCCGGGCCTCCACCTTCACCTCGATGCCACGCTTGCGGAACGAACGGGCGACGGTCCAGACGACGTCCTCATCGCACCCGCTGAGGATGCTTGGCAGTGCCTCGAACACCGTGACCGACGAGCCGAGGTCGCTCAGCATCGAGGCGAACTCGCACCCGATGGCCCCGCCGCCGATGACCGCCACGGAGGAGGGGAGCTCCTCGAGGGCCAGGACCTCGTCGGACGTCATGACCAGCTCGCCGTCTATGTCGAATCCGGGGATGGTGCGGGGAACGGAGCCAGCGGCGAGCACAACGTGGGACCCGGTGATCTCCGTGCTCGTCCCGTCGTCGCCCGCGACCTGAACCCGGTGGTCGGGCAGGAGGGTGCCGCTCCCGCTGAACACGGTGACCCCACGCCCCTTCAGCAGGCCCTCCAAGCCTCGGAAGAGCTGCTCGACCACCTGCTGCTTCCGGTGCTGGCTCACCGAGAACTCGAGGCTCGGGGCATGTTCGGGATCGCCCCCGGCGGTGATCCCGAACTGGGCGGAGCCGCTGACCGTGCGGTACACGGCAGCGGTCTCGAGGAACTCCTTGGCCGGGACGCAACCGCGGTGCAGGCAGGTGCCACCCACCTTGTCGAGCTCCACGATGGCGATCGAGAGGCCGGCGGCCGCGCCGTAGAGAGCGGTGGCGTACCCGCCTGGGCCGCCGCCTACGATCACCACGTCGAACGTGGTGCCGTCCCCTGTTCCTGCTCCGACTCCCCCCGATGCCGTTCGGTCGTTTGCCACCTCGGGTGCCGTCGGAACCACCTCCATGGGTCGGGGACGCGTCGTGCGTGGGACCCGCCCAGCCTACCGGTCCCGGGCGATCCCCCGTCTCACCCCGACCGGCCTCTGGCGCCTGCGACGCGGTGCCCGGACACGGGCCCGTCGACCGGCGCGCCCCGATGGCGCGGCGGGCCCCGGCGGGCGATCGGGTGCTCCCGTCGGCTCGGCTCGGCTACCGGGTTGGTGGCTTCCGTCCCCAAGCGGAGATCATCGGCGAGGTGGCGAAGTCGAGGCCACCGGCGGCGATGTTGGACAGGTGCCGGCCGATCTCGTCGTCCGTGGCCAGTCCTCCGGCTACCAGAGGCCCACGCATCTGCTCCACGGTGGCCTTCTCGAGCGTCGTGCAGTCGGAGCCGGTGACCGGGAAGAAGGCGTCAGCGGCGACCTCGGACAACCCGGCTGATCGGAGCAGCCGGGGGAGGGTCCGTCCGAAGTCGGTCAGCGCCCCACGGCGGACGAGCAGGGTGCGGAAGTCGCGTCGTAGCTTGTTGGCGAGGGCCTGTTCGGGCCCGTGCTCGTCGATGCAGGTGAGGGGCTGCAACTCCGGGTCGGCATCCTCGACGAGCAGCCACCCACCAGGTCGGAGCGCACCGACCATGGCGGCAAGCGCCTCGAGCCGACGGGGTACGTGAACGAGGACCAGTCGGGCGTGGATGAGGTCGAACGGGCCGATGGGTGGTTCCTCCAGGCCCACGTCGTGGCGGCGCACCTCGAACGGATGCTCCCCGTCCTCCCCAATCCACGACACGTCGATGTCGGTCGCCAGGACGGTGCCGTCGGCTCCCACCCGGGCGGCCATCCACGAGGCGACCGTGGGCCCTCCGGCCCCCACCTCCCAGCAGCGCCAGCCCGCTGCCAGACCGAGCTGCTCCAGATGACGGAACGTCCACGGGTCGAACAGGGCGGAGAGAGCGGCGAGGCGCCCGCCGGCCTCGACCTGTCGATTGTCCAGCAGGTACCCGTCCCGGTCGGCCACCGGCCCATCGCAGGAGGTCGGTCGAGGCCTACCCACCGTTGGCGGCCGCCGAGTAGGTACGGCACGGTTGTCCGCGGAGGGACGGGCATGCGGGCTGAGGGTCGGGTGGCGTGATGCCCGGGACGACCGAGAGGACCAGAGCCGACGGGGTGGCCCCGCCCAGTGCCACGGTGTCGGTCACCGTGCCGTGGGTCTGGGTGGTGTCGAACTCCCATACGGGACGGTCTCCACCGGGAGCGGTGATGGTCACGCGGATCCGGGATCCGGCCCGGAACGAGTAGCCGAAGGGCAGGATGGGGATGTGGACCTCGGTGAACCGGCCCCGGGGAAGCGGGCGGGCGGTGGTGGCGGCGTAGGTCGGCACCGGGTGGGTGGCGGTCGACGCGCTCTGGTCCAGGGCCCGGTCACTGGCCCGCAGCTCACCCGTCTGCACGAACAGCTCCTTGCCGTCGGGTCGGACTTCGGACACCGTGGCCTGGAGGTCAGTGTCGGCCGCCGTGCTCTTCACCCTCAAGTCGAGGCTGGCCGGACCGACCACGGTGACGTCGTGGGCTAACGGAGCCGAGACGAAGCCCAGTCCGTCCGAGCCGGAAACCGGTGCCCACTCGTATGGGGGAAGCGCCGCCCACGGGTTCCCCTGAGGGAGGTCGGTGGCCGGGCGGGCCGACGGGTCGGGCCGGAACGAGACGGTCGACGGGGATCCGGCCGTCGGCGCGGCAACCAGGCTCCCGCCGGAACCGAGGTCCCAGGCGTCGGCTTTGGCCTGTGGCGGCGGCCAGGCGGTGAAGTCGGCGCTCCACACCGGCTGAAGGGCGCCGGGCCCGGCGCTCCCGCCGCCGTTGTCGAACAGCACCCGTACCCTCGGCTGCCGCTCGAAGGCGGCACGTGCCGCGGCCAGGTTCGGCTCATCGGTGTACTGGAGCGCCGGGACAGCGCCCGACGGGGCACTGGCCAGCTGGTCGTAGAGCTCGGTGGCCAGGGTCTGCACCACCGCGGAGTCGGCGGGGACCTGGTCGGCGACGAAGATGTCGAGGAACTCGATCCATCGGGAGATGGTGCCGGGGCCGAGCGAGTCGACATGGGTTCCGTTGACCATCGTCACCCACACGTCGGGGTCGTGGGAGAGGTCGCTCACGATGGCCGGCCACTGCCCCCCGGTCTGCTCGTCCTGGAATGCCCCGGACAGGAACACCGGCACCGTCACCCTCTTGGCCCAGGTCGCCGGGGCGCGCTGGTCGTAGATCGAGGCCACACGGTGGCTGGCCTGTTTCAGCAGGGTGACGATGTTCTGGGTCTGCAGGTGGAGGGCCTGGTCGGCCAGACACTGCTGGTCACCCTGCTCGATGAGAGCGCGGGCGTAGGGTTGGCCACCCTGAGGAGCGGGCTCGGCGTCGGCGATGCGCTGGGCGATCCAACTCCCGGCGAACCCGCTGTTGAACATACCCCCCGGGAACCCCGTCGAGTAGAGGTCGTCGGTCAGGCTCATCGGGGCGATGGCCGCCAGGCCCGGGGGCCGGGTCCCGGCCACGAACATCTGGGAGATCCCCGAGAAGGAGATCCCGACCATGCCGACCTTGTGATGGGCCACCCACGGCTGGGCGGCCGCTATCTCAACGGCGTCGTAGCCGTCGTAGGTGGTGTTGAGGCCGAACAGGTCGAATGCGCCTCCCGAGCATCCCGTGCCCCGCATCTGCAGGCTGATCGTGGCGAAGCCGAGGAGGGGGGCGACAAGCGAACCGACCGCGGTGGCCGTGTCGGGGACCAGCGGGTCCGACGTGGACTCGCCGTTGGTGTGGAGCTCGGCGTCGAGCAGGCTGTGAGGAGCGGCGATGGCGTACCCAGAGTCCTCGATGACCGTGGGGAACGGACCGTCGGCCAACGTCTTGCCCGGAGGGAGGCGCACCGTGGCGGCCAGCTTCACGCCGTCCCGCATGGTGATGTAGTTGAGACCGGCCGAAAGGTGCTGGGTCGAATAGAAGGACTCGGGCGGAGTGTCGGAGGTCGAGAGCACCCGGAACGGTGCCGTCCCCGCCACCCGGTCACTACTGACCGAGCGAAACGTGTACCCGGCCCCCGGGGTGACGTTCCGGATGATCAGGCTTCCCAAGCGGTCGACGTGGCCGCTGCCGACCTCGGTCCCGGCGGCGTCGGCCAGCACCACCCGCTGACCGGGCGCCCCCCCGAGGAGGTAGGCCTGGTCGATCGAGCCGTGTCCGGTGAACGCCGCCCGGGCGTCGACGACAGGCACCGACGCCCCGCCGGCCGAGCTACTCCCGCTCGAGCATCCGGCCAGGAGGCCGCCCACGGCCGCGGCCGCAGCGAGCAACGTCACCGACTGTCGGATGTGCACAGGTCCCCCCCGGGGTGGTTGTCGACAGGCGCTGCCCGACGCGACTCGGGTGCAGCTCTACCGCCGATGTTAGCCAGGCCGGCGGAGGGCGGCGGGGTCGGCGCGGGCAGGCGGGCAGTGGGACCGGTTCGGTCAGGAGAGTACCCGGCGGCGGAAGTTCCGCAGCCCGAGCCCGAGGAACAGGGCGAGGAAGCCGAGCAGGACCGGGTAGATCACGTACAGGTGCATGTGCGGAGCATCGGTAAAGGCGGCGCGCATCCCCTCGTTGACGTAGATCAGGGGATTGATCAGGACGAGGGTCTGCAGCCAGTGCCACCCGCCCACCTTGATCGGCGCCAACCTGGTCCACTCGTAGTAGGTGCCGCCCAGAAAGGTCACCGGCAGGATGATGAACCCGAACATCAGGCCGATGTTGCGCGGCTCGAAGCTGGTCCCGAGCAGGAGACCGAGCGAGGCCATGGTCACACAAGCAAGGGGGACCAGGGTCAGGATGATCCACCAGTGCAGTTTGATGTGGGCCTCGACCCCCTCGGCGTGGACGACCGACGCGATGGGCAGGACGATGATCGCCGAGATCAGGCCCTGCACCGCCCCGGAGAGGACCTTGGCCATGGCCACCAGCCAGATCGGGCACGGCGCCTGCACGCGGTCCTCGATCTCGCGGGTGAAGCCGAACTCCTGGGACATGATCAGCGCCACCGACTGGACCCCCTGGAAGAGGATCGAGATGCCGACCACGGCGGGCACCAGCAGGGTGGCGAAGGCCGACTCCGCTCCCGGGCCTCCCCCGCCTCCGATGCCCTGTCCGATCTTCGGGAAGACGTAGAGGAACACGAAGCACAGCAGGAACGGCTGGACCAGCACCCTGATGATGAACTCGAACAGATGCTTGCGCAGTACCGCCAGGTCGCGCAGGATGAGCGCCCACAGGGCGATCCGGCTGGCATCGAAGGCCGAACGGGTCGGTGTCGTCTCCACGCTGGCCACCGGTGCACCGGCGTCGACCGTGCTCATCAGTCCCTCAGCTCCTTGCCGGTCAGGTTGATGAAGACGGTCTCGAGGGTGGGCGCGGCCACCGACAGGTCGGCCACGTCGAAGCCGGCGTCCTCTGCCGCCGAGACCACTCGGGGCAGGAGCCGTTCCGTTCCCATCACGTGGAGCTCCACGCCGCCGTCCGTCGTCCGGGTCCGGGCCACCCCCGGAACCGCCTCGTTGAGCACCCGCGCCAACTGGTCGGGATCGCCGGTGGCGGTCACCGTGACGATGGTGTCGGCGTCGACCTGCTGCTTCAGCGCAGCCGGGGTGTCCAGGGCGAGAATCTTGCCCCGGTCCATGATCGCCACCCGTCCGCACAGCTGGTCGGCCTCTTCCATGTAGTGGGTCGTCAGCATGATCGTCTGGCCCTCAGCGTTGAGCTCTCGCAACGTTCCCCACAGTGCCAGGCGGCTCTGGGGGTCCAGACCTGAGGTTGGCTCGTCGAGGAAGAGCACCGCCGGCCGGTGGAAGATGGCACGCGCCACCATCAGGCGCTGGGCCATGCCCCCCGACAGTGCGTAGACGGACGTCTCGGCCCACTTCTCGAGCTGGAACTGGGCCAGGAGCTCGGTGGCGATGCGCCGGGAGTCGCGCGCGGGGATGCCGAACAGCCGCCCGTGGAAGTAGAGGTTCTCCCACACCGTGAGCTGGCGGTCCAAGGTGTTCTGCTGGCTCACGATGCCGAGGATCTGCTTGGCCAGTGCCGGGTGGGCCACGACGTCGATCCCTCCAACGAAGGCCTGCCCCGAGGTGGGGATCACTCGCGTGGTGAGCATGCCCGCCGTGGTGGTCTTCCCCGCACCGTTCGGTCCGAGCAGCCCGAAGATCTCCCCGGGGGCGACGACCAGGTCAAGCCCGTCCACAGCACGGAAGTCGGCGCCGGCGTAGACCTTGGTCAGCCCGACCGTGCGGATGATCGCACGGCCGGAGCCAGGATCCTCGGTGCGAGGTGTCGACTCGGTGGCGGTCATGGTCCTGGCGGCGACAATACTGCCACCAGCCGTTTATCCGCCGGAGGCCGGCGCCACGGGGCGATCCCGGCCGGCACCGGCACCGGGGTCACTTGGGGGGCATGCGAATACCACCGTCGAGCCTGATGACCTCGGCGTTGAGGTAGCTGTTGGTGGCGATCTGGGTCACCAGGTCGCCGAACTCCGCCGGATTGCCCAGGCGCTTCGGGAAATTGACCGACTGGCCGAGGGCGGTACGCGCCTCCTCGGGCAGCATGGCCAGCAACGGCGTGTCGAACAGCCCCGGGGCGATGGCCAGCACCCGGATGCCGACGACCGCCAGGTCACGCGCGGCCGGGAGGGTCATCCCCACGATGGCCCCCTTGGAGGCCGAATAGGCCAGTTGGCCGATCTGTCCGTCGAAGGCGGCGACCGAGGCGGTGTTCACGATCACCCCTCGCTCCCCGTTGGCCTGGGGCTCGGTGGTGGCGATGGCCGAGGCGGCCTTGGTCATCACGTTGAAGGTGCCGATCACGTTGAGGTTCTGGATGAACTGGAACGGGGCCAGGTCATGGGGTGATCCGTCGCGGTTGATCACCCGTCCCACCCAGCCGGTGCCTGCACAGTTGACGGCGATACGCAGGCTCCCGCCCTCGGCGGCCTGGTCGACCGCCTTCTGGCAGTTGTCCGGCTCCGTCACGTCCCCGCCGATGAAGTTGGCCCCGGCCCCGATCTCAGCTACGACTACCTTTCCCCGCTCCTCGTTACGGTCGAACACGGTGACCCGGACTCCCTCGGCGGCCAGCTTGCGGGCGGTCGCCTCACCGAGTCCGGATGCGCCGCCCGTGACGATTGCTGAACTTCCCTTGATCTCCATGCCTGCAGATTACGGGAGGTGGAGCCGGGAACCAAACCAGGCCCAGGTCCGGCTCGAGCCCCGGCCACCGGACGGTGCCGCCACTGGGTGAGGGTTACTGGAGCGCGGCCGCCTGGGTGGCCAAGAGGTCCACGACATCGTTCATCCGGTCGCCCGAATGACCCTTCACCCACTCGAAGGTCACCGGGCGCCCCGACTCGAGGGCAAGAGGCAACAGGGCCTTCCACAGGTCCTGATTGGCCACGGGCTTCCCTTGGGCGTTGCGCCATCCACGGCGCTGCCAACCGGCCCACCACTGCTGCGTGAAGCAGTTGACCACGTAGGTCGAGTCGCTGACCACGTGGAGGGGTCCGTGCAACGCTTCGAGCGCGCGCACGACAGCCATCACCTCCATCCGTTGGTTGGTGGTGTGGGGCTCGCCTCCGCTTTCCGACGTTCCCCCATCGACCGCCCATGCCCATCCTCCGGGGCCCGGGTTCCCCAAGCAGGAGCCGTCGGTGTAGACAACGGTCGGCTGTCCTTGGTCCGGTGGTGACGAAGTCATCGGGACAGCATGCCCGCTCGGCGGGCGCCCGGGGTCGACTTCCCTTGCCGAGCGGGTGGTGGGAGCATGGGGCGTGCTGTTCGACGGGGTGAGCCACCAACTTCCTGACGGCGATCCCGTCGAGACCTCCGAGTGGCTCGACGCATTCGACGACATCGTCGACGCCCACGGCCGCACCCGTGCCCGTTACCTGCTGATGCGGATCCTCGAACGGGCCAGGCAGAAGCAGGTCGACTTCCCCGCCACGGTCTCGTCCCCCTACGTGAACACCATCCCCACCGACGAGGAGCCGGAGTTCCCCGGGGACGAATACCTCGAACGCCGCATCCGGGCCTTCATCCGGTGGAACGCCGCCGTGATGGTGGTACGGGCCAACGTCCGCTCCGAGGCGATCGGCGGCCACCTGTCCACCTACGCCAGCTCGGCGTCGCTCTACGAGGTCGGCTTCAACCATTTCTTCCGGGGCAAGGACGGCGGAAGCCACGGCGACCAGATCTACTACCAAGGTCACGCCTCACCGGGCATCTACGCCCGGGCCTTCGTCGAGGGACGGCTCACCGAGGAGCAGCTCGACAGGTTCCGGTTCGAGGTCGGTTCCGATGGCCTCTCCTCCTATCCCCACCCGCGGCTCATGCCCGGGTTCTGGGAGTTCCCGACCGTCTCCATGGGCCTCGGCCCGCTCAACGCCATCGCCCAGGCCCACGTCAGCCGGTACCTGAGCGCCCGTGAGATCGTCGACACCTCGGGGAGCCGCGTGTGGTGCTTCGTCGGTGACGGCGAGTTCGACGAGCCCGAGACCATCGGCGCCCTGGGTACGGCCGGCAGAGAGCACCTCGACAACCTGATCTTCGTGGTCAACTGCAACCTCCAGCGCCTCGACGGACCGGTGCGGGGCAACGGAAAGATCATCCAGGAGCTCGAGGCCCTGTTCCGCGGCGCCGGATGGAACGTGATCAAGGTGGTCTGGGGTCGGACGTGGGACGACCTGCTGGCCAAGGACGTGGACGGGGTCCTCCTCGACAAGATGAACTCGACGGTCGACGGCGAGTTCCAGAAGTACGCCACCGAGTCGGGCGCCTACATCCGCGAGCACTTCTTCGGCCCCGACTCCCGGCTGCAGTCGCTGGTGGCCCACCTGTCCGACGAGGACCTGCAGGCGCTGCCGCGGGGTGGCCATGACTACCGGAAGCTCTACGCCGCCTACCGTGCGGCCACCGAGCACGTCGGCGCCCCGACGGCGATTCTGGCCAAGACCATCAAAGGCTGGACCCTCGGACCCGAGATCGAGGCCCGCAACGCCACCCACCAGATCAAGAAGATGACCAAGGCCCAGCTGCTCACCCTGCGCAACCGGCTGTTCCTCCAGGACGAGATCCTCGAGGAGGACCTCGAGGGCGACCTTCCCCCCTACTTCCGCCCGAGTCGCGACTCCAAGGCCGGTGCATACCTGTCCGAACGGCGCCAGAAGCTGGGGGGACCGCTGCCGTTGCGGGTGGACCGGTCCCGGCCCCTCGACCCGCCCGCCGAGGCCACGTTCGCCGAACTCCTGGCTGGCTCGGGCAGGCAGTCGGTGTCCACCACCATGGCCTTCGCACGCTTGCTGCGATCACTGGTGCGGGACCCGGCGATCGGCCGGCGGATCGTCCCCATCGTCTCCGACGAGGCCCGGACCTTCGGCCTGGAGTCGATCATCAGCGAAGTGCAGATCTACGCCCCCGAGGGGCAGCGCTACGTCCCGGTCGACGCCGGCCTCGCCCTCCACTACGCCGAGAGCGCCTCCGGCCAGGTGCTCGAGGAGGGCATCAGCGAGGCCGGAGCGGTCGCTGCGTTCACCGCGGCTGCCACCTCGTATGCCACCTGGGGCGAGCGGATGATCCCCTTCTTCCTCGTCTATTCGATGTTCGGTTTCCAGCGGGTGGGCGACCTCCTGTGGGCTCTCGGGGACAGTCGGGGGCGCGGGTTCCTCCTCGGGTGCACGGCCGGACGTACCACACTGAACGGCGAGGGCCTTCAGCACCAGGACGGACACTCGCTGCTCCTGGCGTCAGCGGTGCCGTCCGTTGCCGCCTACGACCCCGCCTTCTCCCACGAGGTGGCCACCATCATCGAGGACGGGATCCGCCGGATGACCGGGCCGGATGCCGAAGACCGGTACTGGTACGTCACTCTCTACAACGAGAACTACCCGATGCCCGCACTGGCCGCTGATCCCGCCGATGCCGAACGGGTGCGACTCGGCACGATCAAGGGGATGTACCGGTTCGCCACCGCCTCCGATTGCCGTTCGGGGGCAGCGCCCGTCACCGGGCACGACGAAGGGACCGGCTCGACGGTCACAGGAAAGGTGAAGGGCGAGGGGAAGGGCAGGTCCAGGAAGCGCAAGGAACGAGGTGCCCCGCTGGCGACGCTGCTCTTCTCGGGGTCGGCGTGGCGGGCGGCGATGGAAGCCCGGGAGATGCTGGCCGACGAGTGGGGCATCGGCGCCGAGGCGTGGTCGGTCACGTCCTACAAGTCGCTCCGGGAGGACGCCATCTCCGTCGAGCGCTGGAACCGCCTCCATCCGCGGGAGGAGGCACGGGTCCCGTTCGTGACCGAGAGCCTGGCCGGCTCCGGGGGTCCGATCGTCGCCGTCACCGACTTCATGCGCTCGGTTCCCGACCAGGTGGCGCGGTGGATGCCGCGGCGGTTCATCTCGCTGGGGACGGACGGGTTCGGACGGTCCGACACCCGGGAGGTCCTCCGTCGGTTCTTCGAGGTGGACGCCGCTCATCTGGTGATCGCCGTGCTGCACGGGCTGGCCGACGAGGGCGAGGTGGCCCGCCGGACGGTCGCCGAGGCCATCGACCGCTACGGTGTCGACCCCGCGTCGGCTGACCCGTGGTCGGTGTGAACGCTCACCGGCCCTGATGGCCGAAGACCTGCTCGAAGATCCCGTCGATCCCGGAGCCGTGCAGGGTGAGGCCCCCGTCGACCACGATGTTCTGCCCGGTGATGAACCGGGCCATCGGCGAGCAGAGGAACACCACCACATCGGCGATGTCCTCGGGCGCTCCGATGCGGCCCAGTGGTGTCGTCCGCTCGAACCGGTCCCGCTCGTGGGGAAGGAACTGCAGAAGCGGCTCGGTCAGGGCGGTGAGGACCATTCCCGGGGACACCGCATTCACCCGGATGGTCGGGCCGTACTCGAGCGCAGCGGACGCCGTGATGGCCGCCACCCCGGCCTTCGCTGCCGCATAGGGGGCCTCACCGGCAGCCGGACGGGTCCCGCTGATCGAAGCCGTGGAGACGACGCTGCCACCACCGGAGGCCCGAATATGGGGTATCGCGGCACGGAACCCCAGATAGACCCCGGTCAGGTTGACTGCGAGTAGTCGGTTCCACTCCTCGGGAGCCCACTCGTGGAGCGGCGACTGGTTCCCGACGCCGGCATTGAGGAACAGGGTGGTGATCCCGCCCATGGCGGTCGCTGCCCCGTCAACCGCGCCGCGCAGCCCTTCGGCATCGGTGACGTCCGCCACGTGGGAGGTCCCGTCGATCTCCTTCGCCAGCTCGCCGGCGGCATCACCGTTGATGTCGATCACGGCCACCGATGCACCTTCCGCCGACATGCGTCGTGCCGTGGCCCGTCCGATTCCCGAAGCACCACCGGTGATGACAGCTCGTTGCCCGTCCAGCAGACCCATCGTCGCTTCCTTTCGTTCCAGCCGCGGCGCCCGACCGCCATGTCGAACCTGACGTCGGGCATCCACCCTTGCGAGCGAGACCAACGCAGTCGATCACAAAACCCGTGACTCCGGCGGGCTCATCGACCCGAGCACGCCGGGCTGTTCGCGGATGGAGATGTCCCCGGTCTCTGGCTCACTCGGAGGACCGGTGGACCGGTGGACCGGTGGTCGGTGGTCGGTCGGTCGGTGGATGGATGGATG
>Ga0224558_1000609_pt1 | contig 41614 bp, 30 predicted proteins | sample 714S32024metaG_FD_180682 | JGI IMG/M metagenome (GOLD analysis project Ga0224558, IMG submission 180682) | Peat soil microbial communities from Stordalen Mire, Sweden - 717 S3 20-24 | ecosystem: Environmental > Terrestrial > Soil > Wetlands > Peat | place: Sweden: Norrbotten County, Stordalen... | reverse complement strand
AAAGAAGAACTGTCGGCAATATGGGGGGCTGGATGCCGGAAAAATAATTCTGGCGTTCCGGCAGGGAAAAGTGTTTTTCACTTGACATCCCCTTTTATAGGACTTTCCCACAGCCTCGACGGCGGCGGATGTGTTGCTACAACGACCACGTCCGAAAACCCAAACCCGGAGAAAGTCCCATTATCCATGGACTAAAAATGGGGGACAGGTCACAATCACTTCTCTCCTTATAGCTGTTGGAGTTGCTCCTATTTCTACTGAGTAGAGGAGCCGTGGCGATAACGCACAATACGTAAAACAACGCCGCGTTCGCCGGGATATGAAGATTGAAGTCCATGAAACTGTAAGGTTTTGCCCGGACTCCGCGGCGTCGTGAAGACCAACCAACACCGTCATTATGGGCATTTCGCAATCAACCTCGCAATTTCGGCAATTCTGGCACCGATCGCATACCGATTTGGAGTGCTCCAGATGAAAATCGTTGGTAGTAGGCTACTCTATTTAAAGTAGTCCACAGGAAAGTTGTTTCACGACGTCGCGAGTAGGCAAAATGTTGTACAATGCCCGCCATCCTTGAAACCAAAAGATAGATTCCGATAAGGTAGATTCCGAAAGATGTTTGGGAAGTTCATAGCGATATCTAGAGTCGAGTCTAAGAAAATATGCGCGACAGGAATGCGAGTGACCGCACTCTTTTCTTGAAATGCCGCTATAGTGAATCAGTACGCACGTTTTCGAGAATCTCTCGCAGGATAGGAAGAAGTCGATCTAGCGGCTGATTTTGGGTGGCTGCGATGACTGGCTTGTTTTAAGCTCCGGTTTTAGCCGCTGCGATCAGAATGCGGCGCAGAATATGCTTTTTCCGCAGCCTGCTAGGGATCCCAGGAGCCAATCGTGATCCGAGCTATATTCCGTGTTCTGGCTTCTGTTCTTGGTTGCATGGCCTTCACAGGAATGGTGTTTGGATTGGCCGTCATGCAGACGCCGCCTCCGGGCTCGACATTGACCGGCAGCAGCGTGACCTTCAACTGGACGGCGGGCGCAGGCGCGTCGGCCTATTGGCTGGTTGTGGGAAGCACGTCGGGCGGGGACGATTACTATTCGTCGGGGAACCTGGGTAACATGCTGACCGCAACAGTAAACGGACTGCCGGCGGATGGCAGCCAGGTTTACGTAACTCTGTACTCGCTGATCGCCGGTGTGTGGGCGCCCAATGCCTACAGCTATACGGCGCTCAGCGCGGCGGCGGGTGGGGTCATAACCACGCCGCCTCCGGGCTCGACTCTAAGTGGAAGCAGCGTGACGTTCGTCTGGACGGCGGGCGCAGGTGCGTCGGCCTATTGGCTGGTTGTGGGAAGCACGTCGGGCGGGGACGATTACTATTCGTCGGGGAACCTGGGCAACGTGCTGACCGCAACAGTAAACGGACTGCCAACGAATGGCAGCACCCTCTACGTGACTCTGTACTCGCTGATCGCCGGTGTGTGGGCGCCCAACGCGTACACCTACACAGCGCTCAGTGCAGCGGCGGGTGGGGTCATAACCACACCGACTCCGGGCTCGACTCTGAGTGGAAGCAGCGTGACGTTCGGCTGGACGGCAGGGACAGGCGCGTCGGCCTACTGGCTGGTTGTGGGAAGCACGGCGGGCGGGGACGATTACTATTCGTCGGGGAACCTGGGCAACGTGCTGACCGCGACGGTAAACGGACTGGCAACGAATGGCAGCACCATCTACGTGATTCTATACTCGGCGATAAGCGGCGTGTGGTCGAGCAACGGATACACCTACACGGCGATCAACGGGTCGGGGCCGGGTGGGGGGGCGGGTGGAGTCATAACCACGCCGACGCCGGGCTCGACTCTGAGTGGCAGCAGCATGACGTTCAACTGGGCGGCGGGCGCAAGTGCGTCGGGCTACTGGCTGGTTGTGGGGAGCACGGCGGGCGGGGACAATTACTATTCGTCGGGGAACCTGGGGAACGCGCTGACCGCGACGGTAAGCGGACTGCCAACGAATAGCAGCACGGTTTACGTGACTCTGTACTCAGTGATCGCCGGCGCTTGGGTGGGCAACGGGTACACCTACACGGCGGCGGCGAACGGAACCGCCGGCTTGGCAGTCATGCAGTCGCCGACGCCGGGCTCGACGTTGACCGGCAGCACCCCGACCTTCAGCTGGAGCGCCGCTGCAAATGCCAGCGGATACTGGCTGGCCATTGGGTCGACTCCAGGCGCAGAGGACATTTATCAGGCGAACGTGGGCAACGTCTTGAGCTACACCCTCACCTTCGCAAACTACGGCTATGTTGGACTACCGGAAAACGGCAGCACGATTTACGTGACCCTGTACTCGAATGTTGGAGGGCAGTGGTTCAACAACGCTTATACCTACCTTTCCGATCCCATTCTGACGTACTCGGCGCGCACGGACAATTGCGTCAATGGCGCCCAGTCAGGATGCATTTCCAGCACAAGCACGGGCGGCGCGGGCGCGACCTTGCTTTTTCAGGAAGGTGTAAGCGATCCGATCCCAACCGGATTTACGCCCACAACCATTTCTTACGGCTCGTGCCCTTCGGGCTGGACGCCTTCGAGCTATCCCGCATACTGTCCGAGTCCGATGAACTCGACCGCGACGGATCCAGATTTCGGCTCGTATCTGGTGATGGCGACAGACGACAACACCAACGCGCATAATTCAGCCACGCCATATACAGCAGCGTGGCACATGGGTTCTGATGGCAACTGGGATGCCTTCTCCTGGGACGAGACGTTATTTCTGGCAAAGAATTCCGGGGGCGGGGCGACGATCCTCAACCTTAACCCAGCAGCCATCCATGCCCAAACGTGTGCCACCGCGCCGGGATGCGTGAATTCAAGTGGAATCTACCCCGCCCTCAGCGGCGCAGGAGACTCGACGCACCTAGACCACGGAGGCTCTTGGTCATTCAGCCGTGTGCCCTCCGAGCCCAATGTTCTTTACGAACTGTCGAACGTGTCAACTCAAGTGAATCGGCTGGTAATTACCAGCTCGATTGCAACCCTAGGCACAGGCACCTTGGCGCGCACCCTCTATGCCGATTTCGTAAACGGAACGGGCAGCTATGGCGGCGTGATGAACAGCGCCTGCCCAGGGAATCCCACCACCTACAGCAACACGTGGACGGGCAGCTTCCAGCTGGCGGACGACGGCACGGTCTCCTACGGGATGACCGGAGGCTATGACTGGCCAGGAGCCTCCCAGGCGGTAACTGCGCCCGATTGCTTCATCCTGCCCAAGGTGGGCAATCCCAGCAAATACGGTTTTCAGACTACCACGGGAGGCACAACCGGCACTTCAGAACCTGCATGGAGCAACTGCAGCACGGTCGGAAGCACTTGTACCGATGGTACTGTGATCTGGACGAACATCGGCAAGCTCTCGGGGCAAGGCCCAGGCTTCGATATGGTGATCTACGGCCCTCCAGGTTCAGCCGATCCCGGTTACACGAGGATCAACACCCGCCTGGGGAAGATTTACCGAGGCGCCGGAAACGCGGCACCCGCGGGCCTGATGACCACTAATGACGAAGTGGTCTGCACGCGGGCGGGAACCTGGCCGACAGTCCCCTGCAACTTGCCTGACCGCTTCACCCTGCACGAAGTGGAGCAGGGCGAGAATGGTCAGTATGTGGAATTCTCTCCGACCGGCGGTGAAGCGGCAAATCCTCCGGGGAGCTGGAATTCCGGCACTCTTAGCTGCCAAACCTCCAACGCGAGTTGGCGGGGGGCGTGGTCCGCGACCGCAACGTACTCCCATCTGAACGTGGTCAGCTACGCCGGCTATTTTTGGAATGCCACCGCCAGTGGAAATATGGGCCACCCACCGCCTTCTTCCGGTTGGCCCACAGGCAACACTTACTGGACAGGCACAGAGGCTTATTGCAGCAGCTATTTCTTCGACGTCACCAGCACCCTGGTAGCGCCGCTTACAGATTGGGTGCATGGCTCGGGACATTCCGCCGCCGGCTACCTGCACAAGTATTACGGGCATTTCTATAATTCAATGCTGTATTCGCTGCCGGTGATCGACGGAGTCCTCAATCCGGACACGCCAATGCTACTCGCCGCGCTGCCCTGTGACGATCACGGCACCTACCAAAACTCCGGAACAAGCGATCTCACGCCTATGTTCACGGCCACGACGGACGTTCCGGCGTGGCCGACTCGCTACGACGTCCCGAATGGCGCGTGCTACGACGAAATTTGCGCGTTCAACTCGAGCGGGAGCGGGCTGACCTACCGCTTCGGCCATGCCTACAACACCGGCTCGAGCTCCTACTTCTCGACTCAAAACAACATCGGCGTGAACTCGCCGTTCGGTGACTTGATCGCCTTTGGCACGGACATGATGGGAGTGCGCGGCTCGAACGCTTCGGCAAACACGGCCTGCAACAACCTACGCGGCCAGTATCAGCCCGCGCCGAACGGCCCTGTCACCTTTCAGGACTACGTTTATCCGATCACGGAGAACAGTGGCGCCAATATTTTCCGGGCTACCGGCTGCGGAAACAACACCACCGGGGCAACCTGCACCGAAGGCGCACCTCTGCCGAATTGGGCCACGGCCTGCTCCGCGACCTGCACGGACGGCGGTGTGACCTGGACGAATGAAGGGCCGAACACGTGCCGGGGCGACGTTGTGATCATGGACGCGCTCTCGGCACATGCGTCACAGTAATGACGCAACGATGAAGACGTTTTGCATGGAGTCATCTTGCGGTTGATCGTGCAACAAAATGCAGATGGATTGATCACCGTACATCACTGGCAGAACAATCACTTCTCTCCTTAATACCTGTTGGAGTTGCTCCTATTTCTACTGACTAGAGGAGCGGTGGCGATAGCGCACAATACGTAAAACAACGCCGCGTTCGCCGGGATATGAAGATTGAAGTCCATGAAACTGTGCGCCAGTAGGCCAGTGCACCCCGCCAGAGCTGCGGTGCTTATCAGCGCCGCCGGAGAAAGTCTTGCCGAGCGAAGGTTGGGGAGCCCCTCGCGATACAACACGACGATGAACCACACGGCCACGCCGAACCCGGCCAGACCCGTCTCCAGTAAGAGTTCAAGGTAGTCATCGTGTGCATGATTGATGAAAAACCCATCGTAGAACACGCGATAGCGCGGAAACGCGGTGGCAAAGGTTCCGAAACCACTGCCCAGAAATGGATGGGCGGCAAACATACGAATGGAGTCGCGGTGGATTAGCCACCGTGCGGGATCATGGGTGTCGGTGATCCGGCTGCCGACTTCCCGCGGAGCGATCCATGCCAAGAACAACCCTGTTACCAGGCAGAACGATACAAATACAGCCGCTGATCTCCTCGGTGAGAATTGACGCATCCAAAAGATTGCGAGGAACACCGTTTCCACGATAACCGCAAACATCCCTCCGCGTGATTGGCACAAGAACACTGAGGCAGCCATCAGCGTAGCCGCAAACACAAGCAAAACACGCTTTCCCCCACGAACTGAGCCGCTGAACGCAAGCACCAGCGCCATGGAAAGCAGTAGCTCCATTAATCCGGCATAGTGGTTGTGATTTACGTAGCTACCGTACACACTTCCGGCCCGCGGTTTGATCATCCAATAGATCTTGCCTTCCGAGGTAAACCCCTGAAAGACCGCGAAAACCGCATAGACTGACCCGAACAGGGCCATGGTTTTCCCGAAGCGCACGATGAAGCCGTTGTCAGCCGGGACGAGCTGCACCGCGACAAATACCAGAATTCCATAGGCAATGTAGAGCCAAAGCTCAGAAAGAGAATCGTACAAATAGGCCGAGTGATGAAACGCGCTCTGCACCAGGACGAGTCCGAAGAAAACGAGCATCGGCGCAAACAACGGATTCCATCGGACTCTGACTTCCCTAGCAGTGAGTTGCCATGCCATCCAGATCAACAAAACGACGGCAGCACCAGCTTCAAACAGTGCAGTGGACCAGTCGTGCACTATGCCTAGCGCCAGCGGTCCGAACATCAAAAGTGTGCAGAGCGCCACAAACAGGGAGATTCGCAATCCGCGCTCCAGTCGATGACGAACACTCACTCCCGTCACAAGCGGGGCCGCACCCTCGATGAGTTCTCCAAACGGCATCGATTACCTCTTCACCAACCGCAAGTCGTCGATCCAGACCCGACCACGGATCCTCGTGTTGGCTGGAGCTCTGACGATCTTTACTGCTAACAGCTCGGTGTCGGCCGGCACTCGCAACGTGCCCTTGACTTCCTGCCAGGGATGAGTGTCCAGTACATCGTCGGTTAAAAGGAGATTGGTGCCACTGTACGCATCAACGATCGCGATCCTCGGTCCGCTCGAACTGGTTACATTTTCGCTCTTGATCCAGAAGCTGAATTCGTAATCCGTGTTCGGTTGCACCGGAACAAACTGCTTCCAGCCGGCATCGTACGCCGGGTTACCGTCGTAGGACAAAGAGAGGGAATGGGTTCCGGAGTGCGCCACATGGTCGTCGACGCCAGCGGCAATATGGTCCGCCGGTTCATGTCTCCAATCGAAACCGGAGTCCAGAATCGGCTGCTCAAAGCCGGCGTTTACTATCAAATTGTCGTTCGGCAGATAAGCCTGCATATCGGGTGCGAGACCAGCAAGCTCGTGCCAATCTCGGTTGAAGCTTGCGACGTCATGTTCGTTCAATAGGTAATCAAAGTAGAAGAAGCTGAGCTGAGGCTGGAATAACCTGTGGGAGGTGACGAGATATCTCCACACCTGGCTCCCAGCAGCCGTTTCCTTCTGCCCCGTAAGCATCTGCAAGAACGCCAACTGAAGTTCTGGACTGGCTGGAATCACCTTGGCAAGAAGAAGATTCGCGTCTCGCGTCTCACGCCAGCACACCGAGAGAATGGTCTTTGCAGCTTGCGGATTCTGCTCGAGAGCTTGCCGGAACAGAGGAAAAGTACGGTCCGTGTTGCCAGCGACTAAGAAAAATTGTGCTGCTTCCGCAGCTATTTCCGGATTGCCCGGTTCGGCGTCGAGAGCAGACTGCACTGCCTCATGTTGTTGCTCAACGTTGCCTGTCACCTGGTACACCGACGCCAAATCAAGCCAATATCGGCCACTGTTGGGGTTCAGGGTGACAGCTTTACGGAGATTGGCGATCGCGCCGTCATCATCCTGGTCGGTGGCAGAAAGCTTGAGGCCGAGCAGGTGGGAAAATTCGGCATCGTCGGGCACCAAACGGATGGCACGCTTCACACCCTCGCCTTGAAAAGAGTCTGCGGATCGTTGCGCGAGATAGACTCGTACCACCCTGTCAATGTAGATCGATAGTGTCCCCAGACACATCAGGACCAACAAAACATTCCTGACAGGAGGGCGAAGTCTCACGGGCTATTCCCGCTGGGCGGTCTTACCCGGCGAGGAGTCGTGATAGTAACTGCCATACCGGCTGCCGTAGTAATACAGGTCGGGTTCCGTAAAGTCCGCTGCATTGAGAATTACACCCATGATGCGGGCATCGACATGCGTCAGCACATCGTGGGCGCGACGCAGCGCAGCTCTGCTCGTCATGCCGGCACGTATCACCAGGAGTGTGGAGTCGGCCAATGCGGACAAGAGCGCAGCATCTGTGACGCTGAGCACTGGGGGCGTGTCGATGATGATGTGATCGAACTCCGGTTCCAAATACTGTATTAGGTCTCTCATGCGGGGCGAGGACAGCATTTCGGACGGGTGAAGTGCGACCGGACCGCCGAGCAGCACTCTGAGATTCGGGACGTCCGCGACTTGATGGATCGCTTCCTCCGGGGTCGGGATGGTCCCTTGCCCCAATATCGTGCTGAGGCCAATATCTGATTCAAGGTGAAATATCTTTGAGATACCGGCACGCCGCATGTCCGCTTCGATCAGAAGCACACGCGCGCCCTTCTGCGCGAGGACAATGGCCAGATTCACGCTGGTCGTGGTTTTGCCCTCCTGCGGTAACGCGCTTGTCACCATCAAGACCTTGGCCGATCGGCCGGTCTTGGAAAGCAGAATGGAAGTCCGCAACGCACGGTAGGCTTCGGCAATCTCCGATTTAGGATGCGTGGATGAGGCCACCGCGGCCGCTGTCTGCGGAAGGCGCTTGGCCTGCGGCAGCGATCGCAATCGGCCGCGGGGATGAGACGAGAAGGGGATGACCGCGAGGGATGGTAAAGCGGTGATCATCCTTACCTGTTCCAAAGAGTGCACGGCGTTGTCACGCGACTCAAGAATAAACGCGAGCCCTAGTCCGCCGGCCAAGCCCACCACAAGTGACATCAGAAGGTTCCGGGGGAGGTTGGGCGTCGAGGGCGCGGTGGGAGCAGATGCCGGATCCACGATCCGCACGTTGCTCGACCGCAACCCCGTCAAGACTCCCGCCTCCTTCAGTTTTTGCAGGAGGCCTTCATAGAGCTGCCGATTGCTTTCCACGTCTCGCTTCAGAAGGCTGTATTCGATGGCGCTTTCATTGAGCTGGTTCTCTTCGGTTTTTTGATTCTCCAGGGAGGCTCGAAGCAGCTTTTCACGCCCCAACGCCGCCAGGTAATCCTTCTCGTATTTGGTAGCCAGACGTTTGATTTCGGCTTTGATGTCTGCCTGGACGGCATCCATTTGCTGGTTTAATTCCTCTACCTTCGGATAGGTCGGCTGGAAATGAACACTCGCCTGCGCCAGTTGGCGATGCAAATCCTCTTCCTGGCTTCTCAGCTTGACTAACGGGCTGGACGGATCGAGATTGGACAACAGATCAGGCTCACCGGAACTGGCCAATCGATAGACGGATTCCTTCTGCATGCGGTCGCCTTCCGCAGCCGTCAACTCCTTGTTTAGTTCGTCGAGCTTGGAGGTGATTATGTTTTGCTTCTCGTCGATGCCCAGGATCCCGTGCTCCTTTTGATAGCGGACCAGTTTTTCCTGGGATTCCTCAACTTTCATCTGCAGTTCGGACAATTGCTGGGCGAGCCAGTCGGATGTACGCGTCGTGGCGTCAAGGTGGGTTTTGTAATTCTGTTCGATGTAAGTGTCGATCAGGGTATTGACCGCTTTGGCAGCCAGATTTGGATCAGAGCTCGAGAACCGAATTTCCAGCAGTCGTGTCCGGGGAATCGAGTTGATCTGCAGTGCTCCGTGGAATTTCGCGACCAGCGCCGCTTCCTGATGAAGTTCAATCTCCCGGGACCCAGCTTGGGAAGCAATCAGCGCAGAGTTCGCGCGCGCTGCTCCCTTACCGGCGAATGCCGGATCGGAATCGAGGTTCAACTTCCGGATCACAAGTTTGGCGATGGCATCGCTTTGGAAAACGTGGGTCTGCGTATCCATGGCAACCATGTAGTCGTCATAGGAATCGCTGCCGCTGGCATCGGAGTTTTTCAGAGCCGCTGAGTCGGCTCCCTCGCGATTGATCACGACCCGGCCGACAGCCTCGTAAATGGGCGTGGTTGAAAGGGAAACCACCGTGCCTACCAGTAACGCCACCAGCATGGCAGACAAGATCGTCCACTTGTGCCTGAGCACGATCGGCCAATAATCCCAGAGACTGGGAACATGGCTGACGGTCAGGTTGTACGCCGCAGGCAAAGCGACGCTCTCGGTGGGGCGCGAGGCCTGCAGTTCATCTTTGCGAGGCACCAACGTCCGAAAGGTCTTTTCAGGTTCCATTCACCACTCCATCAAACCGATGGTTTCGCACGAGGAGGCACACTAAACCGCAGAAACTCATCTGGGTGACACGTGATCAAAAATTGAATTGATTGTACAACGTTCGGAGCGGCCGGGAAGATCTTTTGTGAATACTCCCTTTAAGGATATTCTTGAAGCCCTGGCGGGCCGCCGAGCAGAGCGTGGGAGAGATTTCAAGAACCAATGGCCCAAGCCTTTGGCCTTTAACGGTGTGCCAGCACCAGCGCCGCGGAAGTGTCAGGGAATCTTTGTGATGTGCTACACTGTTCAAACTCTGACCCAAAGCCTTGGATGCTCGCGCTCCCCCATTGCGAACGCTTGGCCAAGGTCCGTATGAGCGGGTTTTCGAGGAAGGCAGCAGTTTTGATATCCTCAACATAAGGCTGGGGGCTCTTCCGTCCCACTCTAATCATAGAGATCAACCGTGGCTAATCAAAAGCGTGCGCTCATTACTGGGATATCAGGACAAGATGGAAGCTATCTGTCGGAATTGCTCTTGGAAAAAGGCTATGAGGTGCACGGCATCGTCCGCCGCGTGGCGATTGAAGACCCCCAGCACCGGCTGTCGCGGATCCATCACATTCTGGACAGGATTCACCTGCATGCGGCATCTCTCGAGAGTTATCCCAGTCTAATGAAGGTGGTTGCTGCCGTGCAGCCAGACGAGGTTTATCATCTGGCTGCACAAAGCTACGTCAGTTATTCCTTTGAAGACGAGTTTTCAACCTTCGAGGTCAACGTCAACGGAACTCACTATTTGCTATCGTCCTGTCGCGACCTTGCGCCCAAGGCAAAATTTTATTTCGCCGGATCAAGCGAAATGTTCGGCTCCGCGCCGGCTCCGCAAGACGAGCTTACCGCGTTTCGTCCGCGGTCGGCCTATGGGATCTCGAAGGTAGCCGGCTATCATCTCACCCGCAACTATCGGGAAGCTTACGGTCTGCATGCATCCTGTGGCATGTTATACAACCATGAGTCACCCCGGCGCGGCATGGAGTTTGTCACCCGCAAAATTTCTTCCTTAGCGGCCCAGATCAAGTTCGGTTTGGCCACTGAAATCCGCCTGGGCAACCTGGACGCCAAACGCGATTGGGGCCACGCGCGAGAATATGTGGAAGCCATGTGGCGGATGCTGAAGCAGGAACAACCAGACGACTATGTCATCGCCACCGGCGAAACCCACTCGGTGCGGGAATTTCTTGAATGTGCGTTCGGCTTGCTGGGACTCGATCCTTACAAATATCTGGTGCTCGACGAGCGCTTTCTGCGGCCGGCTGAAGTGGACGTGCTGTTGGGAGATACGACGAAAGCGCGCCAGCGCCTTGGTTGGTCGGCACAGACCACGTTTAGCGAATTGGTGCGCGAGATGGTTTTCTCCGACCTAAATTCTTACTCGCGCAGCGCAGGCGGCGAGATCCCAGCGGCTCCTACCGATGCTTTTGCGGCAAGCTGAAACTCTTACCATGCAACGAAACATTCAAGCCACAACTGTGCTTTTCGATGAGGACTTGCCACGCGAAGCCGGCGACATCGCCGATGGCGGTACCTCGGTTTCCGTAGTCGTCTGGCTACCGAGCCATGTTGCAGACGCTGTTTCGCGGGAAGATGAGCGGCGCCGCCATCTCCCTAGTCATCCGCTAGGTGGTCGTAATGGCACTCAGTGGGTTCGTTTTCGCAATCGGCGCTCATTCCTTATCGCCGGGGATGGCCTTCCCAACGGCCATAGATTTCGAAAGATAGTTCGTCTGTTCGCTACTTCGCCTGCACTTCGACCGCATCTGCCAGGTGCATGGGCGTTTGTGAGCGATCTCCTACCTCGAACGTTTGCCCGTTCTTGAGATATCCCGATAGCACGGCGGGCTCGGCCCAGTCCAGATCCCAGCCGTTTTCAATTGCGATGATGGTGTACGAGCCAGGGATCACATTCAGCAGGCTGAAACTCCCGTCCGAATCGCTTTCGTCCCGGCGAAGGCGGTCGCGATTCGCTTCCGGATTCTTAGGTACTAGAGCGATCATCGCTCCGGAAACCTCTTTTCCAGCTCGCTTCGCGAAGCCTTCGATGGTCACCGAGCCTCCTACCAGCGAGAGTGCAATGGTGAGTGACGCGTCCGGAGACACGTTCAACGAATGTCCGGAAATTGTTCCCGCGTCCGACGCTATGCCAACCACCGAATACGATTGCATCGGAGAGCGAGCGGCGACCTCATATCTGCCAGGAATAACGTCCGAAAAATTGGCCTCGCCCTTGGCGTCCACTTCGGCAGTGTTTACTCTGCCCTTGCTGTTGCGTAGTTCAATTTGGAGTTGAGATGGAAGATTCGTCGCGCCCTCGATCTTAGCCGTCGCCTTGATCTTGCCCGTCAAGCTGCCGGAGGACACGTCGAGTTCGCTGCCACTGTTGAGATTGACTTCGATGGACTCTCTCATTTGCCCGTTGGAATCAGGCATCCGGACGGTATACCGGCCCGCCGCAACTCCGGTCAGCTCATACACGCCGGGACCGACATTCTGAATGTTACTGCTCTGGACCTGATCCAGACCGTCGAAAGCTGGCTTCTGCAGTATGGGGAAAGTGACCCCGTGCGCGCCACCTTCAGGAACGTGCACGATGAGATGCAGTGAGGGGACGGGATTCAGGTGGATGTCAGCTTCCAGGCGATCCCCGCCGCGGACCGGGATCGGAACGGCATCCTCGGCCTCGGTGGCGTCCCCGTAGTAGGTGATGGGGTAGGCGACGTCGAGTGATGAATCCACCTGGGAGGGTTCCGCCGCGCCCGCCCAAATCGATGTTGGATGGACCGCGTACCAGGGCGAAGCTTTCGCAGAAACGAAGTATGTCCCCTCGTCGAGGGGCGTCACTTCGTAGCGGCCTTGATTGTCAGTCGAGGCGTCGCGAAAATGAAGAATGCGACTCACTCCCTCGGAATGCTCCTCACGATAGACCGCAATTTGCGCATGACGGACGGGGTCTCCGAATTCATCGAGCACCTGGCCGGTAAGCACGGCACTCGCCGCCAGCCGCAACACAAGGTTTTCGGTATCGAGATCGGCGCCGGTTACGATCGCGCTCGAGAACTGGTCATGCTGGTTGTAGGAAGCGGCGATGAATCCGCGCTTCGCGCCCCCGAGCGAGTACTTGCCCGCTGGAACATGGAACTCGAAGTGTCCGTCGTCGCTGGTGATGACGGATTGCACGCTCTGCCGATTCTTCGCACTGACGATGGTGACGCGGGAACGCGCGAGCGGGCTACCGCTCTTCGCATTCACGACCGTCCCGGCGATGCGGTACGGGCCGGAAGGAATCTGCGTCCGCTGAGCTTCCTCCGTCTGCGCCTGCGCGGAACAGAATAGCGCCGCACACGCCGCGGCGAGTACGGCCAGGCACCGGCTTCGTTGGACTGAGCGCCGGAATGATCGGAAGATAGGCATCACTCCTCGTTCCCAGCAATGCTCATGGAAATCAGCTGCAACTGCACGCGTTCCTTTTGTCCACCAACCACGCGAACCACCTGCCCCTTCGAATCGTAAGCCCGCATAGCTTCGGGATTCCGATACTCGATCTCCCCTTGCACCTGATCGAAAGCAAGCACGCGATACGTACCCGGAGCCAGTCCCTGCGAAACGAAACTCCCATCCGGTCTCACCCATATCTCGGTGAACCGCCCGCTGCTGTCCGCAACAGGAATGCAGTAGACATGTGCGCGGGCTTGCCCTGGGCCGGGTACACGGGCTGGCCCTGGCGCCGGCGGTGTAATTCCCTCGACTGTGCCATCGATCTCCGCTGTATCGTCTCGCATCGTGATCTCAATGGGAGACGCTCCACCTCCCACGCCGACGATCAGCGGCTGATGCAGCAGGTCAAGGTTGCCCGAACGGATCGAGGCGGGGTAACCGCGTGACGACTGGACTCGCACCCAGTAGCGTCCCGGTGGTGCACCCTCGATGGCCAAACTCCCGTCCCCAAACCCGGTGGGGTTCCGCAGAGGAACATCGCCGCCCATTCCAAAGTCGTCGGCGGATTCCAGCGCCATACTCAGATAATCATGTGGCTTCCTCAACGCCGCGTTGCCATCGTCGCGGGCGGCAGATGTGAATTCTTCCCTCATATAGACGGGTATCGAGGCATTGGGCACCAGCGTCATACGCGGACCATCGATAGTTCGACCTTCGCCCGGAGCGCCTTTGACAGTAAGCGTCTCCAACCCAGTTACCCGGTTGGGTCCGGAACTGGAGGCTTCGATGGTGTAGATTCCGTCGGGCAACATGCCTTCAATTGCATGGTCACGATTGTTGTAGCCGAGAGAAAATCCCGGCCCCTTATGTCCGTGGGCGTACACCTCAACACTAACTCCGTTTTCCCCTCCATCGGTGACCGGCACGACGACCGGCACTTTGACGCGGTAATACGGCTGCTTGACGAGCGATAGGTTGACATTCTGCGTCTGACCAGCGGCCAATTGAATTGGGCTCGCAGATCCGAAGTCAGAGGCACTCTGATAGTAGACAGGCGGGTATCCAAACAGCGGCCCGCGCGAATCAGAGGCAAACGGATCCGCGGTCAGCGGGTCGCGGTCGAGCAGTTCGCTGGTCACCAACTTATAGGTGCCGGCCGGCAGGTCCGAGAAACGGAATTGGCCGTCCGACGTGGACTGAGCGCTTCCAGCCGGAACGTAGCGGCCGCGGCCATCCTGCACCTGCCGGCGGAAGACTTGCAGTGTGATACTGTCGGGCGCTTCTGTCGTCGGCAAAGTGACGGTGCCGACGATCACCGCCTCGGGTGTAAGCGCGAGCGTCAAGTCCTTGGATGGAACGTTCCGAATGTTGTTCGCTTGGCTATTGGGATCGGTCAGAAAGCCCGGCTTACGGGCCATCAGCGAGTAAGACCGAATTGAGCGACCGGGAGGAGCGTTTGGGCCCGAACCCCCTTCGGTAGCCGGGTCGACCGTCGGCAAGATGAATTCAAAGCGGCCTTCACTATTCGTGAGGGTGGCCAAGCGATTGCCGGGGGAAGAAACCAGGGCGCGGGCGATCGGCTCGCGTGTCACGCTGTTGATCACAATGCCGCGGATGGTGTCGGGGTTGTCAGACGGGGACTGCGCGAAGGACCAAGCGCCGCTCAGGCTGGCGATGGCGAGAAAGAAGCAGAGAAGGACTGTGCAAGGAGACGCTTGCCGCGCTACGCGCTGGCGCAAGCACGGTGGAACAGGGAGAGACAAATGAAGTTCGCCACCCTTCAACTGGACTGCTCCAAACCTGAATCATTGTGGCTAAGATCAGAAAAATGCACAACTCACAGTGGAAGTAAGCTGTGCACTATGGGGTACAATGCATCTGGATCGTGACCCCATCCGGCGCATTATTTGATCCATGCAGCGCAACATGCAACCTACAATTGGCAAATGATGACGGAACGTCCGCTGCTTCTCGAGGAGGACTTGCCACGCGAAGCCGGCGACATCGCCGATGCCTGTGCTTCGGTTCCGTCATCGTCCGGCTACCGAACCATGTTGCAGACGCTGTTCCGCGGGAAAATGAGCGGCGCCGCCATCGCTCTCGTCATCCGCCAGGTGGTCGTCATGGGACTCAGTGTGGGCAGCAGTGTTGCGGTGTCACGCTGGCTTGGTCCTGAGATCGTCGGCCGCTTCGCCATCCTGATTTTCGTAACCCAGGGAATTCTCGGTTATTTTGGCGATTTGGGACTGAAAGCGGCCCTGATTCGTAAGCGTGGCGATCTGGAGCCAACCGAACTGGCGAGTGCCCAGAAGGTGATTCTAGGGATTTCGATCACCTTCGCCGTCGTGATTGGCGCTCTTTTGCCGGTGGCCCTGCGACTGGTGAAACTTGGGCCCGAGAATTACTTTCCCGCCGCTGTTTTCCTGGTTCTGCTGATCGTGCGCAACCAGCGCATGGTGCCGCTCGCGCTGCTCGAGCGCGCCATGCGCTTTAATGTCGTGAGCGCGGTGGAAGCTGCCGAGAGCCTCATCTACACTGTCGTTCTGGCCGCACTTGCATTCCTGCACAAAGGCATCTGGTGCTACGTCGTCGCCATGGGATGCCGCGACTTGTTCGGTAGTCTGGCGCTCTACCTGATCGCTCGTCCGCCATTTCTCCGATTTTCGTGGGCTTCGATCCGCCCCCATGTGGGCTTCAGCTTGGTGTACCAGGGCGGGTCGCTGCTGAACATGGCTACGCTCGCGTTCCCGCCGATCTTGATCGCGCGACTGCTCGGCAAGAACGCCGTGGGATATGTTTCCTGGGCATCGACCCTGTCGCTGTATCCGCTGGTGATTTGCAACGCCATGGCCCGCATTTACTTGCCCGCGTTCAGCAGCGCCGCCAGCGATCCCACGCTGCTCCGGTCGCGGGTGGAGAAATCTTTGCGGATCAACGCCAGCATTGCCTGGCCGGCGTGTGCCGTGCTGGCGAGCTTGAGCACTCCCATCATCAACCTGGTATTTACCGAAAAGTGGTTCCCGGCGCAGCCGCTGCTCTATGCCTATTGTGTTACCGCCGTGTTCACGGCAGTCGGCGTGCCTCTGACGGAGCTGTTCTTTGCCCAGGATGACGCGTGGTTCAACCTTCGCCTCTGCCTGTGGTGGACGATACCGACCTGGACGCTCGGTACATACGCGGTCTATCACTACGGACTATTCGGCTTCGCTATTTTTCAAGCGGTGCTTCAGAGCACGTGGCTGCTGGCTTTCTTTCACGCCCGTCGGCCGGAAGGACTGCGCGTCTTCGCACCCTTGCGCGAGCCCCTGACATTGAGCGCCGCGCTGGTGCTGGGAAACCTGTTAGTGACACGTTCGTTGGCGATTTCGTCAATTTACCGGCTGGCCATCCTGCTCGCGGTGGAAGGCGCCATCTGCGCGTTCTTCCTGGTAAGGATGGCGATGAGTTGGCGACTGGTAAACCGATCTATAGAAGCAAAACCCAGTCCAGCATAGGCAATACCGTCTAAGGGGAGTTCAAACCGTGTCGGATGTGGACAAGTGGTACCGCAATTACTGGGCGAGACATCAGGCGCGCGAGGTCATGAACCGGACCCTCAGGGCGCGGTGCCTTTCCTGCGAGGATTGCGCGCAGCTCAACGAGATGGAGCAGGCGATCTTCAACCACACCAAGCATGCAAGGCGGCTCTTGGACTACGGCGCGGGCGACAAGCCGCTCAAAGGAAAATTTGTGTCCGCTGGTTTTAAGGGTCGCTATGAAACCCTCGACATGTCCGCCGAGGATGAGCACGAATATTCATCAATCTCTCAAGTGACAGGCCAGTTCGACGCGATCCTGTGCCTTGAGGTGATTGAACACATGTCTCTCAACGACTACGTGGATCTGATGGACGAATTCGGGAGCCTGTTGGGCCTGGACGGCACGTTGGTTATCGGAACGCCAAATCCTCTTTGCGTCGTTCCCATGTGGGCCGGCGATCCCGGACACGTGCAGCAATATCCATTGGCAGATCTTGCGGCAGATCTTGTCGTGCGAGGCTACAACGTCGAAGCGTTTCGCGTGCGCTATGGCGCGTGGCCAAATGGTCTGGCTAGGTTGAGATTCCTGGCCATGCGTATCCTCTGCTACCTATTGAGCGTTGACTACGCGCAGGGCATCGTCGTGATTGGCAAGAGGAAGACGCCGGCGCAAGTTCCCCGGTCGTCCACGTGAACCGCGTTCGCAGAAAGTGCGTGGAGCGGATAATCAATATGACCGGTAGTCACTAGAAACGGATCCTATCCTCTTAATCGACATGAAGAGGCAGCGTACAGCTCCGCAACAATAAGTCGATGCGGCCTCATATTGCCGGGTAGTGTACCTGGCCGATCAGCGGTACCTCCGATGGTCAGACAGCGGTGCTACCATCATGGCTGTGAAGAAACAATCGGCTGGGTTTAGAAGACGCAAGCTGTCAGCTGTGGTGAGAAAAGCGATTACCTCCTACTATACCGATCAGGAACAGTTGGAGATAGAGAAAGCAGCAAAGCAGCAGAAGATCAGCAAGAGCAGCTTCGTGGCGTCCGCCGCTCTAAAAGAAGCTCGTCGGATAGCCCACTGATCCCCCTCTCATTGTAAGAAAACTCTTTAAGCGCGTCTCCCAAGACATAATTGGAAAATCTTTCTTTACACTAATAGTGTATCACTGTACACTACAGTTGTGATGTACATCTTGAGCAATGCTCACAACAAACCACTAAGGAGGCACTAATGATCGCCACAAGAGACCTGATCCGACAGAACAAACGATACGCAAAACTACGCTGGGGAAGCCTCCTTGGGAGAATCGCCCTGAGGGCGTTAGGAAATTTCACTGAACAGTTCCAATTTTCCGTTGCAAACGGCGACCTCCTTTTCTTAGACAGTGGCTGGTACGTTACCCATTCCGGACTCACGAGCCTGGCACGTCGGAATCGTTGCGCTGGCATCAAGGTTCGACCGGTTCAGCCCTTCTGCGACATGTCGGCACAGCGCTGGGCGTTCGAGGCCACGGTTTATAAATCCAGGGCGTGCAAAGGCTTTGTCGGCTACGGGGACGCCGATCCGTCGAATGTTTCCTCGCTTGTCCGTGGCGCCGAGATGCGGGTGGCCGAAACGCGCGCCGTCAATCGCGCCCTCCGCAAAGCCTACGGCATCGGCATCTGCTCGGTCGAGGAGATCGGAACGATTCCGAATCCGATTGAAAAGCTTCCTCCACAAAACGCAAATGGCAACGGGAACGGCGGTGGCCCCAAAGTTCGCGACCGTCTCTGCCAGATCATCCGCCAGCACAAGCTCGATCCCGAACTGGTAAAGGCCTACGCCGTCGACTTCTGCGGTACGAAAACTCTCAGAGATGCCAGCAGGGAACAGGTCGAGAACTTCGTCCAGCAACTGGCCGACTGGGCCGAGAAGGACCGCAACGCTCTGCTCTGCCAACTCAATAGCTACACGCGCCCGACGCAGGAGGTGGTCGCATGAAACGCCAAGTCCCTGGACTTGCCGAAACCGCCCGCGATTCGCGTCCGGAGATTCCCGACGGAATATTCCTCGTGCGAGTCGATGGCGCCCAGTTCCGCTGGCACGCCCACAAACCGTTCTACGTCCTCCGACTCTCCATTATCGAGCCCCGGACACTGGTCGGTCAGCCCATCGTGGGTCGGCTCTACTGCACGCAGAAAGCAATGTGGAAGTTGGGCTGGTTCCTGCGGGATTTCCTCTATGACCCGGAACTTCTGGCCCACGAACAGGTCGACGAGAAGGCTTTGCCCGGACTCCGCGGCGTCGTCAAGATCAGCCACACCGTCATCAACGGCATTTCGCTCATCAACCTCGACGGCTTCGCCCCGGCCAGCCAGTGGGAAGAACTGTCTGCAGCTCCGGTATCGAGTGCTTCTCGCTCCAACACCGAGGAGGCAACCCGATGACCTATTCCTACACCCAGATCAGCCAGTACCTTAGCTGCCCGCGCCGTTACCGGCACCGCTACCTCGACGGTTGGCAGGAAAAAGACACTCGTGCCGCCATGCTCTTCGGCCGAGCGTTCGAACAGGCCGTCGCCGCCCTTTTTCGCCGAGAAGACCCGGCGGCTGTGCTGTTCGAGCAGTGGGGCGTATGCAAGGATATGGGCCTGACCTACTCGGGCAACGACACTTGGGACCGGATGCTGCAACAAGGCATCCAGCTGCTCGAGCGCTTCGCCCAGGACGGCCGCATTCGCATTCGGCGGCCTCGTTCCACCCAGCAGATTCAGTTCAATCGGACCTTGGCTTCCGGCAACAGTTTTGTGGCTTACGTCGACGCCATTGGTGAACTGGACGGCACACCCTGTCTGCTGGAGTGGAAGACAACCTCTGCCCGATATCCGGAAGAGCCGGCCGGCATTTCCGCACTGGATCCGCAACTCGTCTGCTATTCGTGGATGACCGGGATCGACGAAGTCGCGCAGGTTGTTTTCGTGCGCAAGCGCTTGGTCGAAGTTCAGTACCTCCGGGCGACCATTTCTGACGAGCAGCGGCAGGAGTTCGCAACCCTGGTCGAGGACACGGTCCGACGGATCGAGTCCGGGCTGTTCCTGCCGCATAGCGGCATCCGCTTTCCACAGAATCCGTGTACCACCTGCCCCTTCATCGGGCTCTGCCTTGACAAGCGTGACTTGGTCGAAGCCGCCCTCGTGCGCAAACCGGGAGTTGATCTTGGTCTGTTTGACGAACTTTCGTTTTAGGCCGATGCCGATGCCGCCGAAACTCAATCGCAAGCGCGCGCTGTTTGTCCTCACCAAGATCGACGAGATCCTGGCGTGGGAAAGACAGAAAGACGCAGAGCGCGACACCCGTTTTGTCGACTTGGGGAGGTATCTGTGCGAGGTGCGGGCGGGACAGTACTGGAGGCTGGAGAATCTGAAGTCGTTTGACGAATTCCTGGCGAGACGGTTCCCGGAATCGAGAAGGAAGGCCTATTACCTGATGTCGATCCACGAGCACCTGCCACCGCAGGCCAGACGCGAACTGAAAGAGGTGGGATGGACGAAGGGGCTGGAGCTGGCGAAGATCGCGCGCCGGGACGGACAGGACTTCGATTGTGCAACCTGGTTGCACAAAGCTCAAGCGCTGGCAAAGGAGGACTTCAGGCGGGCAGTGGAGAAGGAACTGACGGGAAGGGAAGAAGAGCCGTCGGAGCTGATCTACTTCAAGGTCTACAAGAGCCAGATCCCGGTCATCGAGCAGGCGATCGAGACGGCAGCCCTGATGCTGGGCACGGACAAATCGCGCGGGTACTGCCTGGAGATGATTTGTGCCGACTTCCTGGCTGGTGCGCACCTGGACAATGGCAACCCGGAGATCCTACTCAGCTCCATCTCCCGCTACTACAAGTTCTTGCCCGGCGAACAGCAGCAGGCCTTCCTCGAAAACCTGCGTGAGAAAGCATCGTGAACGATTGCCCTGCCAAAACGCCTCGCCTGCGACTTGATCTCTTGGCGTACGAAAGTCTACGTCAGCAGATCTTGCATCGCGACGGCTGGAGGTGTCAATCATGTGGGACGATGTCGAATCTTGAGGTGCACCACAGGGAGTTCCGCAGCCATTCGGGAGCCGATGTAGAAAGGAATTTGATCACGCTTTGCACCGCATGCCACGCCGCCGTGCATTCAGGTTAAGAGACTTTGCAGCTGCTTGCAACTCGGCCTTGGCTTCCGAGAAGCAGCTTCATAACCAAGCACTGATTCCAAACAAGTCAGGGGGAGAGCTGTTGCCCCAATTCTTGATATTGCTCCCCCCCGCAACTTCAACACTCCCTTTCGTGCTCTTTCCGTAACCGATTTCTGGCAACGCTGGCGTATGACCCTGACTCAGCTCATCACGACTTAGCTCTACACACCCATCGTGCAGTCGTTTACTCGGGTAACTCTGCGATTTTCGGTGGGCGCCGCAATCATGGCAATGCTGTTATCCACGAGTATCCGAGCGTGTCTCTGACCCTCTCAATCAGCAAACCGCACTTTGCCGCACCAATGTTAAAGCGAGCCTTACGATGAATGTTCAGTGAGCTTGCAGATTCCACAAAGGCGAGTAAAATGGCCTCGTTGCTGGTCGTTGCCCTCCTAGAATGCCGCTTATAAGGTTATTTGGTCCTGTCTTTTCCCTGGCTGCGCGCACTTGTGAGAGGTCTGCTGCCGTTGCGGACATGATACGGAAACTTGACTTCAAAGCGAAGGGCCATATCGTCCAGCGAATACGTCCGGAGTCAATCGCCCGGGAAGTGGTTGCGGACTGTGGCGGCGTGCTCTACCGGCTGGATCTGCGGGATGACGTACAGCGGGAATTGTACTTCGGAGTGTATGAGCGCGGCGAGATTCGGGACGCATTGGAACTCATCCCTAGCGGAGGTATCTGTCTGGATGTGGGTGCGAACAACGGGGCTTTTGCGGTCCAGTTCGCAAAAAAGGTTGGGGGAAAAGGCGTGGTTCATGCGTTTGAGCCCGATTCCGTCGTCTGCTCCCGTCTCAAAGCAAATTGTTTGCTAAACGGACTTGAAACGCGGTTTAAGTGTCATCAACTGGCAGTCAGCAACGTAACCGGTACCCTTACATTCTACAAGAGCGATTCCAGACACTCAGGATGGGGCAGCCTCACGGAGTTCAAAGATATCGCCGTAAAGGCAGAGACCGTTCACGCAGTCACGCTCGATGATTTCCTCGCCAGCGAAAATATCTCGAGAGTGGACTTTCTGAAAGTAGACGTGGAAGCCCACGAACCCGAACTTCTTGAAGGTGCCCGGAACTCGCTGCGAAACCACGTGTTTCGGTTTATATTGATTGAATTCAACGGATTCCGGTTGAAAGAGCGGGGAAAGTCATTAGGCGATTTTTTCAGTCCTCTATTGACAGCGGGATATAGCGTAGTAGGACCGCGAGCCGGAAAACTAGATGAAATGCTGACCGGTTCGATTCCCACCGAAAGTGTTCTCATCAACTTTCTTTTTGCAACACCGGAGAGCGGCTCTTCTTGACGAAGCTTGGGGTCAAGGGAGCAAAGGATCGTTGCTTTTATTCCTCCCCTGACGTCGGGGCCTGGAGTACCACAAGCTGTGTGGCTTTCCTTGTGAGAATGAGGCGACTGGGAGAAGGTATTCGATTTGTATGAAAGCCAGTATGAACCATTCCGTAAGGATACATTGAAACCTCTACGATGGAGTCCATCTCTAGGGTGCGGCAAAATTTCTAACCTTGGAATTGAACTCACGGTTGTTTGGGACTCATGATCGATAAGGGGAGCCATCCGGCTAGTGCACTGCTGAGCGATGTGAGCACGGAAACGCCAATTCGCATCGGCCTCGACGGCCGCATCTTGCTGCACTATGAGATGCGCGGCTTCGCGCGCTACACCGTGGAACTGTTTCGCGCGATGAAAGAAATAGCGGGCGCCAACATTGATTTGTATTCGTTTTCGCCGGGTCCGATTGCTCCAGAATTTCTCGTCGAGTTGGAAATCAAGCCCGTCGTTTTTCAGGCGCGGAGAGAGATTCTGTGGGAGCAGATCGAACTCCCGAAGCGCTTGCGGCAGACGCGCATCGATGTTTTCCACGTCACTGCGAATCGCGGGCTCCCGTACCGAAGTGCCTGCAAGTACGTCCTAACCTGCCATGACATTATCGACCGCCTGCCTGAGTATTGCGGGGGCGAGCACTGGCGCGGAAGTTGGCGGAAAAAGTATGCGGATTTTGTCTCCCGGCACAGCGCCGACAAGTACATCACGGTCTCCAACTTCTCGAAACAGGACATCTGCCGGTTTCATCGGCTTTCCTCGGACCGCGTCGTGGTGATCTACAATGCCGCCAACCGGCGCTTCTATGAGATATTGCCCGCGGAACAGATTGCTTGCATCCGCGGCAAATATGCGCTACCACCCGAATATTTTCTTTTTCTCGGCGGGTTCGATAAAAAGAAAAATGTCGGCGCGTTGGTGGAGGCGTTTGCCCAGTTGCCGAATGGTTCTCCACAGCTGGTTTTGGCGGGTGAGCACAAATGGGACTTTGCGGATGTGACCCAGAAAATTAGCGCGCTGCGTCTATGCTCACGAGTGCTCTGTCCCGGCCAGATTGCCGACGAAGACTTGCCCGCGATTTATCAGGGTGCGCTAGCGTTTGTGCATCCCTCGCGCTACGAAGGTTTTGGGCTTCAGCTCGTCGAAGCGATGGCTTCCCGACTGCCCGTCCTTGCCTCTGAAACCGCTAGTTTTCCGGAAGTTCTCGACGGCAGCGGTCTGCTCTTCGATCCAGAAGATCGAGACTCAATCGCCCGGCAGATGGCGCGAATTGCTGGCGATCCCACTTTACGGAGTGCCCTCGCCGAAAAGAGCCGCCAGCGGGCCAGTTTGTTTTCTTGGCACAAAGCCGCGGAACAGACTCTTCGCGTGTACCTGGAATTGCTGAACCGGAGCGATGAGATTTTTCAGAACCACAATCACGTTGCAGCCGCAATTTCGGAGTGGCACCCGTGAGGATCATCGTCGTCACTCCTGCCGTGCCTCACCCGTTCGGCGACACCGCCGCGCGCTGGTTCTACGTCTTGATTACGGAATTGCTGGCGCGCGGTCATGAAGTCGTGGCGTTAGCCGCGACGGAGGAGTCAGACGCACGGATTTCTGAAACAAAACAATGGTTGTCGAAACCAGGGCTGTCGAAGCACGGCGGGCAATTGACGCTGCACTGTCACCGCCTCAAGGTCGATTCCATCGCGCTTCGACGCAAGTGGCAGAACCTGGTTCGTCCATGCAGCGAACTGCTTCAAGACTCGGACTTGACTGGACTTCTTCAGCGCGAACTGGCGAAAGGCTACGATGTGTTGCATCTCGAACAGATGTCCGCCGGCTGGCTCGGCTTGGGAGTGCCACGGGCGCTGCTCAACGTGCTTTCGTTCGACGTCATCGATTGGGCCGCGAAAGAAAATATGGCCCTCGGCGAGCACAAGGCTCTTTGGCAGGCGCGGCGCGCGACGCGCCATCTTCTCCACGGCATTCACCACGTTCGTCTCCTTACGCCGCGGTTGAAGGAGATGGCGGAATCGATCAATCCAAAGGGCCATTATTGGGTCGTGCCTCTCGCCTTGGACACCGCGTTGTATAACATGCAGCCGCCCGCCGCGGAACCTGTGGTCGGCTTGATCGGTTCCATGCACTGGGAGCCATCGCGTTCCGCGGCGGAGCGGCTCATCACTCGTATTTGGCCTTTAGTGAAACAGGGTTTCCCGCAGGCGAAACTTTATATCGCGGGCTGGAACGCCGCCAAATATTTGCAGAAATATTCGTCGCGGCAAGATCTCACACTGGCGGAAAACCTGGCCAATCCATCCGACTTTTTCGCCAAAGCTGCGGTTATGGTCTATGCCCCTTCGCGGGGCAGCGGAATGAAAGTCAAAGTGATGGAAGCGATGGCCTACGGCGTGCCCGTAGTTACTACTTGGGAAGGCGTCGAGGGCATCGACCATGAGAATGGACGCCAATGTTGGGTTGCCGAAAGTGACGAAGAGCTGGCCGGCAAGGTCTGTCGTTTGCTGGAAAACTCCGCGGAACGGCTGCAGATGCGCGACGCAGCGCGACGCTTGATCGACGAGCGCTACTCGCCGCGCCCGGTGGTTGATAAAATGATTTCTGTCTATCAGCAGATGATCGCCGCCCCCCAGGCTCATCCCCACGCGTATTCTTGTATCTGAAATATGTATCTAGAAAGCGTTCTCCAGATGGCTTCGCGGATGCTGCATTTTCGCAATGGCCGGACCCTGGTCCAGCGGATGCGCGACGCCAAGCCGTGCGATGAAGTGGCGCTTTGGGAGGGCACGTGTATCTCTCATCCCCCAGGGCGCGGCGGACTGTTAGAAGTGGTTGTCGAGGTGTGGCTCGAGCATGCCTATATCGAACGCTTCACGGCTTGCGATTTATGCGGATATTGCTGTGACCTCAAGAAATAGTTCCATGCCTGTAACCGAAAAAGAGCTCAGCACATCGCAAGGCCGCAGCGCCCCACGCGCGCTCACTGTCCTTCCCGACTTTCCCTTTCCGGCCACGACCGGTCTGCACCTCAGGATGGTGAGCAACTTGGAACTCGTCCATCGGCTCGGATGTTTTAGCGCGCTACTCTACTTCTCGACTGAGGGGCGCGAGCCCGCGCCGCTCGAATCCACTCCGCTGGCGCAGATCTGCGATGAAGTTCGTCACGGTGGCCTCAGATTCCCGCATAGCGATTTCTCCACCGCTTCACTGATCGGGCACAAGGTTGATTTCCTGGTGCGGGGCGCACTCGGGCTTCCGGGCAAGCGTTATCCGTTCTCCACGTCCTACGACCGCATCGGCGCGGCTGAAATTGTTCTCGCCGAGGCGCGGAGGGTCAGAGCCGATTTCGTCATCCTGCCGTCCTTCATGCTGCATTACGCCGCGCCGCTGACAAACGGCGGGTTCCGCGCGATCGCCGACGCGATTGATGTCCTCACTGACCTCACTGCGCGATTTCTTTCCGTTTATGGGAAAGGTGCAAAAAGCCGATTGGGACTCTATTCCAACTATCTTGCGAGTCGCACACAGGAACGGGTTTTTCTTGCTCAGTGTAGCGAAGTCTGGGCGACATCCCCTCCCGAAGCCGAGGCGCTTGCACGCATTGCTCCAGGCGTGAATGTGATAGTAGTGGCCAACAGCCTCGACGAATGTGTTTTTCAGCCTGGGCCCGAAACAACCAATGAGAATGTCGGGTTCATCGGCACCTATTCGTCCTTCCCCAACCTAGAGGCGGCCAGGTTTCTGGCTGAACAGGTATTTCCTAGCGTGATTCAAAAAAATCCCTCGGCACGTCTCAAGCTGGCGGGCGCTAACTTGCCAGCGGCGGATGAGACGAAGCTGCGCAGCTTGGGCTATGTCGATCTTCTCGGCGCTGTTACCGAGTCGAACGAGTTGTACAGTCAATGTCGGGTTATCGCTTTGCCTGTGTTTGTCCGGGGTGGTGTACCCCTAAAGATTGTCGAAGCTTTCGCTCGCGAAAAGGCTGTCGTCGCCAGCCCTGAGCTGGTTGAAGGATTGGGGGTTCGGGACGGTCACGACGTGCTGGTGCGCGAAAATCCAGAAGACTTCGCACTGGCGATCTCATCGCTGTTGTCGGATGATGCCTTTTGCCGGCGTCTGGGAAGGAATGGGCGGGAAACGTTTATGAGAAACTGGTCGCGTTCGCACACGGAAGAAACGCTGCGGCAATCCAGTGTGCTGGCCTCATTTCGGCGGGATAGGACTGAATGAGACCACAATGACTGAGCTGACGATGACTGAGCTTGCGAAGACGAAGATTGCAGCATCGACAATGCCTGGAGATACTCCCGCAGCACGCGTGCTATCTGTGGGCATTGTCGGCGCCGGCGAAATCGTGAGTCGAATACACCTTCCGGTTTTGAGCGCTTGCGAAGACATTCGGATCGCGTACGTCGCCGACAAGAATCCCGAAACAGCGCGGTCGGTCGCCGGCAGCTACAAGGTAGCCCCGGTCACTGTAGCTGACAACCTGGACAAGCTTCCTCAAACTGACGTCGTGCTGCTCGCCGTGCCAGTAGCTGCGAGGCTGCAGTACTACGAACTATTCGCCAAACGCGGCACTTCTGTACTGGCCGAAAAGCCGCTTGCAGGTTGCGGCACCGACGCCGAGCGCATCTGCGGCCTTTACCCCGAATACTCGTTAGCTTGTGGCTTTCAGCGGCGAAGCTATGCCTCCGTGGTCATGGCAAGAATGCTCGTTGCCGAGAATTGGTTTGGTCCATTGCGGACGATCTCGATTTCCGAAGGTGCGCTCACGACCAAGACTGGTGCTGATTCCCGTTTCTACGACGATGCTACCTCCGGCGGCGGTGGCGTGCTAATGGATCTGGGGTGTCATTCCCTCGACGTGGTGATGTACATCACTGATGCAACCGAAGCGATTCCAGTGAAGCAACGTTTCGTGTTCGATGACGGAGTGGATCGTGAAATCGACGCGCGTTTGACCTTGCGCACGGCACATGGCACGTGCGACCTGGATTATCTGGTGACCTGGCTTCGGCCGGCAAAGAATACGATTGAAATGCGGTTCGCGAACTGCACCGTTGAGCTCTCATGCCGGCCTTCGCAGGACATCGAGATTCACGGCGTCCAAAATGGCCGCGATGTAGCCTCGCTCGCAATGAGAGGGACAGGTGCCGCTACGATGTATCAAGCGTTCTACCTGGAATGGACGGCCTTTCTCGACGGTGTCCGGAGCCGCCAGGCTTCCAAGTTCAACGCTCGTAGTTGCCTGCCCACGATTCGCACCGTCGAAGCTCTTTACAGGGCAGGGAAGCGAAATCCATGAAGCGAGTTGCGATTCTGGGTGCGAACGGGCAGGTTGGGACCGAGGTGTCTCTTCGCTTGCGTGATGTCGATGGGATTGAAGTCGTGCCGGTCATACGCAACGTCTCAGGTTCCGCCTTTCTGCGTTCAAACGGTATGGAATGCAGACACGGGCGCATCTCCGACCCGGCAGAGGCAAGCACCCTGATCGACGACTGCGATGTGGTGGTAAATTTTGCATTGAGCAACACGGCAATACCACGCGCCGACAGGGACATGAATCGCCGGATTGTTCGCAGTATGGTCGCTGCCGCAAAGGCCGGTGCGCCGATCGTATTAGCTAGCACGATGATGGTCTACGCGCCTGGCATGAAGTTTTGGTTCCCGGACTCCTACGGACTTGAAAAACTCGTCGCCGAAAGCATGTTTCGCCGCCTCTGCCGGATGTCGCGTCACCCTGCGTTCGTGTTTCGGCTGGGACACGTGATGGGCGAGATGCAAAACATCACCAGCAAGATCCGTAGCGAGATCCGCGACGGCAAAGTCGCATTGCCACACCAAGGACTCCGCGCCTCCAACACGGTGTTTACGGCGGCCATTGTGGAAGCTGTCGTCCAGATAGCTCAGATGCAGGTAGCACAGGCGGCTCCGAAGCCCGGCACGTATGACCTCATCACCTTTCCGCAGTGGACCTGGCTTGATGTTTATAAGTACTATGCCGCCCAACTCGGGTTGCCGCTGCATTTGGCGCATGCGGAACAGGTCGGTGATCCGAAATCTGGGTTAGGCAGCCCGGGCGATTCCATGCGGCGCTTACTGGGCTATTTGGCAAACCATCATGCGTTAACCGAGCGGCTGACGTTTCTTTTGGCGTTCCTGCCTCGTAGCGTCAATCAGCGAATGTACTTGCGATATTTGCAAACACGGGCACTGACCGAGATTAACGCCTTGAGAGAATCGCGGAAGGTTGAATTTTGTGTACAGGATTGGCGCGAATTGCGGGTGCGCAGTTTTGTGCAGATGGCCGACCCTGTGACCCTGATGGCGCGGTATCCATTGCCATCCGCACTCGAATTCGCCAGTCCGAGTCAGTCGTCTGGTGGCATGAAACGATTTTGAAGATGGCAAACAACAAAGTACTTGTCATCGGACCGTTGAACCAGACCGCGCTGGCGGAAAGCTATGCGCGGGCTTTCGAACGCCTCGGCATGGAGGTTGTGCGGTTCGATTCCGAGCGCGCGCTCATGCAAGCGAGCCGCTTTACCAGCAACCGCATTCTGCGCCGCGCGTTGCGATCGTCGCTGTGGAACGCGGTCAATCGCAAGGCGGTGGAAGTCGCCGAGCGGGTTCGTCCGGCGCTCATCTTCGCGGTGAAGTGTACGTTCTTTCATTCCGAGACAATTCGGCAGATTCGGAAATCTGTTGGCGTTCCGTTCGTGAACCATTATCCGGATCATCCCTACATCGGCATTCGCTGGGACCCGAGAGAAGCTTCCGCGCTGCGCCGCAATCTGATAGAAGTGTTGCGTCATTACAGCATCGTCTGGATGTGGGAGCGCAGTTTGGTGGAGCGGCTGCGGTGCGACGGCGTCGAGGCGAAATATCTTCCGTTCGCGGTCGATCCGGAAATAAGCCGTCCACAATCTGTCGTCGAGGGATTGCATTGTGACGCGTGTCATCTCACACACGATGTCGCGTTTGTCGCGACTTACTCGCGCTTCCGCTGCGCGGAAGTCGCGGCGATCCGGAAACACACGATCGCGATCTGGGGCAACAACTGGCCGCATAAGTGGAGAAAAGTTTCGGGCCAGCATCGAGCGCACCCGCCACTCTGGGGCAGCGCTGTCGGCGACATTTATTCTAGGGCGCCAGTGTCGCTGAATGTGCTCAACGCGGAAAATCTGGGCGGTCCCAACATGCGCACGTTTGAAGTTCCTGGCAGCGGCGGCGTCATGCTGGCTCGTTACTCAGCAGCGCAGGATGAATTTTTCCCGGAGAATGAAGCGGCGGTTTACTATCGGTCTCCGGCGGAGTTGGACGACAAGATTGAATGGGTGTTGCGGAATCCCGATTTGCGCGTGCGGATCCGGCGCAATGCGGCGCGGCTGGCTGCGACGCAAACGTACGATGTTCGAGCGGCGCAAGTGTTGCGTGAGTGCGGCTTGAATGTCCCTGCTGCAGGTAAACCTGGTCCAGCTTACCCTAGGAGCCTGACGAGTTGAGCGGCCAAATGCGCATTGCATTCGTCAGCGGCCAGAACCAATGGTGGCGCAAGCAGAGGCTGGCGGCGAAGTACCTCAAGATGCGTCTCGAAGGCCTGATTTATCCGGACGTTTACTGCCTGCCGCTGATGCTCTCCGAAAATTGCGACTTTCTGCTGGAAGATGAAAAACTTCCCGCAGGCAAGTACGACTTGGTCTTGGCCGAGCTGGGCAGTTCGGAGAGCCAGTTGCGCTACCTCGAATCGCTGGTCGAAGCGGGGGAGCCGCCGGTGGCGGTGATTCCGGGGCCACCGGCGATCCTTTCCCGCGACCTGACAGATGCCAAGCTGCGGCGCGTAAAGCGCATCTTGTGCGGCGCTCGCCACGTATGGGCGTATTCTCCGGAGCTCAAAACGTTTTGCGATGGGTTGATCGGGCGGGAGCGGGCCATGATCATTCCCTGGCCATACGATCTGGCGGCCACGCGGAAGTTGGGGCGTAACTCGGGCCGCGACTTTGGGCAGCACAGGATTCTGGTGCAGGCGCCGATGAGCTTTCATGACATTGTGCAGAACCATCCGTTTGTGCTGAAGGGTGTGCTGTTCGACGTTTGGCGGGAACTGCCCAGCGCGCTGCGCGAGAAACTTGCGTTCCATACCTTCGTCTACAACTCCACGGATTTGGAAAGATACACGTCATCCGAATTTGACAAGGGCTTGCCGTTCGTGCTGGAAGGGAAGCGCAGCTACCGTTCGTTTGTGCGTTTCTTGGGAGAATGCGACGGCGTCATCAACCTGACCGCGGGAAGCATTCTGGGGCGGATTACGTTTCTAGCGGCCGCGCTGGGGCGTCCCGGAATCTTCAGCGACAACAGCCAACTCAATGCCCGGTTGTATCCCGGCTCGGGAGTGGCGATGTTCGACACGGTGCGTCTGCGGGAGTTGGTCGGCGCCATGTTGCGGGGACTGGCCGAGGGCACGATCGATGCCCGGCTTCTGCCATCGTCCTCCGCGGCTGCTGAGATCGGAGACTTTCAGGCGAACCAGGCGCGGCTGCGGGAGATTCTTGCAGCAAGTCCTTGCCCGTAATGGGCCACAAATCTCCGAAACTCGTGATAAATTCATTGGCTCATGGTCGAAGAAGCGAAGTCAATCGCTGCGATTCTTTGATCGACGCTATCTATTCAAGTAATGACAGATGAGGAACCAGCATCGGCTGAAGAATTGAGCAGCCGCCCGCCTTTTCCCGTGGGAGTTGCATGTCTCGCAGCATTGTGCGGCCTGCTCATGTCGAGTCTCGCTTACGTCGCTTGGTACGGGGTTGCACATTCAAGCGTATGGATCGCCGATGCCGACGAGATTTTATACACAGAAGCTGCAAGTCACGCCTATTACTGGCATCCGATGTATTTGTCGGATCCGACGTTTGTTAACGGAGGCCAAGACATTTATTCGTGGCTGCAACTGGTTCCCGGCGAACTGGTCTGCAGGGCATTCGATCTCCGCCCCATTCAATACGGCCTGGTTCTGCGAATCTTCGGGGGACTCGCCGTCGGATTCGGATGGTACGCGTTAGTCTGGCAGCACGTCCGGCGTCCTTGGATTGCGCTGGTTGGCGCCGTTTTTCTGCTTACTGATAGCGGTTGGATCATCACGCGCCCATTTTTTTATCAATGGACCACGCTAGCGCGTGTCTTGTTCGCCCGCTCCGGGGAGATCTTCGCACATAACCCAAGCATCCACCGAGAGTGGCGAATTATTTCTCCGGTCGTAGTCCTGCCTTTTCTCTTTCTCTACCTGTGGGCACTTCGACGCAGTGTGGAGAACTTTTCACGCGGAAGAGTCGTTTGCTCAGGCTTGGCCTTCGGGCTACTGTTTTTTGCCTATTTTTATTTTTGGACTGCGGCGGGCCTTGCCCTGCTGCTGGGGGTCTTGGTGGATCGCGCGCGGTGGCAGACATATTTTCACACGGGATGGATCGGTTGTCTTGTCGGGACTCCGGAATTAGCGAGGATGTTGTTCACGCGTCGCGGGCAAGGATCGGAATGGATGCAGCGGTGGGACGAATTCGTTCCCATTCCGCGATTAAGTGAGCACGGTCATTTTCTTCTTTCTGCGGCCCTTGTAGTGGTCACTTTGGTGATCGTCTGGCACTTCTTCAGGCGGCTGCTTTATGTCTGGTGTCTTTGCGCTGCCGGATTCATAATGATTCACCAACAGATATTCACCGGGCTTCAAATGCAGAACTACCATTGGGCCTACCTCTTTTGCCCGTGCATGATCTTGCTCCTGGTATTGCTTACGATCGACGTGGTCGGGCGGATGGGGACGCGGGGGCGCATCGCTGGGAAAATCCTTGTGGTTGTGGTGGTGTTGCATGCGGTCGCCGGCGTATATCTCCGGTGCCTAGAGGCGGTTCGTACGAAAGACAGCCAGCGTTACAGCCGCGGATATCAAGACTATGAGAGGCAGCATGACGCCCAAGAGTACAAGTCGCTCGCTGCTGGGGCCGTAACCGCTGGGAGCGACGACTTCGTCCAATTTGCGATGATCGTCGATCATGTTACGCCATTGGCGGCTGCTTACCCGGTCCTTGTGAGCCCTGGAGTTAGCGACCTCGATTTCGATCGTCGCATCGCGCTCAACGCTTATCTCTCTGGGACCTCGCGAGAGCAGTTCGAGGCAAATGAGAGGTGGGAGTTGGATCATCTACAATACGGGGTCGAGTTGCGAGATACCGAGAGGAGGGCGGCGCGCTTGGCCAGCCGTTTGGCGTTCTTTGATCAAATTGCCTCCAGCCCCTCCGTCGCAATCGACCACTATCAGGTTAGGTACCTCGCAGTTCCGGCGGGATCGCCCAGGCCCGCCACACTTAAGTCCGATTGGGACCTATTGCAGTCTGGTCCGACGTGGGAGGTCTGGGAACGCAATTTCGGGGCAAACAAGCCATGAAGCGATCGCTAAAGCGACTGCCGATCCTGAAGCAGCTTTTGGCCGCGATCCACACGTTGCGCTCGCCTCTGGACGAAAACGCCCATGCGATTCGTCCGGCATGGTCGTTGGGGTGGTCAGTTGGAATGGGGATATGTCCGGCGGCCGCAAGATTCGTAGGAAACGGCGAGACTCATAACCTGTTCCAGCGAGAAGGCGTGAGGCGCTTTTTCATTATTTTTCAGGGCACATGACAGCTACAAGCCGAGAAGACTGAACTCGGGTTTGGGCGGTTCTCTGCCGTATGTGCCGGGTTGGGAGATACTCCAAAAGTAGTAGCTACCTGACGTTAGTTTTCTTGGCTAAGCCACGTGGGGACTTGCAAAGAAACTCACCAAAGGCTAACCGTTCAAAACACGTGGGTAATGAAGCCGACGCGGACGGGTCACACCCTCCCGCTGTACCAAGTCAAAGGAGCAGTACGTCTCAAAGGGATTGAGCAGGCGAAGTGGGTGTACAATCGTTGCCGTTTTTGAGGCCAGGAAGGATATGCCGGGCTAAGTATATGTCTACCCGCTTTATCAACATTGTCGTTGCTCTTCTGATAGTTTGCCTGGATACAGCCTTCGCGCAATCTCCACAAGGCGTGATCACCACGCCCACTCCGGGCTCGACTCTGAGTGGGAGCAGCGTGACGTTCGGCTGGACGGCGGGCGCAGGCGCGTCAGCATACTGGCTGGTTGTGGGGAGCACAGCGGGCGGGGACAATTACTATTCGTCGGGGAACCTGGGCAACGTGCTAACCGTGATAGTAAACGGATTGCCAAGGAATGGCAGCACTCTCTACGTGACTCTGTACTCGCTGATCGGCGGTGCTTGGGTGCCCAATGCGTATACCTACACGGGGGTCAGCGCGGCGGCGGGAGGGGTGATCACCACGCCGACTCCAGGCTCGACTCTGAGTGGGAGCAGCGTGACGTTCGGCTGGACGGCGGCCGCAGGCGCGTCGGCATACTGGCTGGTTGTGGGGAGCACAGCGGGCGGGGACAATTACTATTCGTCGGGGAACCTGGGCAACCTGCTAACCGTGATAGTAAACGGACTGCCAACGAATGGCAGTACTCTCTACGTGACTCTGTACTCGCTGATCGGCGGTGCTTGGGTGCCCAATGCGTATACTTCGGGGAACCTTGGCAACCTGCTAACCGTGATAGTAAACGGACTGCCAACGAATGGCAGCACTCTCTACGTGACTCTGTACTCGCTGATCGGCGGCGCTTGGGTGCCCAATGCGTATACCTACACGGCGGTCAGCGCGGCGGCGGGTGGGGTGATCACCACGCCAACGCCAGGCTCGACTCTGAGTGGCAGCAGCGTGACGTTCGGCTGGACGGCGGGCGCAGGCGCGTCGGCATACTGGCTGGTTGTGGGAAGCACGGCGGGCGGGGACGATTACTATTCCTCGGGGAACCTGGGCCTTGCGCAGACCACGACGCTGTCCAGTCTGCTAGCGAATGGCAGCACCATCTACGTGACCCTGTACTCGGATGTTGGAGGGCAGTGGTTGAACAACGCTTACACTTACGTTGCGGATCCCCTTCAGTTGCCATCTCAAGCGCAGATCCTGGGGGCGATTGAAACTGTGAATAATTACTGGATTGCTAACAACGCAGCGGGCAACAGCGACTGGACTCAAGCGACTTACTTCACCGGCGATCTGGCGGCCTACGATGCCACCGGACAAGCGAATTACCTAAGCTTTGCGCAGTCCTGGGCAACGGAACACAGCTACAGCCTGACCGGCGGAAATACGACCACCTACCCCAATTATCAAGCGGCTGGGCAGGTCTACATTCGCTTATACCAGCTGAGTAACAACTCATCAGATGTGTCCGGCATTACGGAAAGCATCAATGGAATGGTGAACAGCACCGTCGACAACGAGTGGACCTGGATCGACGCGATCAACATGTCCATGCCCGACTTCGCTGAACTCGGTTCCATCCACAACAACACCAACTATTACACCAAGATGTACGCGCTTTACAGTTACACAAAGTACTCGCTGGGGCTCTATGACTCGACGACCGGGCTCTGGTGGGAGAATAGCACCTACGCAAACACCTCCACTTACTGGTCGCGCGGCAACGGTTGGGTTTTTGCGGCCCATGCGAAAGTACTCTCCGTACTTCCGGAATCGGATCCACACTATGCTGAATACCTGAGCACCTTTACTACGATGGCGCAGGCGCTGGGCGCGCGCCAGCAGCCCGGCGGCTACTGGAACTCGGACCTTGGCGGAACCGACTATGCCGGGCCCGAGAGCAGTGGCACGTCCTTCTTTCTCTATGGACTTGCGTGGGGCCTGAACAACGGCATACTGGATAAGACCACATATTTGCCGATAGTCGAGCAGGCCTGGAACTTTTTCGTGAACACGGCGATTCAACCTTCAGGCTTGCTGGGATATGTGGAGCCATCGGGTAGCGGTCCTGGGCCAACTTCAGCCACCACGACGGAGGACTTTGGCGTGGGTGCGTTTCTTCTGGCGGGACGCCAGATGGCGATGTTAACCCAGTAGCGGAAGACCCATATTCAGACCCGGTGAGGCTCGTCAGAAACACGGCGCGAACCCTCTGGCGAAGGCGGCATGCTAGATCAGCATGTGAATGACCGCCCCTACGTGGCTTCCTCATTCATGAGTCTCGCCATCGCTCGGGTTTTCAATTCCTCACTAGCGGGGAACAGTAAAGATCGCCCGGAACTCGTAACTATTCCGCTGCCTCTGAACGCGCGGATCGCCGTCCTTCCTTGCCGCGGCGTGAGGAGTTTGTGCGCCGACTGATTGAGCCGCTTGAGCCGCTAAAGCTGGGCGAATGGAATCGGCGAGCGGTTCGGGGACACAGTGGAGTGCAAGCCTGGGGTGAAGAGGATCAGCGAATCGGCGCACCGACGCAGATGGGGGTCTTCCGGCAATGAAGATCACGGTTCCCGAACTCTCACTGGGATTTACGGAACACCGGGTGTCGTTTGGGCGCCGGCATGATCGATCAGCAGCTAGGGCGGGACTTACAACTGGAGAAGCCGATCGGACTCTCGAACTTTGCTCACGACCCGCTCGAATTTTTCTGCATCCAGGTCCACGCACTCGAGACGATGTCGGTGAACTTGCGCTTGGCGGTCCATCCCAGCACTCTTTGCGCCATCGCCGGATCGGCCACCAGAACCGGAGGGTCGCCGGGTCGCCGCGGTCCGATCTTTCGCCGGACCGGGCGTCCAGTGGCGTTTTCCACCGCCTGGATGACTTCGAGAACAGAATATCCCCGGCCTGTTCCCAGATTGATCGCCAGCGAGTCGCCGCTTTTTTCGTCGCTGCCCCTTTCCAGGTGTTGCAACGCTCGGACGTGCGCGTCGGCGAGATCGTTCACATGAATGTAGTCGCGAAGGCAAGTGCCGTCCGGAGTCGGGTAGTCGGCCCCGTAGATTTGCAACTCGGGTCCGTTCTCGGCGGTGGCGGTAAGTGCTCGTGGAATCAGATGAGTTTCCGGGTCGTGGAGCTCGCCAATCTCGCCGCTTTCATCGGCTCCCGCAGCGTTGAAATAGCGTAGGCTCATCGAGCGTAGTCCGTAAGCGCGACTGTAAGCCTCGAGCGCGTTTTCGAAAAAAAGCTTCGATGCGCCATAGGGATTAACCGGCTCGCGCGGCGTCTGCTCAGTGATCGGAATTTGCCCAGGGATACCGTATACGGCACAACTGGAGGAAAACACAAAGCGGCGGATCCCGGCGTCCAGCGCGGAGTTCAGCAGGCTGAGCGCGCCGAAGACGTTGTTGCGGAAATACTTGCGCGGGTTCTCGACCGATTCTCCAACGTAGGCGTGGGCGGCAAAGTGCATCACCGCGTCCACGCGCGCGAGCACTGGGCGGAGCTTTGCTTCGTCGGCGATGTCGCCCTCCACCAGTTCGAAGCCTTGCGCCAGGCGGCGGGACCCGGTGGAGAGATTGTCATAAAGCAAGACCTCATAGCCGGAACGCCGCAGTGCGCGCGCCACGTGACTGCCAATGTAGCCTGCTCCGCCCGATACCAGGATGGCCAAGAAAAACCTCGAATGATTTCAGGACGTGAGTTTTGCTACGCGATCATGTTGCCGCGAGGAGCAGTCGCCCTGGTTATTGCAAGTGAAAGGTATGAGCCTGAATCTCTTTTCCTTACCTTGTTGCTTTTTGGAGCACTGCCAGCAATGAAGTGCCCAACAATCTCTGCGGAATCATTTCGCAACTGGAGAGTATCCGGAGTGCGTTATTTAGAGCCGGCGAACGTGAGTCAAATCCTGTTGTGATGATTTTGCTCTGATCGCGCTTTCCCATGAGCCAAAGTTTTCGAACCATCAAAGTCGGAACTAGCGGCAAACCCCAGTAGGTGCACTTCTCCATTTCAAGATCGTTGTGGCTTATTGTCTTTTGCAACAGGTCGATCGAATACCGGCGCACATGGCCTGCCGCCTCATCGTACGATGAGAAAGCCCACTGTCCTGCGGGAACATTCACAATTACCTTGCCCTTCGGAGTCAAGTGAAACAACACTGCATTCAAGAATGGACCTTCTTCCCGGATGTGCTCCAGCACATCAAACAGAAAGATCACGTCAAACCGTTCCCGTAATGCCGGCTCCCTTTGGAAAATATCGTAGCAATATACTTTGCTGCGTCGGCTAATGTTTCGCCTCAACGCATACTCATTCAAATCGAAACCGGAGACCTCCCGCCCATACGCATCCTCAATCTGTCTCTGTAGGATCCCGTGACCACAACCGATCTCGGCCATTTCCTTGGCTCCCGCAATAAGCCCTCCAGCCAATTGCTGCAGCACCTCAAATCGCCTGCGAATCCAAAAATGGTCAGTCGCAGCTATCTCAAACCAGCGATCTGCCATGCTGACTTCCGACGTTGCAGACAAATACTCGATCTTTCGCGGGGTTACGCTCTCATTCTCGATGTTCGCTATGCTCATTGCCTTTGGTCCCGCAATTGCCGCAGAGATTCCTGCTCCGACACGCGATTTATTTCATCCTCGTCACCTTCTTGGTCTCTCAACTCACTTCTCCCGCGGCTTACGATTCGGCCGACGATGTATTGAGGCCGTCCCTTCGTCTCCTCGTAAATGCGTCCCACATACTCCCCAATGATGCCCAGAAAAAGGAGCACAATTCCGGAGAGAAAAGTGACTGCTACCAGCAAGGCCGTAAACCCCTGTGGCGATTTTTGCAGAAATAGCTTGGCATACACCGCGTAGGCAACATACAGAACGGAAAGAAACATTACAAAGGTGCCCACAAATGCTGCCGCACGGATTGGCACGATCGAAAACGCGAAGATCCCGTCGGCCGCCAGCTTCATTAGCCCTATAAGGCTGTACTTGCTTCTTCCAGAATGTCGCTCCGCTCGCTCCACAGAGATGCCCACTTGTCGGAAACCCACCCAGCTTCGCATTCCCCGCAGATACCGGTGATGTTCCGGCATTCGCCGCACCTGGTTGATTACCCTTCGCGACATCAATCCAAAATCCCCCGAGTCCAGAGGTAATCGTATATCCGACAGCCTCACCATCATTCTGTAAAACACAAAATAACAAAGTCTCAGCGGCCACGGTTCCTTCCGCCGGACTCTCTGTGCGTACACCACGTCGTAACCCTGTTGGTACTTCTGCACAAACTGCGGGATCACTTCCGGAATGTCCTGCAGATCGCCGTCCATTACCACAACAGCCTCTCCTGCGGCATGATCGAGAGCGGCCGTGATCGCGGATTGATGACCGAAATTCCTCGAAAGCGAAACCACTACTATGCGCGCATCCTTATGCGCAGCCTCTTCTAGTATTTCGAATGTTTGGTCCGTACTCCCATCATCTACAAAAACAATTTCATGCGGCCCTCCCGCAATCGTGTCCAGGACACACCGGAGTCGCCGCAGAAGTTCCGGCAAAACGCTTTCTTCATTGTGGATAGGAATCGCGACAGACAGACGAATTCCAGTGGCCATCACGTTGTCCTCCTTGCCCTACAAACTCTGCTGATATTTCTACTCGGCCGCGACGGTTGCGCTCGATCCCATCTCCTGACCAATCACCCCTCCCATCCTGCGTCGCCCCAGACAATCCGCCAAAACGCCGCACAACATCGACACCACCGCCGCAGGCCATCCCATTCCCGACCATCTGACTGATCTTTTGTACCACGGGGAGTGTTAGTGTAGCGCCTCGTTGGGCATTTGTCGTAGTTGGCTAACCAAGAATTGGCTCTGACAAGTCGTGCTTTTGGGAGGTAGGAATATACGTTGGAGGATGGTCTGGGCACAACTCGTCCGGTTAGGGGCGCGGCGAGGCAATCACGAGGCCGCAGTCACATTTGCAAGAGGTTGACCTCGACATCCCCTGAACGCGGCGTCCGTCGAGGGTTGCGCCTCAGGCGTCGCATCTTTGGACGATTTCCATCAGCACGGGAATTATGGCGGGCGAGAGCATCGCCGAACATGGCCGCAGCCGGCAGCGGTGCTAGAATTTGCGCCATAGCATGCCAGGCCCGCCATGCGGGACGGGCCGTGAGCCTTTATGACAAATTCATTTCGTTGGAAAGCGGCGCTAGTCATCTTACTTGCCATACTGGTGCGGTCCGCGTTCGTGGTTGCGGTAGACAAGGGTTTGGTCAGGCTTGAAGTCAGTCCGGATTCGTCGGACTTATTGTCCTTTGGCTACAATCTCGCCACCCGCGTGGGATTTGCGCACAGCATCAACGAGGACCAACCATTTTCACAGCCAGTGGAGTTTTCCGCCTGGAGGCCACCACTCTATCCGGCAGTTCTGGCGATTGCTTTTCAGTTGTCGCACGGTACGCTGTTCTTGCGGTCGCTGCAGGTAGTGTTCGCTGTTTCGTCGCTGTATCTCTTCTTGCGTCTCGGTTTAATTCTTTTCGGGGAGTGGCCGGCTTTGATTGCCGGCCTCGCATTCGCCCTTTATCCACCGTTGATCTGGTATTCAGTCGACCTCGGTACGGAAAGCCTGTTCTTGTTCCTTCTGACCGCGGCGCTGTTTGTATTTTATGCCGCGGGCAGAGAACGTTCTGCGGCGCGCGTCTTTTCGTTGGGAGTACTAGTGGGGTTAACGGCCCTGTGCCGCCCCAATGGCTTGATGCTCGCTCCGGCGCTGGTGATCGCGATCTGGCTAACTACCAGCGACTGGAGACAGGCGGCTCGCCGAATGATCCTGCTCGCCGTCGCGGTCGCGATGGTCGTCCTGCCGTGGACTTATCGCAACTACCGTCTTTTTCATAAGTTTGTATTGATCAGCACCAATGGAGGCGCAACCCTCTGGGCCGGAGCGCACCTACGCCTAGAGCCAGGCGCATCGCTTGCCGAGGTCGGATACTCCCAGCACAAGGCCTTCCGAGACGTACCCGAGCCTGACCGGGAGCGATACTACTACTATCAAGCATTCCTGATACTCGATCACAGCCCACGGCGTTTCGGAGAAATGTTCCTGTCAAATTTCGCGGCGATGTACACCCTTGTGCCGTCGGCGCAATACCACAGCCTTCGCAACCGTCTGATCTACTCGGTCAGCTACATTCCGCTCCTTGTCTTTGGCGTTGTCGGTTGCTGGCTGTTGCGCCGGCGCTGGAGGGAATTGTCCCTGATCTGGGGGTGGGTACTCACGGATACAGCGCTCTATTGTCTCTTCTTATCGTCCATACGGTATCGGATCCCCACGGTCGATCCTGTCTTCATGCTGGGATCGGGGGTGTGTTTGGCTGCTCTGCTGGAGCGGTATCGGCGTGCAAGTCAGCGCGTGGGAGCTATGCCATCGACGCCGTCGCATGTCCCATTACGAGCCAGGAGCAGCTCTTAGCTACTTTTCGTCGCAAAAATGAGGCGTGAGAGCACGGGAAACAGCGAGGCAGGAGCCCAGGGGTTGGAGTCAGAACGTTCAGTTTGCATAGTGGTATTCAAGAAAGTAATAAAACATTGTGAAGACATATTGTTTTAGATAGGAACGGTGATTAGGATGACGGCCATGATCAAACTACGTCATGAACAACCGTCGCTGTGGCATCGAGGTCTAGCCGAGGATATCGAGGGGTTGTGGGAACCGTGGATGCGGCTGGTGGACGAGCTGCTGGAAGATGAGCAACTTCTGGATACGGTGTACGAAGCTCAAGGGGAACGCCATGCGCAGAGCCGTAGCCGTGGCCGGATGCAAACGCCCGCGGAAGTATTGTTGCGCCTGCTGTTGTTGAAGCACATCCGGAACTGGAGCTATGACGTGCTGGAACGAGAGGTACGGGCCAATCTGGTGTATCGCGCCTTTACTCGGATCGGGGATGAAAAAGTGCCGGACGCCAAGACCCTGGCACGACTGGGGCAGTTGATCGGGCCGAAAATCATCGAGCAATTGCACCGGCGGGTGGTGGAACTGGCGCAGGAGCGAGGGGTGACGCGGGGCAGGAAGTTGCGGGTGGATACAACGGTGGTGGAAACCAACATTCATTATCCGACCGACAGTAGTTTGTTGGGGGACGGGACGCGGGTACTGACGCGCACCATGAAGAAGATCGAGAGCAAGGCGGGAGGTCTGAAAGGCAAAGTGCGGGATCGCATGCGCAGCATACGCAAGCGCGTTCTGGCGATTGCCTTATCGACTCGGCTGCTGGGGCCGTCCGGAGAAGAGCGGAGAAAGCGGCAGTATCGGGAGCTCCTCAGCTTGACGCGAAAAGTGATGAATCAGGCGCAGAGAGTACTGGCGGAAGTGAAGCAGGCACCGCGTCGTCGGCGCACTCCGGTGGAAGGTCTGGCGCAATGGTTGGAGACCATGGTGGGGCGGGTTCGGCAAGTGGTGAAACAGACGCGGATACGGATTTTCGCAGGAGACACGAAGTCGCCGGAAAAGATCGTGAGCGTATTCGAACCGCACACGGAAATTATTCGCAA
>Ga0224558_1000603_pt1 | contig 41759 bp, 41 predicted proteins | sample 714S32024metaG_FD_180682 | JGI IMG/M metagenome (GOLD analysis project Ga0224558, IMG submission 180682) | Peat soil microbial communities from Stordalen Mire, Sweden - 717 S3 20-24 | ecosystem: Environmental > Terrestrial > Soil > Wetlands > Peat | place: Sweden: Norrbotten County, Stordalen... | reverse complement strand
CGACGAAAACGAACTTTGCTTTTTTGCATTCCCCCGCAGGGTAAGAAAGTGGGGGCGGGTTGTCCCGCAAATAGCGCTAACCCTTCAATTGCTAAATGGTTGGGCAGCAGGACGGACGCGCCCTAGCGGATGGGTGGCGCGCGCGTCGCCGGCTAATCCTCGGCAAGTGCGCAGTTCGTGATCGACTGGGGCCCCTTATCGAAGCGGCCCACGCCAACCAGGTCTCCCTGAGCGTCTTCAGGCCCACCAAGATACTTGATTTCACTTGGGAACCGGATGAGCGGGATTGGGACGAGCAGAAATTGCAGGAGATGCGGAATCGCAATGACCAGGGTGACCTGTTTGCCGCGGAGAACTGGCGTCAGAGCTTCCATGTCATCCGCAAACTCCCTTGGAAATTCTCTTACAGGTTCCTCGATGCAGATGGGCGGGAAAGCGAGTTGCAAGTGCTCGACTGGGAAGCCGGCCAACTCTACTGGAACTGCCTCAAACAAGCCGAGGGCTTGGAGAGCCTTGCCCTGGCCAAGGTGCACCAGAAGTACTTGGATGAGTTCCGCAAGAAGGACCTTCACTTCTTTCTCGGGACGACCAAGGAATACCACCAGCGGGCGCCCAATCCTTGGATCATTATTGGCGTCTTCCCCATACCCCATGAGAGACAGCCGGAACTGATGTAACAGGGCCGTGATCACGGACATCAAAAGCGAAGACCGGCTCTTCCAAGAGACCTTCGCCGACCATTTGCGTGATGTCCTCGGCTGAGAAAGTGCGTATGCGTCCAACGATGAGGCGTTTGGCCCGAACGGCACGCTAGGCCGCGCCAATGAGCGCGAAGTCGTCCTCGCCCGCGATCTCAGGGCCGCCCTGAGGCGCCTCAACTCTGGCCTCCCCGAAACGGCGCGGGAGCAGGCCGTCGAGAAGCCCGCCCAGGCGGAATTTGTGGCGAGCTTCAACCGTCCGAATCTGTTTCTCGCCATCGAGCCGCGGCACGATGCCTTGGCCCAGGTGCTTGCCTTTTTGGAAGTGCGTCGCGGCCAGGCCGGCATCATCTACTGCGGCACGCGCAAGCAGACCGATGAACTGTGCGCCGCCCTCAACGCGAGCAGCTGGGCCGCGTTGCCCTACCACGCCGGCCTGGAAGACGATGCTCGTCGTCGGAATCAAGAGCGCTTCCTCCACAACGAAGCGCCGTTGATGGTTGCGACGGTTGCATTCGGCATGGGAATCAACAAGGCCAACGTCCGGTTCGTCGTTCACGCCCACCTCCCCAAAGACCTGGAGGGCTATTACCAGGAGATTGGCCGTGCTGGGCGGGATGGCCTGCGGGCTGATTGCCTGCTGCTTTACAGCCGCGGCGACGCCATGGTCCACCGCCATTTCATCAATCAGGGCACCGAGTGTGAGCGGCCCGGGCGGGAGGAACGCCTCCAGGCGCTGATGCGTTTCGCGGAGACGCGCGAATGCCGTCGCAGGCCGTTGCTGGCCTACTTTGGCGAAACGCTCGTGCAGCCCTGCGGCCATTGTGACAACTGCGTGCAAACCGTGAAGGGCGACCTGACCGACGCCACGGCCGCGGCGCAAGTGTTTCTTTCCTGTGTGAAGATGACCGGTCAGAGCTTCGGGCCGGGACATATTATCGCGGTGCTGCGCGGTTCGCGGGCGAAGAAGGTGGTGGCCCGGCGACACGACCGCTTGAGTGTCTTCGGCACGGGTAAAGAGCATTCCGCTGAACAATGGCGCAAGTTGGCGCAGCAGTTCATCAGGGTAGGTTTGCTCGAACAGGACTTTCAATTCGGGAGCCTGCGTCTGACGCCCAAAGGCTGGGTTGTCCTCCAGGGGAAAGAGAAGGTGCTCGTTCCACTTGAGAGAGCACCGCTTACCGCAGCGCCGGCGACCGCGTCCCGCCATCATGCTCCCGGTTCAACCATTACCGTCCGTTCGGCTTCACCCTTTAGCAAATTCCACTGACCCCCCTGTCCCGGAGGGACACCTGAGAATAGCCCAACGTTTCAACGTTGGGGACCGAGCGTAAGGAGCCAGTTAGTCCCGGAGGGACGGCTGAAACCATGCGCCGTTCAGCCGTCCCTGCGGGACTTATCGCGCGTCGGGCGGTAGTTCCCAACGTTGAAACGTTGGGCTATTCTCACCGGTCCCTGCGGGACAACTCTTTACCTGCGTCGTCTGAACTTCTGAAAGGCATTGGGGTTAGCAGCCGGGTGGGCTGCCGGAAAAATGCAGTCTGAACCCACGACAGGGGATAGCTTCCAAGTGAATGATCGTCAAGGGATTGATGAGATTGCCATGTCCTTACCTTCCGAAGGCCGAAGGCGGAGTTGAACAGCGAAGGCGCGAAGGCGGGAAGCGGAAGGGCGAAGGCCGAACAGGCGGAGTGACGGCGGCGGGCTGAGGGCGCTTGGGATTTGCTCGCCTCCGCCCAACTGTGATTCGAGGATTTGACGGGCAGCGGATTCCACTGGTGGGAGAAGGCAACCCAACTGGAGCTTAGGGACCCTCGACAGATGGGGACAAGCTGCCCCCGCCCCCGAGAAGGGAGCTTGACACAGTCCTGCTTGTCCGGAGGGGTTCCGTACGAAGAGTTGCACCTGCTGCGGTTGTATCTATTATTAGCATTCAAACAATATGACTGATCTCAAGAAGCTCGAAATCTGGTTTGTCACCGGCAGCCAGCAACTCTATGGAGCGGAAGCACTGAAGCAGGTCGCGATCAACGCCCGGGAAGTTGTCCAGGCATTGGACGCCGCGGCCGCCATTCCGGCGACGGTAGTGTTCAAGGCCGTGGTGACCACGCCGGAGGAAGCCGCTGCGCTTTGCCTTGAGGCCAACGCCGCCGCCAACTGCATTGGGTTGATCACCTGGTGCCATACGTTCTCGCCGTCCAAAATGTGGATCAACGGCCTCAAGGCGCTGCGCAAACCGCTCCTGCACCTGCACACGCAGCACAACCGCGACATCCCCTGGCCGACGATTGACATGAATTTCATGAACCTGAACCAGGCCGCCCACGGGGACCGCGAGCACGGATTTATCATGAGCCGCCTGCGTTTGAACCGGAAGGTCGTCGTCGGCTATTGGCAGGACGCGGGGGTGCAGTCGCAGATCGGCGCCTGGGGCCGGGCGGCGGCGGCGTGGCATGACTGGCAGGGGGCGAGGTTCGCACGCTTCGGCGACAACATGCGCGAGGTGGCAGTCACGGAGGGCGACAAGGTAGCGGCCCAGATGCAGTTTGGCTATTCGGTGAACGGCTATGGCGTGGGTGATCTCGTTAAGTGCGTCAACGAAGCCTCGGACAAGGAGACGGATCAGCTCGTCGAGGAATACGAGGCCAGTTATGCGGTCGCGCCGGCGCTTCGGAAAAACGGCAAGCAGCGCAATTCTCTCCGCGAGGCGGCCCGCATCGAGCTGGGCCTGCGCGCGTTTCTCACCGCCGGCGGGTTCAAGGGGTTCACTGACACGTTCGAGGATTTGCCCGGGCTGGCGCAGTTGCCGGGCATTGCGACGCAGCGCCTGATGGCCGATGGCTACGGTTTCGGGGCCGAGGGCGATTGGAAGACATGCGCGCTGGTTCGCGCGATGAAAGTCATGGCCGCCGGGATGAAGGGCGGAACCTCGTTCATGGAGGATTATACCTATCACTTGGATCCGAAGGGCATGGAGGTGCTGGGCGCGCACATGCTGGAGATCTGCCCTAGCATCGCCAAGGGCAAGCCGTCAATGGAAGTGCATCCTTTGGGCATTGGCGGCAAGGCCGATCCCGTGCGGCTGGTTTTTGACACGCCCGCCGGTGAGGCTCTGAATGCCTCGATGATTGATATGGGAAACCGCTTCCGCCTGATCGTGAACGAGGTGGAGGTAGTAGCTCCGCAGAAGCCGTTGCCAAAACTCCCGGTGGCGCGCGCTATCTGGGAGTGCAAACCCAATCTCCAGGTCGCGGCGGCTTGTTGGATTTATGCCGGCGGCGCGCACCACACGGGCTTCAGCCAGGCGGTCACCACCGAGATGTTGGAGGACCTGGCTGAGATCGCGGGGATTGAATTCCTCGTCATTGATGGCCAGACCGGGTTGCGCCAGTTCAAGCAGGAGCTTCGCTCCAACGAGGTCTATTACGCCTTGCGCAGCGGGTTCGTTTCCTGAGGGGCGGCACACCATCCGCAACCAAGAATGGATCGCGGCTGGCAGGCGAGGCTGCCGAGTGGCCGTATTTTTGGCAGAAATCGAGGTGGAAGCGCACCCACTTGCGGTAGTCGGGACGTTGGGATGCCGACACCCGAGCCTCGTGCAGTCGCCGCTCAAAGGTGGCCCATATCTCTGGGGGAACCGGCCTTATGGAAACGCTTCTGACGCATACCGCCCACATCTGAGCGGATGTTGGGCACGGTAGGACAAGCCGCGTGGAGGCGGCAAGCTGAAAGCCTCGTCTAATGAGGCCTTTACAACGGAACCCAGCAAGAGTAAAGGTCGCCCTGATGACGCGAACGGATTCATTGGTCGCAGGGAGCCGTTGGCCTATCATCCCAAAACGGGAAGATAGACAGGTCTGTCTAATCACTTGTTAGATGAGTTCCTTTAAACCATGATTACTACCAAGCTCAAATTGGCCCTTTTCGGCATCGCTGCTGCGGCGGCGGTTGGGGCCTATTTGCTCCAGCACCAGTCCGGAGTGAAGCTGCGCGAGGGAAACTTAGCTCTTCATGAGCAAGTTGGCCAACTGGCTGCGTTGGAGGCGGCGAACCAAGAGCTTTCTAATCAGGTGGCCCAACTTAAAAAGTCGGCGGCACTGCGATCCTCAGAACTTAGCGAACTTCTCAGGCTTCGCGGAGAAATCGGGCGGCTGCGGGAGCAGGCGAGCCAGGTGGAGAAACTGCGCCAGGAAAATCGCCAGCTTTTGGCGCAGTCGGCCTCAACGCAGGCCCCGGCGGTCACCCGCAGCCCCGAGGCCGCCTCACAAGGGGACTTCATCCAGGCCGATCGGGAGCTAAACCTTAACGGTGGCCTTTGCACTTTGCATGTGGAGAAGCGCGACGGCGATTTGGTTTCTGGCGTTCGTTGCGTTCTTGACCCTGGCAAGGAGACGGAGATGGTTCTTACAGCAGATACTGGCATCCTTACTACGTTAGCAAGCAAGCAGGATGGACGAGCAATATGCATGCAGCTTGTTTTGCATAATTGGAGGGACAAAAACGGAACACACGACGGGCAGGCTACAACAATTGCTTTGCGCCAATGAGCACGCCCCCTAACGAGACGCCGGAGCCGACAGCCGCCGCCCCTTCTGTTCGCGGGGGCGCTGAGAGATTCTCTGCTCCCTGGCTTCGTCGACGCTCAGTCTCCGGCGGCTGCGGCTCAGCTCTCCGTTAGTGCCTTCCTCACCGCCTCTCCCCCCATTGCCACATCTGGCCAGATTTAGCAGTTCAGCTCTGGCACTTAGTGGGCAACCGCCATGTCCGGTCTTTACCATTGGCACAGCCCTTTAGGGATTCCCTTCTGGGCGTTGTCGTGGTTAAATGCGGGCATGAAGATCGAAGGGTTGCACATCGGCATGAAGGTCCGGCACCCGCAGTACGGTGTCGGGGTGGTAAAGACCATTTCCGAGGCGACGGCGGACATCCAGTTCGACGACGGGAGACGGACGGTGGCGCCGGAGCCGAGCGGGTTGGAACCGGCGGAAGCGCAGGCGAGCATCCGAGGGCTGGAGCTGCCGCTGGCCCAGGTGGTCCAACTAACTGTTGATGCGACGATTCGCAAGCTGGGGTTCGAGAGGCCAGATGCGGTGGTGGACCAACTCGCGGCGCGGTGGCACCGGGGCAGAGCGGTTTTGCACCCGACAGATCCCACTTTGCAGACGAAGGAAGTTCCGCTGGAGGTGCTGTTTCATAAGATCGTTGGCATTCGGAACCAATTGCGGGTGCTGGAACAGAAGATCAATGCGCACGCAACTTTGACGGATGGCGAGAAAGTAGATATGCAGCAATACATCACGCGTTGTTACGGGTCGCTGACGACGTTCAACGTGCTGTTCAAGGAGAAGGAAGATCAGTTTTAGCTGGTCCGCCAACAGCAACCGACAATGACGAGGTTAAGCCGCTGGATGTCGGTGCGTTCGCTGTCGAGGCCACGATGGCGGCGGTCGCAACGTCCTTCGATAAAAGAATTGCGTGTTGGACTTGCCGGGCTGAGTATATGAATGGCTGGTCAAGTCGAAGCAGCAAAAAGCAACATATTATATGTCAAACACAACTGAAGTCCGCTGCAGCAGAGCAAAGGCACACAATCATATGCTTCGCTTCCTGGCAAGGGCATGGGTCGGAATTCCGGTCCTCCTGATGTGCTCATGCGCAAGCACCCCAGTTAAGCATTACACGCTTGCTTCGCAGGGAGCGTCTCGACCGGCAGACGAGGCCACATTCAGAGCATCGGAGCAACCAGCCTTCAAGCCATTCGTCAAGATTGATGGTCATGAATTCTCGGTGGGCTCGGAGCTGGAAGCGACTCTAGTCGAAGGGTTGGTCCATCCATTTGCAGAGCCAGAAATGCGGTCGCTTGACGTCAGGTTATTACCCGGACCGCATAAGGTCGAGGTTGCTATCGCCTATATGGGTTCCTGGTCGCTGCCTTTCAGTAAGGGCAGAACTATCAATTTTGAAGCCGAGGCCGGGAAGAGTTATGAACTGCAATTCGATGTAATTAAGTTCAATGACCATCGCGCTACCGGCAATATAGACTGGGAAACCAAGGTCGTCGAAGTTGGAACCCGGAAGGAGTTTAAATCAGATCCAGATTCGCCAAGGCAGCTTTGATACCGCCGCAATGCGAAGGAAGCCATTGGTCTAAAGCGGTCGTGCCTCGCTCTGGTGACGTGTCGTATTCCGGCAGGTGAGGCAATCGTCGGAAGAAGGGGCAGCCCGTCGGCGGCGAAGCGTAAGCCTGCTCGAAGCGCCCTGCACGCGTGTTGCTAGCGTATTGCATGCGCAGTGTCCTCTTATTCTCCTCTCGTTCTCCTCATATTCTGCTCTTATTCTCCTCTTATTGTCTCGCCTCGAGCCCTGCCCCTCCCGCTAGCCGACCTATCCTCAGACTGGCCGCCTCGCCGCGCCTCCACTGGGAATAGACGCTGCCATGACCGGCCAGGTTACACGCAAGATGGCAGGAAACGTGACGTTCAAGAGAATGAGCGTCCGCCAAAACGGAGGCCTTGCCTGTTGCTCCAAGCAATCCTCATTTTGTCAGTTTGGTAGGGCGCGTCACTCCGTGCGAGCCGGTCGTAGGTCGCCTGCGAGCGAACGACGCGCACGGAGTGACGCGCCCTACCATGCGACTCATCCCCACAATGAGAATTGCTGCGTTGCTCCCACTCGGACTTGCCTGGGTCCGAACGCGGAGCGTAAGCTTTTGCTGTGCTGGATATGAACAATCTCCTACCAGGTCTTTTGCTTTCGGCGCTGCTACTCTTGCTCTGCGTCCAGTCGTCATCGGCGGCTAAGGATACTTTCTATCCCGTTGGGGCGGCGCAAGTGGACATCACGCCGGAGTATCCGATCCGCTTGAATGGCTATGGGGCGCGGTTCAAAGAGTCCGAGGGCATTGACCAGCACTTGTTCGCTCAAGCGCTGGCGATCGGCGGCGACAAGAAGAGCCTGGCGGTGTTGATCACCGTGGATAACGTGGCCGTGCCGGCCTGGCTGCGCGACGAGGTCGCCGGGCGCCTGGCCAAAGCGGCCGGGCTGCGCCAGGAGCGCTTTGCTCTGTGCTCCACGCACGCGCATACGGCGCCGATGCTGACCGGCTCTTGCCCGAATATCTTCGGGGCGGATATTCCAGCCGACCAGCAGGAGCGGATTGACCGCTACACGCGTGGGCTTGTGGATAAACTGGAGCAGGCGGCCCTCGCGGCGCTTAAGGCTCGTCAACCGGCTACCCTGGCCTGGGGACAAACGAAGGCCGACTTTGCGGCGAACCGGCGCACTAAAGGCGGCCCGACCGACCACGACCTGCCTGTGCTTGTGGCTAGAGATCAATCCGGGCAAGTCCGTGCTTTGCTGGCCAGTTACGCCTGCCACTGCACGACCCTGGCCGACACGCCGAACCACGTCTGCGGCGACTGGGCCGGCTATGCGCGGGAGTTGCTGGAGCGCGATCATCCGGGGGCCATTGCGCTGGTAGCGCTGGGTTGCGGAGCGGACGCAAACCCGCAGCCGCGCGGCAACCTCGAACTCGCCAAGCAGCACGGCAGCGAGATCTGCACAGCCGTTAATGATCTCTTGCAGCAACCGTTGACGCCGTTGCGCCAGAAGCTGGTCTGCCGGGTCAAACCGATCGCGTTGCCGTTCGACACGCTGCCGACGCGCGAGGAGTGGGTGGCGCGAGCACAATCCACCAATCATTGGATTGCCTACCACGCGAAAAAGAATCTGGACAGGCTCGACCGGGGCGAGAAACTGCCGACTGAACTTCCGTACCTGGTCCAGACGTGGAACTTCGGCGACAGCTTGGCGATGGTGTTCCTGCCGGGCGAGGTAGTCGTGGATTATTCGCTGCGGCTGAAGGCGGAGTTCGATGCGTCGCGCCTCTGGGTGAACGCTTATGCGAACGACGTGCCCTGTTATGTCCCGTCGAAGCGCATCTGGCGCGAAGGCGGCTACGAGGGCGGCTTCGCGATGATCTACTTCGACCGCCCGACCCGGCTGGTGGAGGGAACGGAGGATCAGATTGTCTCCACCGTGCATAAATTGCTGCCGTCCGCCTTCCGGGCCGGCAAATGAAACCGGGCGCCCGAATACACGGGCCAAGACCGTCGTTATCTCGCAAGCAAGAGAGAAGTGGCGTTTGACTAATCGAGAGTGCTAGCTCAATATGAACGGCGGTTGTAATTAAGGTCCCAAATCACGCGAATACGAATATGCCTCCGAAGACTACCGAGAAGACTATTGAGAAGGTCCCCGCTACTGACGCAAAGGCGGCCGAAGCCGCTAAGGCTTCCGCAGCCCGCCAGCGGGATCTCGAAGCCGCCATTTCCTCCATCACCAAGGCCTACGGTGATGGAAGCATCATGCGCCTGGGCGATTCGCGTGCGCTCCGGCAAATTGAGGTCATTCCCACAGGCTCGCTGGCGGTGGACCTGGCACTGGGGGTTGGCGGGATTCCGCGCGGACGAGTGGTCGAGATCTTCGGCCCGGAATCCTCGGGCAAGACGACTTTGATGCTGCACGTGATCGCCAATGCCCAGAGCGCCGGCGGACTGGCCGCTTTTATTGACGCGGAACATGCGCTCGACCCGGGCTACGCCAAGAAGCTGGGGGTAAACCTGGATGATTTGCTGGTGTCGCAGCCGGACAGCGGGGAGGAGGCGCTAACCATTTGCGAAACGCTCGCCCGGTCCAACGCTCTGGACGTGATCGTGATTGACTCGGTCGCCGCGCTGGTGCCCAAGGCGGAGCTGGAGGGGGAGATGGGGATGGCGACGATGGGCATGCAGGCGCGGCTGATGAGCCAGGCGCTGCGGAAGCTCACCGCCATTCTCGCCAAGGCCAAGACGACTTGCGTGTTCACCAACCAGATGCGGGAGAAGGTCGGCGTGATGTTCGGCAACCCTGAAACTACGCCGGGCGGCAAGGCGTTGAAGTTCTATGCCAGCGTCCGCATTGACATCCGCCGCAAGGACACGCTCAAGGACGCCGCCGGGAACGCAGTGGGCAACCACGTGAAGGTGAAGATTGTGAAGAACAAGGTCGCGCCGCCCTTCGGCGAGGCCGAGTTTGACATCATTTACAATCATGGCATCAACAAGGAAGGCAGCATCCTGGACGTGGGCATCGAAGCCGGCGTGGTGGAGAAGAAAGGGGCGTGGCTGCAGTTCGAAGGCTCGCTGATCGGCCAGGGCAAGGAGGCGGCGCAGAAGGCGCTGGCCGAAACGCCCGAGTTGGCGAAGAAGATTGTCACTGCGATCATGGCCAAGCGGAACGCGGCGGCTCCGGCCTGAGGCGCGTCGGATTTGAACCGGGCCGGGACCACGCCGGCTCGGACATTTCATACCCAGCACGTTACGCCGACAGACCGGAGCGCGCATTTCGCCGGCTTAGACCGTTCGGACAGGGTAAGCCGGCAACATGCCGGCGCTTCGGCGTCGGTCGTATGAAATGTCCGCGCCAGGGCCCCCGACACCGCCTGCCACGGGCGCAATTATTCGCTTGCACGTCTTTCGTTTTAGCGGTAGGTAAGGCTTGTTATTTATAGCGGTGAAACTGGTTTATGGTCCAGATACAGACTGCATGAGTAAGCCTCAACCCAAGAGGGTGTCTTGAGTCACCCTTTTCCTTCACGTAATTCCTCTCCTTCCGGTCCGTTCGTCAGGGTTAACGGGAAGATCCGCGCCCGCGAGGTTCGGGTGATCGGGACGGATGGCAAACAGCTTGGCGTCCTGTCCCTCGGGGAAACCCTGACCCTTGCGCGCGCCGAAGGTGTGGACCTAGTAGAGATTGCCCCCAACGCCACGCCGCCCGTTTGCCGGCTGGTGGATTATGGGAAGTTTCGCTACGAGCAGGCCAAGCGCGAGAAGGAATCCAGGAAACACCAGCACGCTACGAAGGTCAAGGAGGTCCAACTGAGCCCGAAGATTGACCCTCACGACCTCGGCGTGAAGCTGCAACATGCTATCGGGTTTCTTTGCGAGGACATGAAGGTCAAGGTCACACTGAAGTTCCGCGGCCGGGAGATGGCGCACACGGAATTCGGCTTTCAGGTGGTCCAGAAGTTCCTCACGGACATTGCGCCTTACGGTCACCAGGACTTTGAGCCCAAGTTGATCGGGCGCGGAATCACCGTGATGATCACGCCGCTGCCACGCAACAAGCGAGCCAAAGCGCCGCAACTGGCCGAAGGTGAAACCGTGTCGGCGACCCCTCAACCGCGCGCAGAAAGCAACCCGCCGATCACTCCTGTGCCCATCCAGCGAAGTCCCCGGCCACTGCCGGAGTTGGCCAAGTCCGACGGCTTCAGCAATAACCCGTTCGCGCAACTCGAAATCAGCCGCTGACTTCTGGTTTTCGCGCAGTCCTCCCGCCGGGAACAAGAACCGGTCAGATGCAAAGTGCCCTCGCACCCTGCGCCGCCAGGTTGGACCTGCGCGGCGATGATACGACTTGCCCTATTCCCGTCGGAGGGGCTATAAGTGGCTGTAAGATCAAGAACAAAGAAAGGCCTTGCTATGTTACACACCAGCCGCCAGACCGCCAATCCCAGCAATGTGCTCTCGGTGATCATGGGCGGCGGGCAGGGCACGCGCCTGTTCCCGTTGACCAAGGAGCGCGCCAAACCCGCGGTGCCGCTGGCCGGCAAGTATCGGCTCGTTGATATTCCCATCTCCAACTGCATCAATTCGGGTCTGCGGCGCATTTACCTGCTGACCCAGTTCAACTCCGCCTCCCTGCACCGGCACATTGCCCAGTCTTACAAGTTCGACCATTTCACCGGCGGCTTTGTCGAAATCCTCGCCGCGGCGCCGACCTATGCCGACACGTCCTGGTATCAAGGCACGGCGGATGCCGTCCGCAAGAATCTGATTCACTTCATGAATCATGAATGGGAATACCTGCTCATCCTGAGCGGGGACGCACTCTACCGGATGGATTTTCGTCGCATCATTGAGCAGCACAAAGAGACGAACGCCGACATCACCGTCGCCACTATTCCCGTCGGGCGTAGCGAGATGCAGACGCTGGGCATCATGCAGATTGATGCCGAGCGCCGCATCACGCGCTTTGTGGAGAAACCGAAAGACCCGGCGCTTCAGGATTCGCTGAAACTCCCGCGGGAATGGTATGACACGCTGGGAATCCAGGGCGAGGGGGAGTTGTTTCTGGCGTCCATGGGCATTTACGTCTTCAACCGCGAGGTCATCCGCCGCTTGCTGGACAACACCCTTACCGATTTCGGCAAACACATCATACCCAACGCAATCCAGAACCTGCGGGTGTTCTCCTTCGTGTTCCAGGGCTACTGGGAGGACATTGGAACCATCCGCGCCTTCTTCGACGCCAACATCGATGTGACGAACGAGCTGCCGCGCTTCAACTTCTTCGACGAGGCGGCGAAGATCTTCAGCCGGCCACGCTTTTTGCCCGCCTCGAAAATCAACGGTGCCCAGATTGACCATGCGGTGATTTCCGACGGCTGCATTCTCAACCGCGCCGTCATTACGCATAGCATCGTCGGGTTGCGCTCCAGCATCGGTGCGGGCTCGGTGTTGAACCGGGTGATTCTTCTCGGCAACGACTATTATGAAGCGATTGAATCCATCGTCGAGCACGAGAAAGGCGGCCAACCGCCCATCGGGATCGGCACCAACTGCCGCATCGAAAACACCATCGTGGACAAGAACGCGCGGATCGGCAACAACGTGGTCATCTCGCCGGCGGGCAAACCCGACAAGGTGGACCACACGAACTACTACATCCGCGACGGCATTGTCATCATCCCAAAGAATGGCATCGTACCGCATGGCATGGTGATCTGAGTTTCAGTATCATTTACATTAGCACCCTTCGGCTGGTAATACCTTGGCGTGTTGAATGAATCTGCCATTTGGAAGTCCTTGAACGAGCCGGCCCGGCTGATTCTGATCGCCGGGCCGTGTGCGATCGAGAGCGAGAGACTTTGCCTGCGGGTGGCGTCAGCCCTGAAGAGAACCTGCGATGGGTTGGGCATCTTTTACGTGTTCAAGGCGAGCTACGACAAGGCGAATCGCACCTCGTCCAAGTCATTCCGTGGCCCGGGGCTGGAAGAAGGGCTGGCGGTGCTGGCGGACGTCCGTGCCCGGCTTGGCGTCCCGATCCTCACCGATGTCCACACGGAGGCCCAAGCAACGGCCGCTGCGCGGGTGGCGGACATTCTCCAGATCCCGGCCTTCCTCTGCCGCCAAACCGACTTGATTGCGGCGGCGGTGCGCACCGGCAGAATCGTGAATTTGAAGAAGGGGCAGTTTCTCTCGCCAGAGGAAATGGGGCAGGTCATCGGCAAGGCAAAGAGTGCCGGCGGGAAGAGGCTGCTGGTGACCGAGCGCGGCACGACGTTTGGATACCATAACCTGGTCGCCGACATGCGCTCGATCCCGATCATGCGCCGGTTTGGTTTTCCGGTCATCTTCGACGCGACCCACTCGGTGCAGCTTCCCGGGGGCAGCGGTGACCGCTCGGGCGGCCAGCGCGAATTCGCGCCGGTGCTCGCCCGCTCAGCCCTGGCGGCGGGAGCCAGCGGCATTTTCATCGAAACCCATCCCGATCCGGACCATGCCTTGAGCGACGGACCGAACATGATTCCGCTGGCTGCTATGCCCGCTCTGCTGAAGAGCCTTCTGAAAGTCTATTCGGCTGTTCAATAAAATGCTCCGCTCCAAAGTCGAGAGTCGAACCTTGGCAACCGGGCGCGCTGAACTTGTTCGTCGCTCCTCTCCTCGCGAATCGCGATCTTCGACCCTTGCCGCAGCGCTCAAGCGTGTCCGGTTGCTTCTGTGCGACGTGGACGGGGTCCTGACCGATGCGACCGTGTTGATGGGTGCGGACAGGGAGATGAAACAATTCCACATCCGGGACGGGTTGGGCCTGGTGGCGTTGCGGGGCCAGGGCCTTAAGGTCGGCTGGATTTCCAGCCGGCCGTCCCCCGCTACCGCGCGGAGGGCCAAAGAGCTGAAAATAGATTTCCTTAAGCAGGGGAAGGGCAGTAAAGTCCGGGTCGTGGAAAGTCTCCTTGCGAACACTGGCTTCCGTTGGGATGAAGTTTGCTACGTGGGCGACGACATTGTTGATCTTGGGGTCCTGAAACGCGCGGGTGTGGCAGTGGCGGTGGCCGACGGCGTAGCAGAAACGCGGGCTGCGGCCGATTACGTCACCAGTGCTGACGGTGGGCACGGGGCGGTGCGGGAGGTGGTGGAATTGATTTTGCAGGCGCAAAACAAGTGGGCCCGCATCGTGGCGGAACACGCCGCCTGAGCCAACCGATGAACCGGATAAATCATCCTTGCTTTCGCACCGCTCTGGTCGTGCTCGTGCTTGGCCTCGTCATGATCGCCTGGCCAGGGCGCACTCAACCCGTTGTGGGTGGACAAGGCTTCAAGTTCACCGAGTATTACGACCCGCCGCACGAGACCCAGTTGAAGTCGCTCCTGGAGGGCGCACGGGCGCAACGTCTGCCGGATGGGCGGATCCAGGTCACCGATGCCAAATATCGGACCTACCGTGTGACCGGTGAGGGAGAAATGACCGTCGAGGCGCCTGAATGCTTTTATAACTCGGGCCAGCGGTCAATCAGCTCGTCCGGGCCGCTTCACATGCAGACAGCGGATGAGAAGTTTTCCATCGACGGTGTGGGATTCCTATGGCAGCAGACCAATTCCACTCTTTTGGTCTCCAATCGGGTCCATACCATCATCCATCCCGAGCAGTTGGGGCCACAAACCACTGCCGCAACCACCAATGTGGCGGCGGAACAAACCCCTCCGAAGGCGAAACAAGCTTCGGGCATTGACATCTTCTCTGACCAGTTTGAGTACGCTCAAGATTCTGGCCTGGGCGTTTACCAGGGGAATGTTCGCGTTGCCGGGACGAACCTGAACTCGACCGCAGGAAAGATGACCCTGTTGTTGTCGGCGGCTGACAGCCGTTTGCAAACCCTGGAGGCTGAAGAAAATGTGATCATCGATTACGAGAAGATTCATGCCACCGCCGGGCGGGCGCTCTATTCGGCGGATACGGGCTTGATCCAGTTGACGAATCAGCCGACCTGGCGGCTCGAGCAGCGAGATGGCAGCGGAGACGAGCTCATCTTCGACCAGACGAATAGGATCTTCCGCGCCAACGGCCACGCCAAGCTGAAGATGCCCGCACAGAATATGGGAGCATCCGGCCTTCTTTCGGGGCCCGGCTCTGTTTTCTCCAATTCGGTGCCGATAACGAATCACTTCGTCGAAGTCCTGTGCGATAATTACCAGCTTCAAACCAACCTGGCGGTCTTTCGCCAGGACGTGCGCGTCAGCGACCGTCTTGCGGATCAACGGCAAGGGGAAATGAGTTGTGCGCTGCTGACGCTCACCTTTTCCGGCACAAATGAGTTTCAGAAAATGCTGGCCGAGCACCAAGTCGTGATTGCGCAGCAGGACAAGCAATTCACCGCGGAGAAGGCGGAGTACAGCGGCACCAATGGCGTGTTGGATTTGACTGGGAATCCCACCTGGCGGGCCGGTCCCCGCGAAGGGAAGGGCGACCTGGTACGCGTCCATCTAGCGCGCGAGGAAATGTTGGTGAGCGGCCACGCGGTCATGAAATTGCCGGCTGCCGAGCTTGGCCAGTCTGCTTTCACCGCGCTGGGCAAGCCCAAGCCGGGCGAATCGAAAGCAACGACGAATGAGTTCGCGGAGGTCTATTCTCAGCAGTATTTTCTTACTCCGGAATCAGCCCTGTTCCAGGGCGGCGTCCGCATTGAGCATCCCCAAATGAAATGGAACTGCCAAGAGATAACCATGCTCTCGCTCCCTGAACTTGGGAAAGCGGGCCGCATCGTCATCGCCGAGCCGGGGGTGGTATTCGACTTCACAGACGACCAGGGTCGGAGTTTCCATGGCACGGGCGAAAAGGCTGTTTACACTCACCGCATAACGGCCACGCTGACCAATGACATCATGGAGTTGACGGGGAATCCAGCGATGCTGGAAGCAACCAACCTCGTGGGCCGGAACAAAGTCATCACTCTGGATCTGGCCAGCCACAAGCTGACCGCCCCGGGAAGATATAAGCTCTGGGCCGCGGCGCCCGAGAGCGCGCCGACCACGTTCCGGCCGCCCAAAATAGGGTTGACAAAGTAACTGAATGACCGTCTTGAACGCTACTCAGCCAGCACCGCCTGCCGCCGCCGTAACGAACGTCAAGCTGCTGGTCACGGACAAACTGGTGAAGGAATATCGCCAACGCCGCGTGGTCAATGGCGTCTCCATCACGGTTGAGGCCGGGGAGATTGTCGGCCTGCTCGGTCCGAACGGCGCCGGCAAGACCACTACCTTCAATATGGTCGTTGGGGTCATCAGACCGGATGAAGGCGCGGTAAGGTTCCAGGCACGCGACATCACGCGCCTGCCGATGCATAAGCGTGCCCGCCTGGGCATGGGCTACCTGACGCAGGAACCTTCCATCTTCCGCAAGCTTACCGTCGAGCAGAACATCCTCGCCATCCTGGAAACCTGCCGGCTCAGCCGGACGGAGCGGGCGGTCCGGCTGAAGTACTTGCTGGAGGAACTCGACATGGCGCGGCTGGCCAAGAGCAAAGCCTACACGCTGAGCGGCGGCGAAAAGCGGCGTCTGGAAATCACCCGCGCCCTGGTGACCAGCCCGAAGCTGCTGCTGCTCGATGAGCCTTTCAGCGGTATTGATCCCATCGCCGTTTATGAGGTCCAGAAGATCGTCCGCCGCCTCAAAGAACGCGGCTTGGGAATACTCATTACTGACCACAATGTGCGCGAGACGTTAAAGCTGGTGGACCGGGCTTATTTGATCCACAAGGGCGAAGTCGTCTATGAGGGCGTGGCGGAACAGTTGGTCAACGACCCCAAGGCGCGCGAAATCTATTTGGGCCCGGAATTCAACTTATGAGGCAGCAGCCATGCAAAGGGACGCCATCACTGTAGAGCGCTTTTACACTGAGCACGCCAGTGCCCTCGAACTTAACCTGATCGCCGGAGCAAGCGGGCTCAAGCGGGTCATTCGCGAGCCGACCGTGAACCGGCCGGGCCTGGTGCTGTCCGGGTTCACGCGCTACTTCGCCAAGAAACGCCTGCAGGTCATCGGCAATGCGGAGGCTTTCTTCCTGAAATCGCTCTCCGCCGGGGAGCAAGCCAAACGTTACGAGGCTTTCTTTTCCTACAAGGTCCCGTGCGTCGTCTTCTCTCGCAACCTGCACCCGCAGAAGTTGTGTTTGAAGGCCGCCGAGCAGGCCCGGGTGCCGATCTTTCGCTGCCCCATGGTGACGATGAAGTTCATAAACCTGGCTACCCTGGCACTGGAGATGATGTTCGCCCCGCGCGGAACCGAAATGGGCAGCATGGTGGATATCCTCGGGGTGGGCGTGATCATTCGCGGCGAAAGCGGCATCGGCAAGAGCGAAAGCGTCCTGGCGCTGATCGAACGCGGGTACAGCCTCGTCGCCGATGACATCACCAAGGTCACACTGGTGGACGGCCGGGAAGTGGTAGGCACCAGCGCTGAGGTCACGCGTGATCACATGGAGGTCCGCGGCATTGGCATCATCAATGTCGCTGCCATGTTCGGCGTCAAGAGCATCCGCCATGAGAAGCGCGTGGACCTGGTCGTCACTCTCAAGTCCTGGAACGAAGTAGCGGACGTGGACCGTTTGGGCCTGGAGCAGGAATATGTTAAGATCCTCGGCATTGACATCCCGCACATCATTCTCCCGGTTCGGCCGGGCCGCGATCTGGCGCGGTTAATCGAAGTCGCCGCCTTCCAGGTCAAGCTCAAGTCTGCGGGCTATAATCCGGCCAAGGAACTCAATGACCGGCTCATTTCCCGGATGGCGGCCGCGGCCAAGCTTTAGAATTCAGTGGCGCTATCGCGTCATTTCGGTTAACTATAATCGGGTGACCGAATGAGCGCGAAAGCAATTACTGAAGGCAGTTCTGCAATGACAAAAGATTTTAAGGTCTCGAACAAGCTGGGTATCCACGCCCGGCCCGCGGCCATGTTTGTCAAGACTGCCAACCGTTTTAGCTGCGACATCTTCGTGGAAAAGGACGGCGAGAAGGTCAACGGCAAGAGCATCATGGGCCTGATGATGCTAGCCGCGGGACCCGGCAGCAAACTCACCGTCCACGCTCAGGGCCACGACGCCTCCCAGGCGCTGACCGAACTCGAAACCCTCATCAACCGTAAGTTCGACGAAGAGTGAGCCATCGCTCGCCCCTAGTTAAAGTGGATATTGATGTCAAATACGTTGCCCACCTGGCGCGGCTGTCACTCTCGCCCGATGAAGAGCAGAAGATCGGCGCGCAGTTGAGCAACATCCTGGGCTACATCGAGAAATTGAAGGAAGTGGATGTCACTGGCGTCGAGCCGACGGCCCACGCGTTTCCTTTGATCAACGTCACCCGGCCGGATGAAGTGCGTCCATCCATCAGCCACGAAGAGGCCCTGCGCAATGCGCCCGCCCAGGCCAACGGCCTCTTCATCGTCCCCAAGATTGTGGAATAGCGACGTCGGAGCGCCGGCTTCACAGGGATCAGTCATCCCGGCTAAAACTCCGCATTCCCGGGCGTGCGGGCGAACGGGATCACGTCCCGGATATTCGGCACCCCCGTCAGAAACATCAATAGCCGCTCAAACCCCAGGCCGAATCCGGCGTGCGGTACCGTTCCGTAGCGCCGCAGGTCCACATACCACCAGTAATCTTCGGGCTTGAGCTTATGGAACTTCATATTCTCGTGCAGTTGATCCAGGCGCTCCTCGCGCTGCGCGCCGCCGATCACCTCGCCGATCCCGGGCACCAATACGTCCATCGCCGTAACGGTCTTGCCGTCGTCGTTCAGCCGCATATAGAACGGCTTGATCTCGCGCGGGTAGTTGAACACGGTGGCCGGTGACTTGAAATGCTCTTCGGTGAGGAACCGCTCGTGCTCCGACTGCAGGTTCAGCCCATACTCCACGGGGAACTCGAACTGCTTGCCGGACTTCGTGAGAATTTCCACCGCCTCCGCGTAAGGCACCCGCATAAAAGGCCGCTCGACGACGAACTTCAGCCGCTCGTGCACCCCCTTGTCCACGAACTTGGCAAAGAGTGCCAGGTCCTCCGCGCAGTGCTCCAGCGCATAGCGCGCCATGGCCTTGACGAACTCCTCGGCCAGGTCCATGTCCCCCAGCAAATCACAAAATGCCATCTCCGGCTCGATCATCCAGAACTCGGCGGCATGGCGTGCCGTGTTGGAGTTCTCCGCGCGGAACGTCGGGCCGAATGTGTAGATGTTGGACAGCGCGCAGGCAAAGGTCTCCCCCTCAAGCTGGCCGCTCACCGTCAGATAGGTCGGCTTGCCGAAGAAATCCGCCTGTGGCTTCTCGTCAATATTCCCCTTCAGGGCGGTGACGCGGAACATTTCGCCCGCGCCCTCGCAATCGCTCGCGGTGATGATCGGCGTATGCACATAGACGAAGTCGCGTTCCTGGAAAAACTGGTGCACCGCGAACGCCAGCCGGCTGCGTATGCGGAAAATGGCCCCATAGAGGTTCGAGCGCGGGCGCAGGTGCGCGATCGTGCGCAGGAATTCCGCCGTGTGGCCTTTCTTTTGCAGCGGATACGTTGCGTCCGCCGGCCCAACCAGTTCAAGGTGCGTGGCCCGCAGTTCCCATTTCTGACCTGCGGCTGGGGAGGCCACCAGCTTCCCCTCTATCACGGCCGACGCGCCCGTCGCGAGATGGGGGATGTGCTCCGAACCGGGCGTGCCGGCATCCACGACCACCTGCACGTTCGCGAGGCACGAGCCGTCGTTCAGTTCGAGGAACGAGAACCCTTTCGAGTCGCGCCGGGTGCGGACCCAGCCCTTGACCGTGACCGCTTCCTGCGGTTCCGTGGCTGCCAGGAGACGTTTAATTAGTGTGCGCATGGATTTGATTTGGACGCTTCAATTTCGCCCTTAGCCTAACTGAAAAGGCGTGGGCTGCAAGATTCGACCCGAACCCACCACAGATGAACACAGATGGACACGGATCCCGGTTCCGTGATTTAGCCAGTTGAGGGAGGGTGCACTGGAGAAATCCGAAGCCCGAAGGCCGAAATCCGAAAGAAGGCCGAAATCCGAAGTCCGAAGTGCGAAACAGCGACTTATCGGTGTCCATCTGTGTTCATCGGTGGTTCCCCTCAGTGCATCCCCGCCCCATCCGCGCTGCGCTTCACCCGCTTGAACAGCAGCACCAGCGGCAGGCACAGCAGGCACAGCAGCCCGAACAACCGGAAGTTCTCCACAAAAGCCCACAACGACGACTGGCTCAGCAGCGTATTGTAGATCAGGCCGTGCGCCTGCATTTGGGCCAGCACCGGGCCGCTCTGCGGCGTCAAGGCTTTGGTCGCTGCCGCCAGCCGCTCCATATACACCGGGTCAAACGGCGTCAGGTGCCCCACCATCAACGCCTGGTGCACCTGCGCGCGGCGGACGATGATCGTGCTGACCAGAGCGATGCCGAAGCTGCCGCCCAGGTTGCGCATGAGGTTGTAGATGCCGGTCGCATTGGCCATTTGATCCTGCCGCAGATAGCCCATAGCGGCCGTGGTCAGCGGCGTGAAAATGAAGCTGATGGCGATGCCATTAAGGACACTCGGGAGGATCACATTGCGCATGGAGATCTGCAGGTTGATGTTGCCTAGCCAAAATGACGAGGCCGCCAGCAGGCTGAACCCGATGGTGATCAGCACGCGATTTCGCACCCGCCCCACCAAACGGCCCACGATGAAGGTCGTGACAAACGCCCCCAGGCCGCGGGGACTCAGCGTCAGGCCACTCTGCAGCGCCGAGTAGCCCATCAGGGTCTGCAAGAAAATGGGCAGCGCTGCCGTCGTCCCATATAGCACCGCTCCCAGCACGGTCATCAACAGCACCCCCGCGGCAAAGTTCCGGTTCTTGAGCACCTGCAAGTTGACAATCGGATGCCCCGTGCGCATTTCGCGGACCACAAACCCCAGGAAGCAAACCACCGAGATCACCGCAAACCACCGCATCCACTGTGACGCAAACCAGTCTTCCTGCTGGCCCTTATCGAGGATGACCTGCAAGGTGCCGAGCCACACGGCCAGCAAGGCGAACCCGGTGAAATCCACCGCCCCGGCTTTTGCGTGCTTGATATAGGGCGGGTCTTCCACGAATGCCTGGGCCATCAGCACTGCCACGATTCCCACCGGCAGGTTAATATAGAAAATCCAGCGCCACGAGTAGTTGTCGGTGATCCACCCGCCCAGCGTCGGGCCCAGAATCGGCGCGACCACCACCCCCATGCCGAAAGTGGCCATGGCCACGCCACGCTTCTCACGTGGGAAACTCTCCAGCAGCACCGCCTGCGAAATCGGCACCAGCGCCCCGCCACCGATGCCCTGGAAGATCCGCGCGACGATGAGAAACCCGAGGTCTGGTGCGATGCCGCAGAGCACCGAGGCCAGTGTAAACAGGCCAATGCAGACCGTGAGCAACCGCTTCCGACCGAAACGCATTCCCAGCCAGCCGGTCATCGGCAGCACGATGGCGTTCGACACTAGGTAACTGGTCAGCACCCACGTGGACTCCTCCGTCGTGGCCGAGAGATTGCCTGCGATATGCGGCAGCGCAACGTTGGCCACGGAGGTGTCCAGGATTTCCATGAACGTGGCCGCCATGACCGACGTGGCGATGAGCCAGGGGTTATGGCTCGGTTTCCAAGGCGCCTGCTCTGGAGGGGGTTTGCCTGTCAAGCCCTCCGCCATTTCATGGTAAGGACGCGTTCCACCGCGTCCCATTCAATGGTAAGGACGCTTTCCACAGCGTCCCTAAATCTCCCCTGCTGAAAGAGTGGGACGCGGTGGAACGCGTCCTTACCGAAGATGGTGGTGCAACGTTCCATCCTCTCTCAGTCGCCAATCCACTGGACGTCATGCACGCGCCCCTGGAACGGCCAGTCGTCCGGATTCTTCACCAGGTTCTTCCGCAATGGGTTTTCCCGAACATAGGCCAGCTTCTCCTCATACTCGATCCGATCGCGCATCCGATGGTGAAACGCCCGGCGCTGCCATTCCCCGGCCTGGTCGGCGTGTCGCCGGCTGAACTGCCGCTTCCAGAACGTGACCCACTCATCAATGCCGAAACGGAGATCAAAAGGTGCGCAGAAGAAATGCAGGTGGTCAGGCATAAGTAAATAGTAGCCTACCCGCCACGCAGAGGCCTGATCGCGCCAGATTTCGACCAGCGCTGTCTGTACCACAGGCTGGTCCATCCAGGGCACTCGATCTTTGGCATTAACTGTCACGAAGAAGACATTTGTGTGGCCAAGGAAAACGTGCGCCCCGGCCTCAGGTGTCTTGCGGCCCACTTCAGGATATGCCCCGTCGCCTGCTGTCATGGCGAGGAATCTGCCCCGCGCGTTTCTGTTGGTAAAGCACGTTCCCATGGTAAGGACGCGTTCCACCGCGTCCCATTATTCGGCAGGAACGCTTTCCACAGCGTCCCTGAACTCAAAATGGGACGTAGTGGAATGCGTCCCTACCAAGGACAGAGTGGGACGCGGTGGAACGCGTCCTTACCATCAAGGACGCTTCCGCCCCGCCGCCCGCCACCACAGCACCCCAACGACCAACGCCACGACGGCTGCCGCAATGACAACGACCGTTTCTGAAATCTCATACCCCTGAACCTTTACTGACGGCACCACCGACATGCCCGGCCCCAGCACATGCCCCGCCTGGACCGGCTCATCGAAGAGGATCTTGACCGGGATGCGCTGCACCACCTTCACATAATTGCCCACGGCATTCTCGGGCGGCAACAGGCTGAACCGCGCCCCGCTGCCGGCCATGATGCTTTCGACGTGACCGGTAAACGCGCGGTCACCGGCGGAATCAACGGTTATCTTCACTGGCTGACCCGGGCGAATGTGCTCCACTTGCGTCTCCTTGAAGTTCGCGGTGACATACAGGTCGCGGGGAACCAGGGCCAACAGCTTCTGGCCGACCTGGATGTAATCGCCTTCCTCCACCGCCTTCTTGGTCACGAAACCGTCCGCCGGCGCAGTGACCCGAGCGTAGGATAGGTTCAGTTCAGCCGCCTGCACATCTGGCTCCGTCTGGCGCGCCTGCACTTCGCCGCGCTCGAAAGCCTTTTGCGCCGCCTCCACTTGTGCCTGCGCCTGGACAACTTCTGCCCGCTTGCTGGCCGCCTTTTCCTGGGCCGCCTTGAGGCTCGCTTCGGTCGCCGTCGCCGCCGCCTTCGCCGAATCGAACTCCTGCGGCGAAATGGTGTGGTTTTGAATCAACTCCTCGGCCCGCTTAAGATCGGCCCTGGCCTTTTCCGCTGTCGCCTGGGCCGCCTCAGCCTCGGCGGCGGCTTGCTTCGCGGTCGCGTCGGCGCTGGCGACCTGGGTACGGCTCAACTCCGCCATGGCCTTCAGAAGGACAACGTTGGCCCGGGCCGATTCCGCCGCGGCGCGCTTCTGGTCCAACTGCACCGCCAAATCACGAGGATCAATCTCCAGCAACAAATCCCCGGCTTTCACCGCCTGATTGTTTTTGATTTGGACCCTCTTGATCTGGCCGGCGACCTGAGACGCGATGGAAATGACGTTGGCGTCGAGGAACGCATCGTCCGTCCATTCATGCGTCAGGCTCTCGGCCAGATAGCGCAGGCCGAAGAACAGCAGCCCAAAGAGGACCACCGTCCCAACGACAACTACCGGTCGTCGCTGCCAAAAGGACCGCTTGCCCTCGGTTTCCGCGCTCGCTTGCGGTTCGAGGGATTCCTGCTTTTGCACCTGTTCCATATCCCCAACTCAAGACGCAAAGCGCACAACTGGCAATTCAAAACACAAAGCCCGCTCGCTGATCCCTGCCCTCTGGCCCCTCCGGACTTCTGCCTTCAGCTTTTCCTATCTCAGCTTTTCGGCCTGCCCTCATCATTATTTGTTGCAACCCTCTGAGAATCAACGCCACTTTTTTTGGGGTTCGGCTTCGACTGTAGCCTCTTCATCCATCAGCCTTGATTGACCCGTTCGCGATTCCACGTGACCGTCCAGGGGTCTCGGACTATCGTCGCCGGTATCGAAATGAAGCTAAAGCACCCCCTGCTGTTCGGAGCCCTGGAAGGGTTCTGCGAGTTCGCGTTTCTCTTTGTCCTGCTCGGTTCCGTGCATTTCACTCAAGTTCTTTACGCGATTCCGGGCGCCCTGGTCCCCTGGACCACCTACGAAGCGGAGGACATGGCCAGCACCGGGACCTGCCTCGGACCTGGAACCAAGCCCAACACCGTTGAATGGGAATCCTCCGGCCGAAAATGCGTTCGGCTCGCCGCCGCGGGCCAATACCTCGAGTTCACGGCCAAAGCCGTGGCCAATGCCATGGTCGTTCGCTATAGCCTGCCGGATGCGCCGGAGGGCGGTGGCATAGATGCAACCTCTGTGTCGGCATGCGCAATACGACGGTGACTAATTGCACCACTCGCGGCACCGGGGATGATGGCTTTGCGATCTGGCCCGCCACCTACCGCGCCCACCGATTCCCGCCGGGCGACAACACCCTGACTCACTGCACCGCCCAGTTGCCCTTCCTGGCGAATGGCGGCGCCATCTACGGCGGCGAGAACAACCGTATTCTGGACTGTCGCTTCGAGGATGTTTCCTACGGCTGCGGCGTCCTCCTGAGCGGCACCTTTCCCGTGGGAACCCATTCCATTTCCGGCAAGACCAGGGTGCAAAATTGCGACCTGGTCCGCTGCGGGGGCTACGACCACACCTACGAATGGCGCGCCGCCTTGCAGCTTTGCCTGGAGAACCACCCGGTCGCTGGCCTTGAACTCGACCACCTCAACATCCTCGACAGCCTCTCCGATGGCTTGAGCGTCATCTCCACGGGCAAACTTTCCCAGGCGACCATCCGCAGGCTGAACCTTCCGAATTATGGCGTCGCGGCTACGGGGCGCCACGGGTTATGGATCCGGTCCGATGCCAAGGGCGTGCTCGCGGTCAACGACTCCGCGGTGGTGGAGCACAGAAACGATTCGCCTCTCTTCACGCTGGACGGGGACACGGCATTCAATAAACCGCAGAGCCGCGATAAACGCTGAGAGCCAAGGCACTTATGGGGAAGGCGGGGAGAAGGTTAAGAGCGAAGGGCGCAGAGGGCGCAGAGAGGAAAAGGCCGGAACCTCATTTGCGTGCTCTTGGTTTCATGGGTTAGGGCCAACCCTGCTTCCGCACGGGACCAATCTACGGTTTGACGCTTTTCCTGTGTGAGGACGCGGTGCAACTCGGGGTCCAAGTGCCCCACTCGCTCGATTGAGGACTTGGATAATGCGAGGAAACCCGCATCACCCCATACCGAAAGCTTGCCGACCCGTAAGCGACCAACACCCCGGACTCTGGCAGCTAGGCGGAAGCCCAGCAGCCACAGCGGGCACAGCACGTATGTCGCCAACAGACGATACAGGAAGAATGAACGCAGCTTGCTCACGGGCGTTCCATGTTAGCAGCCCAACGTAAAGGTGAGCGATGGCTGGCCCTCCAGCAACTCCCGAATTGCCAAACAGGGTGGCGGGCCAGCCATTCGCTCCACCGAAAGTTAGCGGCGCAGGTTAGCAGAACGCCTAGACCAGCCAAGCTCAGAACGCCCGGCTCGGGAATTGGCTGGCTGGAGAACTGGATGGAGTCAAACTCGTCGAGGTTGTTAAACGCTGGTTGTGCTGTTATGGTCAACGCACCACTTTGACCGGCGAATGAGGAAATGTCTGCCCCGTAGAGTATGTAGTTGGGTTCGGTTGCCAGAATTATGAGAGACAATTCCTCGCCGGCGAGGCTTACGGTAAAAGGGCTACCGGCAGAGGCCTTCAGTTGTATTGACTGAGCATTTACTGGCACAAGACCAACCTGCATGATTGAGGCGCTCAGGTAACCAACGTGGAAAGGGTCAGAAGGGTTGTAACCCGGCTCAAGCCAAACGGTATATTGCCCTTCGATTACGCCGCCAGAGCTCCAGCTTGGTCCGATTATATCTACGCTAGCGTTCCCGATTGTGAAGTTATTCTGCAAGACGCCTGCCAACTGGTTTGTACCTAGAAAGGCTGTCCAGTGAGGAATCGCGTCAAGGCTTGAGACGTAGCCACCGAGCTGCCCCGCTGGAATGGGAGACAGATTCGCCGACTCGAAGCCGAGGTTTTGAAACGTGCCTTGACCTTCCGCGCCCAGCGCACTTAGTAGGAGCAAACTGGTACATGCCGCCTTCTGGACGCTACGCTGAATAGTTACTCTCATAGGATGTTCTGCGCTAACCATTGATTAGTATATACAAGACTCCATGCTATTGGATATTAGGGCAGAAACATTGCATTGATTGGAGTAGGCAATAGCATAAGCTCTATTGCAAATTCTATGGGAATCCATGAGCAAGGTCAAGCTTTTCCCTCCGCGGTACCACCGGTGCCGGTGACCTTCGAGACGGTCATCCCCAACCCCAAACTGAAGCTGCCGGACCAACTACGGGAAGTGATGCGGCTGAAGCATTATTCGATCCGGACCGAGCGGACGAATGCGGACTGGGTTCGACGTTACGTCCACTGACCCCGCCAGGTTGTAACCTTGACAACGCATCCGGCGTCTGTAAACTATGGTCCGCTGGTGGGGGTGGAAGGTGGGGCGTGTGGCGCGGAAGTGAGGAGGTCGGAGAGCTAAGAACAAGCAAGGAACATCCTAGGAACATCCTAGGAACATCCTAGGAACATCCTAGGAACATGCTGGCAACATGCTAGCTACTACGGGGGCACTGGCGTGGTGGTAGCGTATTGCTACTGCGTTGCGCCGGCTTCTCCCGCGGGGGCACATCGGCAAAGGTCCACTGGCGGGCGTCTTTGCGGCCGTTGGTGACCTGCCGCGTCCAGAGGAAGATCCGCGAGCCGGGCCGGGGCTGGCTGAACTTGTTGACGTAAAGGTCCGAGGCCATGGGAGTCTTCGGCGTTACCCAACAGGGCTGAGGCCATTGGACTTTAGACCTAAGACTCCGGGCTTTAGGCTTTGGATTTTCGCCCTCGGATTGCAATTCGGGCGCACGCGTCAAGGCGCCATCCCTATTTATTCCGGAGGCAGCGGAGCACAAAAAAAGTTTATCAATTGCCAATCCACGCACAGCGCAGCTAACCACCTATGCTAACTTGAGTCGTGGGAATTGATGGGGGCTTTTGCACCTCAACACCAGTGGCGAAAGTCCTACAAGTCCCGCCAGGCGATATGATTGCAACGCTTTCAAATAAGAAAAAGAACCGGCTGCCCCAGGTGCTGGAGCACGCCAGCGGCGACAAGCGCTTCAAGATTCTTGAGGCGCACATGAAGAAACATCAGTTCAAGCAGGACGCGCTGATCGAGGTGCTGCACAAGGCGCAGGAACTGTTCGGCTACCTGGAGGATGACCTGCTGCTGTTCGTCGCCTATCGGCTCAAGCTGCCGACCAGCCGCGTGTATGGCGTCGCGACCTTCTACCATTTCTTCACGCTCAAACCCAAGGGCAAGCACACGTGCGTGGTCTGCATGGGCACCGCCTGCTACGTGAGGGGAGCGGACAAGGTGCTGGCGGCGGTCGAAGGGCAGGCGGGCATCAAAGCCGGGGAAACCTCGGCGGACGGAGAGCTTTCGCTGCTCACGGCGCGGTGCATCGGCGCGTGCGGCATCGCTCCGGCGGTGGTTTATGACGGGACGGTCACGCCGCGGCAGACACCTGAGCTGGCGCTGGACAAACTGAAAGGATGGATCGGCCATGGTAATTGATGACCTAGTCGAGATTGCGGCGAAGGAACGCGCGTCGCGGAAGAAATATGTTATCCGCTGCTGCATGGCGGCAGGCTGCATGTCGTCCGACTCCAAGGGTGTCAAAGAAGCCCTGGACAAGGCGGTCAAAGAGGCCGGACTGGATGACCAGGTGGAAGTGCGCGGGGTGGGCTGCATGAAATTGTGCTGCCAGGGGCCGCTGGTGCAGGTGGATTCGCATGGCGAAGGCGCGACAGTCGAGCTCACCGGGGACGGGCACGGGCCGCTTTACCAGAAAGTCAGGCCGGAAGATGCGGCGTCACTCGTCGGCACGCTCAAGGGCAAGAAGACGAAGGTGCAGTGCGGAGACCCGAAATCTCCGTTCTTCACCGAGCAGTTCTCGATCGTGCTGGCCAACAGCGGCGTCGTGGACCCTGAGCGGATCGAGTCCTACATCGAAGCGGACGGCTACCAGGCCCTGCACGACGTCCTGCGCGAGATGACGCCGAAGGATGTGCTGGACACGGTCCTCAAGAGCGGGCTGCGGGGGCGCGGCGGGGCGGGCTATCCGACGGGTCTTAAGTGGGCGACCGTCGCCAAGACGGCCAGCCAGCAGAAATACGTCATTTGCAACGCCGATGAGGGTGACCCCGGCGCGTTCATGGATCGGAGCGTGCTGGAGAGTGACCCGCACAGCGTCCTGGAAGGCATGGCCATTGCGGCTTACGCGGTGGGAGCGAACCAGGGATTTATCTACGTGCGCGCGGAGTATCCGCTGGCAATCAGCCGGCTGCAAACGGCCATCAAGCAGGCGAAGCAGCAGGGGCTTTTGGGTAGCGGTATCTTTGAATCGCCCTTCAACTTCAACATTGATCTGCGGATCGGCGCGGGCGCGTTCGTCTGTGGCGAGGAGACGGCGCTGATGGCCTCAGTTGAGGGCAAGCGAGGTACGCCGCGTCCGCGTCCGCCGTTCCCGGCGGAAAGCGGGTTGTGGGCCTGCCCGACGCTGATCAATAACGTGGAGACATTTGCGAACGTGGCCCCGATTATCCGCAAAGGGGCGGAGTGGTTTGCGGGCATCGGCACCGAGAAGAGCAAGGGCACGAAGGTGTTCGCACTGGCGGGCAAGATCACCAACACCGGCCTGATCGAAGTGCCGATGGGCACGACGCTGCGGAAGATCGTCGAAACCATGGGCGGCGGTGCGCCGGACGGCGGGAAGATCAAAGCGGTCCAGACAGGCGGCCCTTCGGGTGGTTGCATCCCGGCCGAAGCGCTCGATACGCCGGTGGATTATGATTCGTTGACGAAGCTCGGCTCGATCATGGGATCGGGGGGCATGATCGTCATGGACGAGACGACGCGGATGGTGGATGTGGCGCGGTTCTTCATGGAGTTCTGCATGGACGAATCGTGCGGCAAGTGCATCCCCTGCCGGGCGGGCACGGCGCAGATGCTCAATCTTCTGACGAAGATCCTGGCGCGCAAGGCGACCGCGCGCGACCTGCAGAAGCTCGAAGAGCTTTGCGAGATGGTGAAGAGCACCAGCCTGTGCGGCCTGGGCCAGACTGCGCCCAACCCCGTGCTGAGCACGTTGCGCTTCTTCCGGAAGGAATATACGGAGTTGCTTCAGGAGGACATCTACGGGGGGCCCATCCGCAACGGGAACGGCCACGCTAACGGCAACGGTAAGGAGACGAAAGAAGAGTTCTCCCCGATAATCTGACCTTGAGACTGGAGCTATTGTATGGCTGCTAAAACATTAACGATTAACGGCAAGCAGGTCAGCGCCGACGAGAGCGCGACGATCCTGGACGCCGCTACCGAGGCGGGGATCACCATCCCGACGCTCTGCCACCTGGAAGGCGTGTATGATGTCGGCGCCTGCCGGCTCTGCCTGGTGGAAGTGACGGGGATTTCCAAACTGCTGCCCGCTTGCACCACCAAAGTGAGCGAGGGCATGGACATCAAGACCGACAGCGAGCGGCTGCGCAAATACCGGCGGATGACGCTGGAGCTGCTGTTCGCCGAGCGGAACCATGTCTGCGCGGTATGCGTGGCCAACGGCCATTGTGAGCTGCAAACGCTGGCCTACAGCCAGGGCATGGACCACGTGCGCTACGACTATTGCTTCCCGAAATGGGAGGTGGATAACACGCACGCGCTGTTCGGGATGGACCACAACCGGTGCATTCTCTGCACGCGCTGTGTGCGCGTCTGCTGGCACATCGAAGGCGCCGGCACCAAGAATGTCTCCGGCCGCGGCGGCAAGGCGCGCATCATCACCGACCTGAACCAGCCTTGGGGCACGTCCGACACTTGCACCAAATGCGGCAAGTGTGTCATGTCCTGCCCGACCGGTGCGCTATTCAACAAGGGCTCGACGGTAGGCGAGATGGAACGCGACCGGACCAAGCTTGAGTTCATCGTCACCGCGCGGGAGAAGAAGCAATGGATTGCTGACTAGCATGCAAACACAGAAAGAAATGGAAACAAAGCCAGAGGCCGGTAAGCCGGCTCTCCTCCGCCTGGCCACTGTATGGTTTGGCGGTTGTTCCGGCTGCCACATGTCGTTCCTGGACCTCGACGAGTTCCTCATTGAGCTGGCCGGGAAGGTGGACCTGGTCTTCAGCCCGGTGATTGACGTGAAGGAATACCCCGAGAACGTGGATGTGTGCCTGATCGAAGGGGCCATCTGCAACGAGGACAACCTGGAGCTGGTCCGCAAGGTTCGGGCGCAGACGAAGGTCCTGGTCTCGTTCGGCGACTGCGCGGTGACGGCCAACGTGCCAGCCATCCGCAACCAGCTTGGGCTGGGGAACGCGGAAAGCGTGCTGCAGCGAGCTTACGTCGAGGGCGCGCAGGCCAACGCGGGTCTGCCTATGGCCCCGGGAATCGTGCCGCCTCTCCTGCCGCGCGTGATGCCGGTGCACGAGGCCGTGCGGGTGAACTACTATCTGCCCGGCTGCCCGCCGCCGGCGGATCGCATCAAGGCCTTTCTGGTGCAGGTGCTCGAAGGCAAAGAGCCGCAGCTCGCGGGTAAAGACATCAAGTTTGGATAATTATGACTCAACGGATCCAACGGATCATCATTGACCCCGTGACCCGCATCGAGGGGCACGCCAAGATCAGCATTTTCATGGACGAAGCCGGCAACGTGTCGGACGCCGAGTTCCACGTAGTCGAGTTTCGGGGCTTCGAGAAGTTCTGCGAGGGGCGCCCCTACAGCGAGATGCCCGGCATCACTCCGCGGATTTGCGGCATCTGCCCGGTCAGCCATCTGCTGGCCTCGGCGAAAGCGGGCGACGCCATCATGGCCGTCAATATTCCGCCCGCGGCGGACAAGCTGCGCCGGCTGATGAACCTCGGCCAGATTATTCAGAGCCATGCGCTGAGCTTCTTCCACCTGAGCGCGCCGGACTTCCTGCTTGGCTGGGACACGCCCCAAGCGAAGCGGAATGTGTTCGGGCTGATTGCTTCCAACACCGACCTGGCCCGCGCCGGCATCCGGCTGCGCCAGTTTGGCCAGGAGATCATCCAGGTGCTCGGCGGGCAGAAGATTCATCCGGCCTGGGCCGTGCCTGGCGGCGTGCGGAGTCCGCTGACCGAGGAAGGCCGCGCGCGCATTCGCGCCTGGCTGCCTGAAGCCTACGCTACGACCAAGATTGCGTTCGACCTCTGGAAGAAGGTGCTCGAAACCCATAAGAAGGAAGTCCAGATCTTTGGCAACTTCCCCTCACTATTCATGGGGCTGGTGGAGCCGGACGGCACCTGGGAACACCACGGCGGCAAGCTTCGTTTCACCGACAGCAGCGGGAGCATCATTGCCGACCAACTGGATCCGCAGAAGTACTACGAGTATATCAGCGAATCGGTGCAGACCACCTCCTACCTCAAGTCGCCGTATTACAGCCCGCTGGGCTTCCCGGATGGCATGTATCGTGTCGGCCCGCTGGCGCGGCTGAACGTCGCGGAACAGATGGGCACGCCCAAGGCGGACGCCGAGTTGAAGAAGTTCAAAAAGCTCACGCGCGGGCGCAGTGCGGTGATCTCGTCCTTCATGTATCACTACGCGCGGTTGATCGAAATCCTCGCCTCCATCGAGCGCGTGGAAGCCGCCCTGGACGACACCGACCTGCTCAGCGAAGACCTGCGCGCCGACGCCGGCATCAACAGCCTCCGCGGCGTGGGTGTGAGCGAGGCTCCGCGTGGCACGCTCTTCCACGACTACACCGTTGACCGGGACGGCTTGTTGAAGAAGGTCAACCTCATCGTTGCCACGGGCCAGAACAACCTGGCGATGAACCAGACCGTGGCCCAGATCGCGCGCCACTACGTGCGCGGGAACAAGATCCCCGAGCCCATGCTCAATCGCGTCGAGCACGGCATCCGCTGCTACGACCCGTGTTTGAGCTGCTCCACGCACGCTGTGGGGCAAATGCCGCTGCACGTCCAACTCATTGGGCCCGACGGCACCGTGCTGGACCAGATCGCTCGCGGCTGACCCGGGTGGTCGCCAGGGGTTAAACAGCGAAGGCGCGAAGACGGGAAGAGAATTGGTCTCTTCTGCCTTCGGTATTCTGCTTCCCGGCAGCCTTCCCGTCTTCCCGCCTTCGCTGTAAACGCATTTGGAGATGGTCAGAGCTCTTGCCATACTCCACGGGTAACGAATGACACCAGCACGGCAAGAACCAGCAGCAGAACTCCTCGTCGTCGGCTACGGCAATACGCTGCGGCGGGATGACGGGGTGGGGCCCAAACTGGCGGAGGCGGTGGCAGCACTGAACTTGCCCGGCGTCCGCACGCTGGCCTGTCCGCTGCTGACTCCCGAACTCGCGGAGGCGCTTTCACAAGGGCGGTTCGTCATATTTGTAGATGCAGCCGTGGACACACCACGGGAAGTGCAACTTCGCAAGTTGTCGCCCGCAGACAGTTCTCAGATCATGGCGCACGCGGCAAGCCCGGCTACTATGCTGGCGCTGGCACGCGATGTCTTCGGCCACGCCCCCGAGGCCTGGTGGCTGACGATTCCCGCGGAGAACATTGGCATCGGTGAGGAACTCTCCACCTTCACCCGTCGCGGCCTGGAAACCGCCTTAGAGGAGATCAAACGGTTCGCAAAAAGCCGACAAGCGCCAGATCCGCCCCCGTAACTCCTGAAGCCCGCGCCTTTCGTCCCCAAGTGGGCTGGGCTTTCCTGCTAAAGCTTTTTGCAGGTCAGCCGATAAGCGGTGAGCATGACCGTTTCAAACCAGCCGAGCTCCCTCCTCGATAGCGTGCTGATGGCCGAAACCACTCAGCAGGATGCCGGGGTCGCGGTGCTCAAAAAGGCGCAGGACCAAGTCAAGCAGCCGGGTCAAGCGATGGTGCAACTGCTCGAACAATCCGGCGTATCCGCCGACGGCTTGCACCTCGACGCTTACGCCTGACTACGCCGTCTCTGCCTTCTTCCGTGCCGACAGATAGTTGTGGATCTGCGCCGCGGCCCGGCGCCCGTCGCGGACTGCATGCAGCACCAGGCTGGGGCCGCGCACGATGTCGCCACCCGCAAACACTCCGGGGATGCTGGTCATCTGATTACTGTCCACGATGATCCCGCCCCAGTCGCTGACGGCAAGGTCGCTGAAATCGCCCGAGTGCGGGCAAGGGAAAGGGTCGAAGCCCAGGGCCAGAACGATCAAGTCCGCCGGCAGCTCGAACTCCGAACCGGCCTGCACCAGGAAAGGGCGCGGCCCCGGGAAATCCATCAGGCCCAGTTCGGTGCGGACGAGCCGGAGGCCGGTAACCTGGCGTTGCTCGTTGCCCAGCATGGCGACAGGCGCGGCCTGTAAAACAAATCGGGCCCCCTCCTCGCAAGCATTCTCATACTCATGGCGGTTGCATGGCATGTCGGCTTCGTCGCGCCGATAGACACAGACGGCCTCACGGGCCCCGCAGCGGATGGCGGTGCGGAGGCAATCCATGGCCGAATCGCCGGCCCCCACAACCAATACGCGTTTGCCGGCGACTTCAATGGGGGGCAGTTCCAGCGGCACGGGGGTGGTTTTCTGGAGGATGAAAGGCAGGGCCTGAACGACGCCCTGGAGGTTTGCGCCGGGCACGTTAAGCGACCGGGCCTGACGGGAATCAAAGCCGAGAAACACCGCCTGGAACTCGCTGCGCAGCTCTCCGAAGGACAGGTTCTCCTCGAGCTTGGCGCCCAGCCGGAAAGTGACCCCGCGCTTCTGCAGAATCTCAATCCGGCGCTGGACGATGGAGCGCTCCACCCTGAACGCGGGCGTCCCGTTTACGAATAGGCCGCCTGGCACGAGCGTCGAGTCGAAGACGGTTATGGCATAGCCGCGCCGGGCCAATTCATCGGCACAGGCCAAACCGCCGGGGCCGGAACCGACCACCGCGACGCGCAGGCCGTTGGGTGGGGGAGTGCTGGCATCGGCCTGCCCGTGGGCAAAGGCATACTCGGCGAGGAATTGCTCGATGGCCCCGATAGATACCGGCTCGGACACGCCATTGAGAATGCAGGACCCCTCGCACAATCGGTCGGTCGGGCAGAGCCGAGCACAAATTTCCGCCATGTTGGTGGCAGTTCCCAGCACGGTGGCAGCGTCCAGAAAGCGCCCTTCCGCGGTCAACCGCATCCACTCCGGAATCGGATTGCACAAGGGGCAGCCGGTCACACAACTCGGGTTCGGGCACTGGATGCACCGGCTGGCCTGTTCGCGGGCAGTGGCCTCATCGTAAAGGCCGTAAATTTCGAGGAAGTCGGCGACCCGCTCAGAAGCCGAGCGCTTGGGCAGGCCCTTGTGAGCAAGCTCGCGCCAAGCGTACTTCGAATTCGTATATTGTGGGACCGTGCCGCTCATTGGGTGACAATACGTTACAAAGTGTCTATCGCATGAATTGGCCGGGCCGGCAAGCCGTTATTCTGCCCAGGATTAGCACATCTTGACAGGGGGTGGTTGGGCTCCCCACTCCGTGCGCGCCGCTAATGCCGAAACGACTCGAACCGAATTAGCTCCCACGTGATCAGTGGCGCGCACGGAGTGACACTCTCTACCTTTCCGAGCGCGGCGGGCGGTATTGGTTGAACAAGTCGCGGGCGAGGTCGAATACCTGGCTGTGAGGTTGCTTGTCGAGGCAGTAGGTAACCACGCCATCGCACCTGCCCTCTCGCCAGGCTTCCAGACAGAACCTGAGCCATTCCGCCACGCGCTCAGGGCTGGCGGGGTCTCCATGGCGCAACTTGAACTCCCCGGCATCTCCGGCCGTCATAACGATGAACGGCACATGGAAACGGCGGGCAGGCGGCTTGAGCCGGTCTCCAAACCCGGCCTCAAAGGTGCCCCGCTGGGATACCTGCCATTGCTTCGGCTGGTCGAGACCGGCGGCGAGCTTTAGGCCTTCTGCCTGCAAGTCTTTCACCTGCCACCGGACGCCGAAGTTGCTGACGCCTTTCTTGTTGAAGAATCGCCCCTGACCTTGCCCCATCGGTCATCTACTTGCGCTGGTGGAGGCCGATCTGGTTGCCGTCGGGATCTTTGATCGCGAACATGCGGCATGGCGGGAATTCCATCACGTCGAACGCAAGGGTCACATTGGCAGCCTTGACGGTCTTCAGCGACGCATCGAGGTCGGCGACTTCAAGCGTCAGGCTGGCTTGGGGCTTGCCGTCCGGCATGGCATTGGAGATCGCAAGCGCCTGGCCGGCGATGTCATATTCGATCCACCACTGGCCGGGGCCGAACTCCACTTGGACGCTGGTTTTCAAACCCAGCAGGTCTTCGTAGAATTTCCGGGCGCGGGCAATGTCGGTGACGGGGTGGAAGACGAAGGCGATTTCTTTGATTGGGATGCTCATAGGGATTTGGTTTGTAGGTAGCCGGGAATACCCAGCGCTGCGCGGGTGAAGGGGAACTGCTTCCTGGTTCCACTCAGCATGATGCGACGCTGCCAAACGCGAGCCGCCCTGTCAATGGGCAATTCTTGCCGGCTTCCGGGCGCAGGCAGCCCTAGAAATAGGCTGAGCCTGGAGGGACATTCTCACTAATCCCTGCCAATTCCCTTTGCTCGTCCAACCAGGTTCACCTATTCAGCGGGTCCGGAAAGCTTCCAGTCATTGCCGATCTTCTTCATGAGCAGCCTGAAAGCGGCAGAGGACAGCCGCACTCCAAAACCTTGCGGACGAAGCAACGCGCCGAACAACGCGCTAGCGTCTTGGAGTGCGGCTGTCCCCTGCCGCTTTTCGGCGTAATGCGAACTTGTGCAATCAGGCACTATTTTACGGCTGCTGCGCCAGGCGCGATTTAACCTCGGCTGGCATGTCGAAGACCGAATCAAGCGTGAAGTCCCATTGTGCGTTCGTGATGGTCAGCACCTGGGGGCCGCCAGTGAGCCTATAACTCTGACGCGCGGCCAGCATCCAATCGCCGAAGCGGTGATAATCGTCGAAAGTCGCCAGCAGCCTAAGTGCGCCGCCAGTCCGTTCATCGGTGGTGTGCCGCGCCCGCAACAAGCTCGTTTGCACATCGTAGAACTCCTCGAACACCTCGCCGTTTTGACGAACCAGCAGCAGTTCATAGCACTCGTGCCCGTCTAAGGTGATGGTGCCGAGCGTGTCCAGGCTCCGGAAAGACAAAGGCGCATGCAGATCGGCCAGAAACTGTCTCTCGGCCAGTTTTTGCGCGAGGTCGTTGCCGGCAGCCACGTTGATTTCCTTGCCCTCGATCCTCCAGCAATGCTTGCCGTCACAGCCCTCGCGATATAGGCCCTTCGGGGTGGGCAGGGTGAAAGCGAAGCAGTTGGGCGGCGCCGAGAACACCTCGACCCCGTTGGTAAACCCATGGGCACCTGGAACTCCGTAACTGCCGGAGAGCTTGAGCGAGGTGTGCTTCCGCAGGGCCTCACTCCCGCCGCAGGTCGTCACGAATCTCTCAATGACCTCTCGCGCCGGGATAGCCGCCGGCTTCAAAAGCGGCAGCGGCGGCGGGGCTGAGTTAAGCTTTGAAGCGGGCACACGCATGCCTGGGTTGTCGGTGCGGACCTCGATGGCTTGAATCGAGTAATGTTGGTCGCCCACCTCGAACTCCATGCGGAACGGCAGTTTAAGGTTCAGCCCCACCCGCCGGAAATCCAGGTAGGTCGTCTGCACATTGACTAACGCATCATCGGTTTCGAACGGGTAGATCGTGCCGGCGAGCAAGCCGCTTTGAACGTCGTAGAACTCGAACGCGTGCTCTCCAAAAGGGAACACGAGCAACACCCGGTAGCAGTCGCGGTCGGCAAAGCGTTCGACGCCCAGGGTGCGGGCCAGCGAAAGGTCGCGGCGGAAGCAGAGCGACGAGAACTTGTCGAGCAACCCGCGGAAGAAGGCCTCATCCGCCCCATGCAACGGCTCCACATTGCTCTCAAAATCCACGAGCCAGCCCGTGGTCCCGTCATAGCCGCACTCCGCCTGGCGTTTCGCCAAGAAGGGCACTTTGAGGAATCCGAAAAACGCATGGTGATATCGGAACAAGCAATAGAACCGATCAGGTGCTTGAAAGAGAAACTCAATGGGCGCCTTCGCCTTCACGAAAGGCAGGCTGACCTCGCCTTTGAAGCTCAAGCTCTGGGCCTGCCGCAAAGCGGCCGCCCCGCCGATAGCATCAATGTGGCGCTGCAGCAGGGCCTCGGGGCTGGGGAGGTCTGGCGTCGCGGCCTGGAGTGGCGCCGAGACCACAACCATTGCCGTCAGCACTCTCAGAGCCCGCCAAAAGCTCCCACTCATCCGCTTGGTGTCGTTCGCTATCATGTTCGTTCTTCGAGGTCGGATTCTTGGGCAGGCACACCAATCCTGCAACGGCATAATCCGCGTATCACGAAAAGGGCTTGCTTGTTTTGTCTGAAGTGACAAAGTCAGGCCAGTTATAGGGGCCATTCGGTTGCCGCACGTCCGCAGACGTCCGTGTCATTGTTTCGTGCGGCAATCGAAGGCAGGATGCTCGCGATGAGAACAAGAGCACTGAATCAGGTGGCAAATCCGCTGAACGACGGACGGGAGACTGCCTATGTAAACCACCCGGCCCCATCGCGCGCGGATTTGAGAGGAACCCCAAAATGAGCCAATCTCTTCTGAAAGTTCAAATTGGTCCAGTGCAGGACTTCATCGCTCAGGCCCGTAGCACCCGCGACCTTTGGAGCGGCAGCTATCTGCTTTCGTGGCTTGTGGCCTCCGGGCTGAACTGCCTGATGCAAAAGGGGGCCGAAGCCGGGCTCGACGAAACCACGCTGAAGGCCTGCGTGGTTTTCCCGCGACTCGAATCGCAGCCGCTGTTGCAGAAGTTGCAGCCGAACTTGTTTCCTCCACCCGGTGGAAACTACAATAACGACGAACTACTGACGCCCAACCTCACCAACCTTTTCCTGGCAGAACTCGAGTTGGAATCCGGCAAGGCAGCCGATATGGCCCGTGACATCGAGCAGGCCATACGGAACGAATGGAAGAACATTGCCAAAAAGTGTTGGGAATTTAGTGCGGCTTTGATCGAGGATACAGACAAGGCACGTTTCGACCGCCAGGTGGCCAGTCTGCTGCACATTGCGTGGCAGGTGACGCCGCTCGTGGAAGGGGCTGCCGCCGAACAGATGCTCAAATCCCTTCCGCTGAGCAAAGCGCTGCAAGCGAAAATCTCTATAGCCGCTGGCACCGACCTCTCGTTTCCAGCAATCTTGGCTCTGAACTCCTGGCAACTCGACGCCGTGCGTCAGGTTCGCGACTTCCCCGGTTGGCGCGATGCGAACGGCCATCCCGGCAAGCACAACGAAAAGGACAGCCTCACTGGGCGGGAAGAACAGATTGTCGGCGGACGTGATTGGTGGAATGACAAGGTAAAGGGGAAGCCTGTCACCGTTACTTCAAAGGATGGCAAGACCAGGGATGGAGGCAATGACCGATAGGGCAGTCAGCAGCAGGTTGGCGACACCGGTAACGGTAACGGGCGATGCGCCGAAAGGCAATGGAGGCAGGCTAGTCTTCAAATCCCGCGTAGCAACTATGTCACCAGCGAAATCTTGGTGAGGCGTTCTATAACTTGGCAAGCCGCGACTACCCGGCGCTAGGCGCGAGAAAAGTGGGGCACTTTGCCCTCTCCAGCTCCGTTCACAATCTGCCTCGAGGTTTGCACAATGGGCATCTGGCTGGCATTCTGAGTGCTTTCGACTGCGTTTATGAGAAGATCAACAATCCCCGTCCTGCTCAGAGGCTTTCTGGGCAGAGAGAGTCTGGATCAGGCGCGGGCGGAGATCGAGAGGGCCACAGGAAGGTCGGGCCAAGAAGCCGAATTGCTGTTGGTCATTTCATCCGAGGACGGTGACATTCGCCCGTCCCTTGAATTCGTTCGGCATCTCGTCCACCTGAAAATCCCAATCGCGGCGAAGGTTTATACTGCCGAGGGGCCAGCCGCTTTGATCGCGCTAACGACACAACGACGGCAAATCGTCTCGCGAGGCGTGGTTTCGATAAACCTTGGAATGGTCGAGATTGAGGCGTCTGAGTTGGACGAGGCCGGAGCTCTGCGGCAGGAGACGCATCGCCTGTTCAAAGACTACGTCGATGAGGTTTATTCATCCGTTAAGCGACTCGCCGGCATATCCGCCGCGCAGCTTGGCAAGCTGAGCGCTGGTGGAAGCCTCCGGCTCTCTCCCTCGGAATGTCTCGCCGCCGGTATCGTCGAGCGGGTCATTTATTGAAATACGGCTATGGAGCGATTCATAATATTGCACGGGGAGATTAATCGGGAGCTTGTCAACGAGTTCTGGGATGAAGTGGAATCATTTGTCCTTACGCATCCTCCCTCGCTCGATCCGCTCACGGTGTTATTTGCCAGCAGGGGTGGCGACGCTCAGTGTGGAGAGGATCTGATTGCGAGGATGCAGGCCCTGGGCCGCCCCTGGATCGCGAAGATTTACCGCGCCGCGTCAGCCGCAGCCGAGATCGCCCTGTCCGCACCAAAGCGGCAAATCGTCGCGCACGGAGAATTCAAGTTCCACCTTGGCCGCTTGGCGGTGGAAGCTCAATTGGCAGCCTTGACGGGAACTCCCGGCCGAGAGCAAACCACCGCCAACGCTGATGGCCGGAGAATGCTCCTAGCCCTCATCGAAAGGAACGCTCCCGGCCTTCCGAAGGAGAAGCTCCAGGAATTGCTCTCAACAAGCTGGCTCGGTTTGTCGCCGTCGGAGTGTTTGGAATACGGCATTGTCCATGAGATTGTCTGAACCCGAAGTGCCATTGCAGCAGGGCAGAAGCACCGGGCCGTGGTGAGCCATTTATGAAGCGGCAGGGTCCAACTTCTAATTATGTTAGTTGCCTCCCAATTTGGAGAGTAGTGAACGCTCTGGCGGCGGCGAGACAAGCCGTAGCGCTCTTTCATCGCTTGATACTCATCGAGCCCATCACATCTAAAACCACTGGGACGCGGATGGTAAGCAGGTCGCTAATGTAGGTGAAACCCGAAAAATCCACGGCAGTATGTACATCGAAGAAATTGGCAGACATCTCGCAACCAGTTCGATCCCTGAACTGGAGAAATCCTTGAAGCTCGATAAAGGCTTTTGGAATGTGATTTCGATACGGGAGCCACAAGTGCCCAGGCCGAGCTTCCTTTCCCTGGCAAAGAGGTTCCACGTAGTAATCTGTGAAGATCGGGAGGTAGTTGACGAAGATGTTCCTTCGCGTCCACCAAGGGTGGAGGACGTCGAGGGGATTTTTCAATTCGCCGACGCCTACCCGGGCGAACCCATTTTGGTTCATTGCCTTGCGGGTCTGTCTCGTAGTCCCGCCGTGGCACTGGCCTTGATTGTGCGCGGAATGCTCGAGCGGGGATGGGATGCGACCAACCCTCAGCCGCTGGCTGAACGCGCTGTGGAACTCCTGCTCCAAATCCGACGAAAGGCGCGACCGAACGTGCTGTTCCTCCGGTTGGGTCTGGAACAGTTCCTTCCGGCTAAAGCTGCATTTGATCTCACGGTCGCTTTGGTGAACCATCCCGTGCTGATGGAAAACCGTTTCGTGAAACACCCAGTCTCTCATGGTCCGTATCGCCTGGGGAGTTGATCCGCAGTAGTCAGGCGTTTCCACAAGATTCTCCTTAAGCCCAGTCAAACGGCAGCCACTGTCGCGAGCCAAATTGGCTCCGTGCGCCAGTTGCGAGTTGGATGGCCCGGCGGCCCCAGCCAGCCAAGCGGTTTGGAAGCCGGAGCAGGCGGGGAGCAGAGCCGCCGAAAGGCAATGGAACGTCCCTGGGCCGACCACGAGACCACGAGACCCGGCGGCGGCGACGCTGCCGCCTCTAGTCCTGTAGTCCTGTGGTCCCGTAGTCTTGTTGTCCTGTAATCCCGTCACCCGTTTGTCCTGCCCTGTGCGGGAAATAGTGAGCGCCGAAAGGCCAGAGCTGCATCAAGCTCAAGGCCACCCCGAGGCCACCCTCAGGCCATGTGGTAGCCAACCAGTAGGCACCCGGAGGCCACCCGGAGGCCACCCCGAGGCCACCCCGAGGCTACCCCGAGGCTACCCCGAGGCTACCCCGAGGCTACCCTGAGGCTCAGGGGCGCTCATTAAAAACACGATTCGTGGTCATCCGGCGGCCCGGCCAGTGACAAAGTCGGGGATAAGGACTCCAATCTGAAGCTGTAGGAGACGACGTAAGGAGTCTCTAATCAGCACGTTGCGAACAAGCCCAGGATTGGGTAGCAGGCCAAGAGATCAGAGACTCCTTACGTCGTCTCCTACAATGACTTACGAGGACTTTGTCCTTGGCCGTGCATCCGGCGGGTCCGCCCTCGGCTCAAGAGCTCATAATGATTAGCCATCCCTCAGCCCAGGAGGAGGGCACGAATTCGCGGAGACTTGAGCACAAGTCATTTATTTTCAATCCCTTAGAGAGCAAAACCCGGTTTATCGCTCTTTCAGATGGAAGGGTTACTGGTCTTGCCTGAAGGATCACGCGCCAAGCGGTCCCCCGGCTCTCGCCCTTTACCCGTACCGCGTCTCGGCGACGCATCCGAACCCAGCTTGGCTCCCCAAACCGCCGAGCCTCTGGTCTCCGTTTCCTCCAACACTGCACCAGACCCTCCCGCGGACCTCCCCGGAGACTCGCCGGAGCCTCCCCGTTGTTCAGCGACAATTAGAAATGCCATCTGGCGACAATTATCAACTTTTGTAAGTGTTTTCCCCCAATGAGCATTTGTCTTTTCTAACCCAGCCGCTATGAG
>Ga0224558_1000602_pt1 | contig 41823 bp, 50 predicted proteins | sample 714S32024metaG_FD_180682 | JGI IMG/M metagenome (GOLD analysis project Ga0224558, IMG submission 180682) | Peat soil microbial communities from Stordalen Mire, Sweden - 717 S3 20-24 | ecosystem: Environmental > Terrestrial > Soil > Wetlands > Peat | place: Sweden: Norrbotten County, Stordalen... | reverse complement strand
GAATTGACGAACCCGATTGCATACAAATCAAGGCAGAGATAGGTGTTCCAGCAGAATCAGCGGGGCAAGTGGCACTGTAGTTAGTTGTTGCTTGGAGGGTGACTGGTCCGGCACTTTCTGCATTGGAGATCCCTGAGATGCTGCCGCCGTTCGCACCGACAATAATCGGTGCGCTCAACGTCCACGTTCCCGCACTCACGAACTGAATCGCCACAGGCTGGCCGCTCGGATTTACGGTCGCGCTGATCGTGTTGCCACATCCCGCGCCAACTTGAATAGTGCCGATGCCGCTTGAGGCGGTGATAGCCGCATTGATCTTCTGAGCACAAGTCGCCCCTGGCTGCGCATCAGCTACGTAAATCGATCCCAGTCCTGTGAAAGTTTGAATCCCCAGTCGATAGTCAATCCATGAGCACTGAGCGCATTTCGTCGGCATCGTTCCGGCCGCGTAGACGGACAGGCTAGGCTCAATCACGATGATGCAAGGGATCGCCGTGTTCGCGTTGCACGCGAGCTGCGCGGCCGCAACCTTCGCGCCGACGCTCTGGCCCGCAAACTGCTTCGCGTAGAAGGTATTGTCAGTCTGGGCTAGGCAGGGAAGGGAAGCGAGCAGGAAAAGAACTATAGCGGTCTTCTTCATAGATCCTCGCAAGGTGTTGGGCGGGGAATGTTCCCCCCGCCCTGATTTATCTCTTCGGCCAGCCGGATCAGTCAGCCGTGACGGTATGCAGACCAGGCCCCGGATCGACGATCGCGGGTGTGGATGCGGGTGTGGGTGCGGGAGCGGCGGCCGGATACAGATCGCTTTCCACATCCGTGAAAGCCGCATCCACGGCCGGGATGAAGGTTCCGGTCACGTACTTGAAGAGCGTCTCGGCCGCAACTACACAGCCAATATCATCCGGCAGATCAAGCCCCTTGGTGCCGACTGCGATCGCGCCGTCTGCCGTGACAGCTTCGATCTGTTGGAGGAGGCCCGTGACGGCCAACTTGATCTTCGGCTCATCGACCAGCGCGGTGTCAACGACCTTCACGACTTCGACAGCGTGAACAAACGGCCAATCGAGAACATGGCCGACCTTATCGAGAACTTTTACAAATTCATTCTGCATTTCAGAATTCCTCTCTTTGGTGCTGGTTGCGCCACACACGGAAATCCGCTCTGTCCGTGGTTTCGATATTGTTGAGCCGTCTTTCGTGATCGCTCAGAGTTCGCGATACGAAGCCGGAGTAGAAAATAAGCGCGCCTGTTTGCGCCGCCAAAAAGATCGCGATTGCAGCTACCGCCCCCTGGTCGATATTCACTTAGGTCACCCGCGATAGAAATCCGGCCTGGTAGCTTGTCTGCGCATAGGGCGCCACAACTCCACCTTGCTGGAGCTGCGGACCCTTGGGACGGCCGAGAGGCCAGCGAGGCTGAGTTACGGCCGTGGCTGGCGCCGGCGTGCCCACACTAAAGGCCATGCAGACCACCCAGATCACAATAGCGACCAGTCCGAGCTGCGCCATCAGTTTCAAAAGTTTCTCTTCCATCACTCAGTCCCCCTTGGTTTTCCTACCGTTCCAAAAACAAAATCGTAAATTCGCCCGTTTCGCGCGAGTTCGATGCTCCAGATGCCCTTCGACTCATCTACATTGCGATGCACTTCCTCGCCTCCAAAAGCCGCCAGAAACCCATCCCGCGTCGCAATCATTTCCCGGCGTGGCGTCATGAGAATATCGAGGTCCCTTCCCGCACCCCGCGATACCGTACCCCCGAAAATCGACGCCAGATACCCGTACTTTTCCGCCAGCTCTTCAACTGCACCAAACCGCGTCACCGTATCGACGAAGCTCCATGGCCTAATATTCAGTAATCCCTGGGCCTGCATCTCCGCCTCCGATGTCTATTCCATCTCCAAAATCGGCGCTTTCATATGAATCAGAAACTGTGCCGGCCAAATCGGGGTTAGTGTCATAGTTGCTACCACTGAAACCCAGACCGCTCGACATATCATCGCTCTGAATTGCCTCATTGAAATTTGCGACCGATGCAGCTGAAAGCGTGCTTGACCCAATTGCGGTTCCCGATCCTTCGTCGCTGGATGGTGCTTCGATGCCAAAAATCGAGTTGATCGCATCGTTCAGCCAATTAGAAGAATCACCCGAAATGTCCGGTGTATCCGCAAAGTCACTGCTCTCGTAAGGAGCAGGGTTTATGCCTGCCAGATCGGGATTCGTCTCGTAGTCACTGCTACTGAACGGACCTACAACGTTCGGCTGTACAGAATCCCCGAAAAGGGAATTAATCGCGTCAGCCAGTGAGCTCGGAGAGCTACCGGAAATGTCCGGGGTTCCTGCGAAATCGCTACTCCCTGCTGGAGCCGGCTGATTCATGAGCGCGTTGTAGTCCTTCGCATATTGAGCCATCGTTTCGGTCCCGGTTCCACTTAATGCCGGAACTCTCATGGACGGCGAATTGATACCCATATACGCTGAAGCAGGCAATGGAGACCCAGCTGCATCCGGGTTATAAATCGAAGCCGCCTTTCCGCCAGGGTTATTGCCTCCGCCTCCGAACTGGAGACCCGCGCTCATTCCGCTGTTGTTACTAGGGTTCGGACCTTGATAAGGCGCATAATACGAACCGCCTGCTGCGCCACCCGCGCCACCCGCGCCAGCAGCACCGCCGCTACTACCCTTCAGCTTTTTCGCAAGCGCCGGCCAGAGCTTATAGGCAAGGAAGCCAACGATGGCCACAAACGCAACTACGAAAATCGTGCTGTTGGTACTCTTCGTCGCCATAAAGCTCCTCTACCTACCACGCCGTCCACGCTGCCCAATACTTGACCAGTTACGCCCCTGATAGACCACCATCGGCCCGAACCTTGGTTGCCCGGTGCCGTAGTAGTATCCACCGTAACCTGGCATATAAGCCTGCACCCCGCCCTGGACTGGGTCGCCCGTTCCGAACAGTCCGCCTAACCACCGAGCGCCCAGAATCACCACTAAAACGATCGCGACCCATTCAATGATTTTTTCCAAATTCACCTGTCTACCCTCCAATCAAAATCCCACCGCTTCCCATCAGAGAAGCCCTAGGTCATTCTTGAAACTCGCGATGCCCGGATCATTCGCAAACTCTTTCGCCTCATCAGATAAATCAGGATCATATTTCACCGGCACGGGAGCTTCAGGCTTCTGCCCAAACAAATTCGCGAGATCAATCGCCCATCCGCCCATTACCGTTGTGAAAATCTTCCAGGGCGACAGATTGTCGGTTACAAAATTATTAAATTTCTGCTGCTGCGATGTGGCCGGCTGCAATGAACTTCCGGAACTCCCTGCACCAGAGCCACCCGCGCGCGGAAGGAGACTGGAGATTTTAAAGACTCCGAAAACCAGAATGCCGACAACACCTAGAAGCAGAATCAATCCCAACGCATCTTCGGTTTCGTTGACTGGACTAGACATCTGATCTCTCCTGTACTACAATTCTTGCCATGAAACGCGCACTCACTTTGCTACTCACCTTTTGTTCCACCGCCGTCGCCCTGGCCATCTTCACCTTGATCGTTCTCTTCGGCTATTCGCGATTCGTTCGACCGCCTCGCCATGTTCAGGCTGCAACAACTATTCCCGTCTGCGACGAAGGTCCAATTCTCACTCCGTTCCGTAAATCAAAAAGCGTTGAACCTAAAATCTTCACTCGCGTTTTTCCTGTTGGCATTGGAGGTTCTTTCCATCTTTGGGACCCTCCCGACATGAAACCTCAAAAAATCGAAATCAGTGCAGGTTGGCCTCTTCAGATCGCTGATTCAAATTGCAAGGCCAGTTGGAACGATAAGGTCTGGCTTTGCTCGGATAAGAAGCAGGATATTTCCGTCACCGATGCCCGTCCTTCCAATTACCCACCATCCAATGATTTTGTCAGCGTCACCTGGCTCGAATACTAGCCGAGCTTTTTGAACTGCCCGTTCTTCTTGCGCGGCGGAGTCCTGCGTCTGCGCTTGCGCCGCCTCTCCGGTTTCAATCCAACCGCGCTCTTCAGTTTGCAAAGTATACTCATCATCTCCCCTTTCAAAAATTCTGTGTGCCACCGCGAATCGAAAGCGTCAGGCCATCATTCTGCGTGCCCTGCGCCCATACCTGCCCCGCGCGATCAGCCGGATAGCTGATCTCGGTATCCGCGGTGACAGGATCACCGGCCCCAATGCCCAGAGTCTCGCGATCCATCGCGACGTAAGCGATCGCCACATTCCCTTTGTCGCCGCGAATGTAAACAGTGCATCCGGCCGGAACATGGATCGATGGAAAAACCTGCGCGACTCCGGTAGTTGCAAAAGTCAGATGTGTTGACCGATTGATGGCTGCGCGCGGAATTGAGGAAGTTGCCGGAGTCCCAGTTAAAAGTGTCGGTGAATTATGAAGGCCTGTTGGCATATGTTTCATCCCTTCCAGCGCGGCGATGCAAGAGGTATTTCAATCCCGTCCGCATCGTATTGAATGTCCGCCGCGTCCGGATCAGAAGCGGCACGTTTCGCGCCCATTGCATATTTGCCGTTCATGACACCGGAGGCTCCGCCCTGCCCTGCTGTCAAAGCGGAGACCCCGCCCTGACCCCTCACCCGTTGGATGAGGAGCCAAAGCAGAGCGGCAACAGCAATAAGCCCGAGAATGCGCATCGTCGATTAGGACGCCTGCGCAGGTGGGTAGAAGCGCCGTGTAAAGATGCGAAGCTGATCCAAGTTCGCACCAGAGGGATTCAACACACGGAACTGTGCTTGAATTCCCGGCGCCGGATTCGCGTTCTTCAGCAAGCCATAGGCAAAATCGATGAAGTACAGACCCACACCCGACTGTGCCGGATCAAGCCACTCGTCGAAAAGCATCTTCGCGCGAATGTTCGACTGCCACAACTCATAGTTGAAGCTGCTGCCTGCGGCTGTCAGCTTGACCAGGACGGCGTCGCTCAGCGTGTACGCGCTGCCACCGACTTCGGCCATGAGCAACCAGCTCAGGAAGGCACCATCCTGCGGCATGCCCGGATCAACGAGACGCTCCTGCGCGGCCGGGATTAACAGATAATGCTCTTCCTGCACGAGTATGTTGGTGTCACCGGCCAGGTCGAGACGATCATCGATCCATTCAATCGTGAGGCCGGTAAAATCCGGAACGGCGGTATTGCCCGCGAAGCAGCTCGTCAGATCGCCCGTGGTGATCTCCGCCTGGACGCTCGACCAGATCGGCACACCCGTGCTGTCCACGAGGTCCATGGGGAAAGCCGTCGCATAATCGTTCCGCTGAGTCGAAGAAGCAAAGTAGATCGGAATGTAGCAATCGACTGCATAGTTTCCAGCTACACCATTGCCCAGGGTGGCCCCACCCTGATCGCCGATGAACTTTCCGTTGTGCTCAGAGATGGCATTGCGCAGAAGACCGCGCGGCGTGGCGTCAACCACGTTGCCGCCCAGGTAGCGCGAGCCGCTCGCGGCCGTGGCAATCAATCGAATGCGCTGGATTAAGTTGGCCGGTCCACCCTCACCTACCACTGTACCCTGAGCTCCGCCGCCAGCGATTACGACGGTGCCGAAAAGATGCACCATTCCCTGCATGATCTTCAGACCGGGCTCAAGCGTGAAATACCGCTTCGTGTTTTTTTCGAAGGGTATTTGAAGTCTATTCCTGCAATCCGACATTGACATTTTCAATTCTCCTCATCCGGGTTTACCGCGATGAATTGTTGAAGCCGGGCTGAACTGGCGCTTCACGAGCCAGATTACCCGACGATATTTTGCACGATGGTGATATTGTTGCTCGCCCAGATGCAGGCGAAGATCACAACCACCAAAACCAGCAGATGCCATACTTTGAACATGCCCTTTTCCTCCGTTTCGATTTGAAAAACGGTGGGCGAGCCCGTCCGATCCCGCCCACCTTCACTCAGCTATACATATTCAATTCATGACATGGAAAAAAGCAGACGTTCACAACTAAATCACTATAAGGCTTCAAAATGTCTAAAATATTTCACTATAACGGAACTCGGGGGTCGAAAATGACCAGACCGGACAAATTTCAGACTGATTTTCACACCCTAATTCATCCGGACAAATTTAATGCCAAAATAGGGAGGTGGGTATTTTGGCGCAGTGACGCCACAATGGTCATCGTATTTTGTCAGCGACGGCCGCCACAGAGTTGCGCCGGTCCGTCCCCTGTCCAGAGAAGGAACTGATATTTATCGAGCGACGCCAGGCGGCGTGCATCCTCTTCGCCGATGTAGTCTTCAAAATATTTCAGGTCGGCGCGTTCCGTCATGCCGAAAAGTCGCATTTGCAAACACTGCGACGTGAACCCACGTGCGACACTCATCGGCCGGCGTGCCGTGGCCAGCATTGACACTTTACAGTGGCGTCCGTAATTGACCAGATGGTAGAACTCGGGAGGCATCCGGCTTGCTCCCCACTCGCTGCCACAGAGCATGTCCAGCTCGTCAACGCCGAAGATCATCGAACCGAAGGCGCGCACGATGGTGCAGACCGCGCAGAAATGTTCGTGTACGCTCCCCGCGCGTGGCTGATAGAGAATCCTGAAACGCCGCCCCCGGTTGACGCGCAGATATTTCTCCAGATCACCGGGCTGTGAGAAAAGCGAATAGCCTTTCAGCGCTGCCTCATGCCGGGAGAGTGAATCAAAAAAGATCACTCCCCCGGCACAAAGCGAAAGTAGACGCCCCATCTCCGTTGTCTTGCCCATGCCCCGCTTGCCGGCGATGAACGTACAGCCGCGGAGCTCACCGTCCTGGTACTCCCCGTCGATGAATCCCCTCATCCGATGATCTCCGGAGTAAGTATCGTTTCAGGCGTGAGCCCTGTCCATGCGCAGACATGCTCAATATATGAATTTGTCTGATTCTCAATCGGTGGTGCCCATTTGTTGAGCGCTGCTGCGAGAGTGAGCCCGAGATAAGACGGGGAATTCAAAAGCGCACGCATGGCGGCAAAGCCAACGTCCGGGGAAGGGAAGATAGCAAAGCGCGGATCGCCCTTTGTTGCCCCGTGCTTTTGAGCAAACGGACCAAACTCAATGTCACCGGGATTGTTGTTCCGCTGTGGTCGGCTCCCTACCAGGTAGAAACCTTCTTGGCGTGCGATTGCTTCAATCAACGTCATTCGATGCTCCCTTCTTGAACTAAGTGCGGCCGTACCTGATCGACCGTGCGCCGCTGATCGTGCGCGCGGATTGGTTGCGGTGCTTGCGACTTGAGCTGGTCACTGATGTTATGTCCAATCGTATTAATACGTGCCGTTTCCTTTGCACGTTCGCGCGAAATCTTCACTTGCTGAGACACCTTCGGAGCTATCACGATGCCACACGCCAGAATGAACGCGGTTGCGCCCGGCGTCTCTTCGCACCAGCGCGAGAGAATTTCGGGAAGGTAGTTTTGCAAACGCAGCCACATGGAATTCATGAGCTGCGTGGCTGGCTTGCCGAGCATGCGCGCCTGCCGATCTGTCAATTTCCAATGATCGGACTCGAACCGCTCAGCCATCCAATCAAAGAACTCGGCGATTACATCCTGCACATCCTGCGTCTCAAAGGCCACCTGTGCCATCAGCGCGACTATTGGATCATCGACCGGCAGATTGTTCCCCGGACAGTCAGCCGGGCCACCCGGATCATCCGCCTCACCGCCGATCTTATCCGGCACATGCGTAAGCAATCGCTCGGACTCTGCCGGCAGCGGATCAGAAGATGTCGCTTTTGAGGAGATCGAAGAGTCCGCCTCGCTTTGCGACTGGCTCCCCAGACTGTCCGGATCGAAGAGGCTGCTGAGGTCCGAGAGCAGGCCGCTTTTTTCCGGCTGTCTTTTCTCGACGCGTGCCGCCGCTACGTTGATCGGTTCCGGCAGATTTGCGGCCGGCTTTGGTTGGCGCGTTTTCCTTCGCGCTGTCCGCCTCGACTTTGGAGGCTTCGCTTCCTTGCTGATCTTTTTGTTTGCCATAATTCCCCCAGAATTTGCAGTCGAGGCAGCGTAGTGTTTTGCAGCCGCGCCCCGTTACCGATTCCTTTGTGTTCTCACTTCCACATTTCGGACATTTCAAAGCCATGGTTCACCTCACGACACACCTTTAAGCCCGAGGCATTTACTCACAAAAGCTGCTATCGGGCTTAGAATCTTCTGCCAGAATTTCATTCGTTTACCCCCAGAAGTTTGCACGTGCGCGCCTATCAAGGCGCGCACGTGGCCAGCCGTTAGAAAGGAATGTCAGCATCTGTGATTTCCAGACCCGCCGATGCTACGGTCTGCCCGGTGACACGTTCCTTGGAGACCTTCACTTCGAAGAGTTTCATGTAGTTCTCGCCGCGCTTGACCGTCTGATCCTCACCGACAAAAAGAATCGACACACGATGCCCCTTGTCTTCGATGCGCAGTTTGGTGTTGAGCTGGTAGGTCCCGATGAATGCGCCCATCTCGCCGCTATCGGACATGAGTGTGTAGCGCACAGCCGGTTTCCCGCCCACCTGCATGCGCTCGATTCCGAGCAGCACACCCTCTACCACTTCGCCTTTGACGAACTGAATAAAGCGCGGTTCTTCCCGCGTTTCCATCGTCACCGTCTTAGTTCCATTTGACATAGCTGAGTCTCGCTTTCTTCTACGGACGCCTCAAGCGCGCGTATGGTTGGCCGGGGAACCGTGCCCCGGCATCGGTGGTCATTGTAAGCGCGCTTGAGATACCAGCGCCCTGCCTCGTCCATTTCCACGTCAGCACGTGAAAAAACTCCTGTGCGTTCCCAATGATTGAGCCCGCACGCACACTTCATTTCGCCCCAATCATCCAGATGCTTAGGGTCAAATTCTGTATCGAATTCCGCGCCGTACCAGCTCCCAAAAGTCTGAATCAGCCGCGCGCCCTTGACGGCGTTGCAAAACGGCTCCACAGCTTCAGGAAGATCACAGAAGTCAGCGACCTTGGTAATGTATTTCAGAACTTCGCGCGCCGCGCCGTCGCGATCCATCACCGGCCGCAAGTCCACGATGCGCCGATTCTCAGCGTTCCATCGTGAATGTGCAGCCAACTCCGTGAGGGGAAGCCCACTGATCGCCTTATAGCCGCCGTCGCGCCATTCCTTAATGCGCATCTCACGGCCATCCTTTACCCACTGCTCAAAGTTGTAAGTGTCACCCTCGCATCGCATGGGGAAATCAACCTTGCGCGCCTTCTTGCCCCATGATGTACTCCAAAGCCGCATCCAATCGAATTCGAGTTTGAGCTTCACTGCGGTGAAGGCATAAACCCGTTCGCCGGCCAGATCGATCTTTTCAGCGCGAGAGGGAAGGGAACTGGAAACATCGGCCAAGATGTGCGCGTGGATGTGCCATGTTTTTTCAGCGCGGTTATAAGTGGTTTCGAGCGAATAGACGCCGCCCAGAATCCAGCCCTTATGCTGAGCGATCAGCTTGCGGACGCGCTGACGAAAAAGGGTGTAATCGTGCTTGCGGATGGAGTCTTTGTTCGGGATGGTCAGAGTGATTAGAACCGGATGGGTGAGCCGGTCAAACATGCTCTTAATGCGTACCCTTGCCCGTTGGCTGCGGTGCCAGGCACACAAGGGGCAAAGACGATGGTTGCAGCCTATGGGTACAGCTATAGCCCTCGTGCGGCCCTCACAGCAAGCTGCCCGGTAGCCAATCCACTCCGATTGGCAGTTGTGGAGCTTAAACCATTGCTTTTCCCACTTCAGAGACTCATCAACCCGACCAGCGGCCGCGTGTCCCTGCCAGATCTCGTGGACTGTATCGTTCAATTGCCGCTGAAGGGCTATCTGCTCAGCCCGTGTATCCCCCGCCGTTTGTTGAGAATCGGCCCACTCTCGAATAGATGTTGCTAGTTGTTTTTCAGTATCAAGTGAAGGGGCTCGGCTTTTAGCCGAGCTCGAGGCCCCCACCTCAGAAGCGGCGCGCGCCCGCGTGTGCCTGCGGTGGGTCCCCAGACGGTAAGGGCGAGAGGGGGCGAAACGTGTCTCCATCGTTAAAACGGATTGAGGGTCCTCTGTCATTGTTTATCGCCCTCCACCATACCGCTATAAAGCCCGCAGAGCGATGCTTGGAGAGCTGCCCATAGGAGCGAGGCCTCCTTCTGTCGCTTGGGATCAAATGGAGGCGCCATCAGAGCTTTGACTAGATCCGGCTCGCAGATCTGAATCGAGAGGCCGTTCTTGAGCTTGCCTTTACCTGTGCCTTTTCTGTAGAGCAGAGGAGTAATGGCAAGGATGTTCGGCTTTCCATACTGCCGAGTGCGTAAGTTTCCAAGCGTTTCCACCTGGCAGACACAGCAAACCCTTTTCAGAGTGAATAAATGCCGCCTCATGCCGTCATCACCACTTCCCCGGCTAGGACTGACCGCAACGCGCGAATCTCGCCAGCAACGTGACAGGAGCAAAACTGCGATTCGCTTTTTGCCAAATCTGTCCGTACAAACTCATGATGCGAATCGTGAGCAAATTCGAGAGCTTCGATGAGCGGCGAGGGGTTCTCAAGGTCGATTGAATGAGCCTTGCCGAATAGCTCAGCGAAGCGCCGGAGTGTCCGGTAAGCCTCGTAGGTTGCATTTTTTCTAAAGGAAGTATCCTGTGCCCACCGATAAAAAAGGGGACTAGCGATACAGAGAATGAGAGAGCCGGCGATTAGCCATGGCTCGGTTTTTACGCAGTCCGTGTTCGAGCAGGTCATGCACATAGCTAAACCTCATTCCCTTCAAAACTGTGGATCAATGCTTCGCTGCGGAAAAAGCGCTGCGCTTCATCGACAGCTAGACCAAAGGCTCCGCAGTAGATGTACTCGGTCACTTTGAATCGAGTGTCGGGGTCGAGTTGGAAATAGTGAGTCTCACAGAGAACGCGATGACCAGATATCGGATCATCGCAGTTGGGCGCGCAACAATAATTCTGATTTTTTGGCATAGCTGAGTTTTCCTTTCTGGAGTAGGGCCGGATGCACTGTTTTGAAGCAGGTCCCCGGCCCCTCTCGTCCCTCGGAGGCTGTCTAGGCCGTGCCGAGCTTTGCGGCCCGCGCCTTTTCGCGCCGGACCAATCTGCGTTGGTGGGAGTTTCCGCCCATGAACCTGCGCGGCATGTAAATAAATTTCAGTTTCAACATGTCGCAGAGCCTGGATTCTCTCTTCGTTAGCCAATCGATCTGGTGATTGAGCCGGTTGACCAAATTGAACCGCCGGTATTCACGGAAAAGAAACATGCGCTAGCCTCATTTCTGTTTTGGCGATCAGCCTGGAGAGCCAAGAGATATAACCTGCGAAGTGCACCTGGAGATTTACTCAGCTTGCGCATTGCCCGTTTGAAGACAACGTGCGCGTAGGATGGCGAAATATGTTCGGCCTCTCCGATTTCCTTGAAGGTCCTCATGCTGTTCGCCTCAGAGTTTCAGCGGCCGCGTTGCGCGCATCGAGGAGCATCCGAGCGAGCTTTGACTTTGCCAGGTGCATCAGTGTCCGGCGAAGCGTCAGCTCCGGACGCAAGCGCATCAGCTCCTCCACTAACGCCGAAGAGGAGCGACCGGCTAGCGCCGCGATTTGAATGTCAAGGGAGGTCGACCTGGAGGGTTGGATCTCCAGGCGCGAAGAAAGGGCGAGAGTTTGTCGGCCGACTCCAATTTCATTTAGGCAGCGGATCGCGTCGATGTAGGCCCACCGCTCGGGAGAGTTGCGATCCGAGCCGCGCCGCCAGGAGTCCCCAGTCTGCCATTCAAGGTACGCATGGATTGCCCGGAGCCATTGACCAGCTGTGCGCCGGTCGCGTTCTTGGTCACTCATGGAGCGATTATCGGTAGGCTCGATGCGGGGAAGCCGCAAGTCAGAGAAGAGTTCGAGCTGAAGCCATACCGGACGGAGCATGGGACACCCTCATTTGCTTCCAGCCGTCGAGGATGTCTGATAACGTATATTCTGTATACTGCTACTCGGTCAAGTAAACAGGTATTAACTCATTTGCGCTAAAACCATGATTCCCTGCTTTGACGCCCTTAAAGAAATAGGTAAGATGTAACTCTTTCTTCCCTCGTCACGCCCAGCTTCCCTTTGAGCTACATCTTGTAGTGTCCCAAGTCCTCATCGTTAAGGCCTTCGAGCCAGCCGCGCAACTGCTCTGCAGTTGGACCTTCGGCCTGGCCGGTGGTATTCAGCTTGGCCCTCTGCATCACGTCCTCGGTAACGTAAATGGGGCAATCAGCGCGTAGCGCCAAAGCAAGGGCGTCTGACGGCCGAGCATCAATAACCATGGGTTCATTACCCTGCTGGAACCACAATGTCGCAAAGAATGTGTCGTCCTTAAGTTCTGATATCACAATATGATCCAGCTGGGCATTCATGTTGCGGATGAGGTTTCTGGTCAGATCATGGGTCATCGGACGCGGTGCGGCTACCTTCTCAATCTCCAGAGCAATCGCGTTGGCCTCGAAGATCCCTACCCAGATGGGCATAACCGTATCGGAAGCGACGTCCTTGAGCACGACGATGGGCATACTGGTAGACGGATCCATCATCAGCCCTCGTATCCGTACCTCTATGATTCTATTGCCGTTAGTCATACCCTCGTGTGAGTCGGTCAACCTTTTCAATTCTGCTTCGAGCTTGGGTAATTCGCTAAACTGAATCTGTGCCGCGCGGTCCAGTTGCCCTTTGCGCGTTTGCTCCTCTGCCTCCATGCGCAATGCCTCGATCCGCTTCTTCAAGTCGCTTTCCATGGCTTCCCTTCCTCTGCCCGATGTCATATTAGACGGCTTCACCCACCAGGCTGTTGGGATGCGTTGCGGTTATTTTCACCTGGAGGTAGCTTCCGGGCGCTGGTGAGATCTGCTGGGCGCAGGTAAAGTTCACCGGAATATTCTGGCTGCTACGTCCGATAACCTGCCCACGAGCCGGGTTGACGCCTTCAACCATTACCTCGATTGTTTGCCCTAAGTGCCTGGCATAATTGACTTTTTGAATCTCTCGCTGACGGTCAAGCACAACTTGAAGCCGGGCAGCTTTCTCGGCCTCCGTGATGGAATCAATCATCGTCAAAGCCGGAGTGTTGGGCCGGCCTGAGTACTTAAAGCCGAAGACGCAATCGTACTCTACCTCGGCTAGAAGGTCTATGGTTCTGGTCAAGTCGTCCGCGGTTTCTCCGGGAAATCCGACGATAATGTCGGTCGAAATCGAGATGGGCCGGCGCGCGGCCTTGATCCAACTGATCCGCTCAAGGTAGCTCTCGCGCGTGTACTCGCGATTCATTGCCTTAAGAATCCGTGAAGAACCCGACTGAACGGGTAGGTGCACGTGGTTGCAGAGCGTGGGCACGGCATCAATAGCCACGACGATATCGCGGGTGAAGTCGCGCGGATGGCTGGTGGTGAAGCGTACCCTGCGGATGCCACTCACCTCGCCCACGGTCGATAGCAGCTCCGCGAAGCTCCGCTTCCCTTCCGGATCGCGGTAGCTGTTCACATTCTGACCCAGGAGTTGAATCTCGGTATAGCCCTGGTCGGCGACGAGGCAGGCCTCCTCTAATACGGAACTCGACCTGCGGCTGCGCTCCTTGCCCCGTGTATATGGCACCACGCAGTAGGCGCAGAACTTGTCGCAGCCCTCGACGATGGTGATGTAGCCGCGATAAGGGTTTTGGCGCGCGGTAAACTCGGTCTCGAAGGTCTCGTCGGTCTGGCGGTCGTCGAGGCCGGTGATACGCGTCTCGCCGGCTTCCAGGCGCGCCAGCATCTCCGGCAGCTTGCGATAGGATGCCGAGCCGGAGATAAGCGAAACATAGGGCGCCCGTTCGAAAATCCTTTCTCCCTCCTGCTGCGCCACGCAACCCAGAACGGCGAAGCGCTTGCCGTCCCTGTGCTGGCGCTTGTATTCGTCGAGGCGGTGAAAGACCTTCTGCTCGGCTTTGTCGCGAATAGAGCAGGTGTTGTAGAGAATCAGGCCGGCATCTTCCTCGCGCTCTACCTGCCGGTAGCCCTCGTGCTGCAATGTGCCGATGACCTTCTCCGAGTCATGGGCATTCATTTGGCAGCCGAAGGTCTCTATATAAAAGGTTTTGTCGGATGCCATGGCAACTCCCAGTATATCGTGAGGTCGATTATGCAGGTTCTTGGCTGATATGTCTGCTCTGCTCAGCGCAACCCGGTATGCAGGTAGGCCAGCAGTGCCGCCATCTGCTCATCGGTGAAACGTCCGGCAAAGCCAGGCATCATTCCCTTCCCTGCCAGCACATTCTGCCGTACAAACGCATCGGTGGCAGGAACTCCGCTAGGCAGCGTCTTGCGGGCGAAGACGCCATGCAGATTCGGTGGTATCTTCTTGAGAATAAGATCGTTGTCTTCGTGGCAGTGGGCACAGCGAACCTGGTAGAGCATTTGCCCTTGCATCTGCTGCTTGGTCAGCGGATCAGGGCCACACCCCATGGAGAAGACCAGCAGTATCCCCGCCACCCCGCCACAGAGCGCAAGCCATCTAATCCGTCGTAGGTGAGCCACGATCTCCTCAAGCCTTTTGAGCAAACTGCCCGCTTAAATAGTCCCAGTTGACCACTTGGAAAAAGGCCTTCACGTACTCGGGACGCCGGTTCTGGTACTTCAGATAGTAGGCGTGCTCCCAAACGTCGACGGTCAGCACCGGCTTGTGGCCGACAGTGAGCGGGCTATCCTGATTAGAAGTGCTTTCGATAGCGACAGTTCCATCGGGCAGCTTGACCAGCCATGCCCAACCGCTGCCAAAGACGCCCAGCGCCGCCGCGGTCAGCTTGTCCTGAAATCCAGAGAGCGAGCCGAACTTTGCGTCGATGGCCTTGGCCAGTTCGCCGGTAGGAGCAGTGCCTCCCTTGCCCAGCGTCGGCCACCAGAAGGAGTGGTTGGCGTCGCCGCCTGCATTGTTGCGCACGGCCGTTCGTGAAGCCTCGGGTAGGCTTGCCCAATGGATCACCAGATCCTCTAGCGTCTTGCCGGCCAGTTCGGGATGCGCGGCCACAGCGGCGTTCAGGTTGTTCACGTAGGCCTGATGGTGCTTGTCGTGGTGCAAGTGCATCGTCGCCGCGTCGAAGTAGGGCTCCAGCGCGTCATATGCGTAGGGCAGCGGCGGCAAGGTAAAAGGGCCGGTTGGCGCTGCGGGTGGCGTTGCGGCGGCGGCTTGTCTGGCGGGAAGTGCCTGACTACTTAGAGCTTCGGTCAACAGCAGCGCGCTTGCCACGCCGCCCAAGTGCTTGATTGCGGTTCTGCGATTCATGATGGGGAAACCTCCATTTGTTCGATGCGCCGGGATCGGGAAAGTCTGCGTGAAAATTCGGAGGTTCCCTTCCCAGGCCTGCCTATGCTTTCTCCGTTATGCTGGAACCATGGATGGAACTTCTGAAAACCTGACCCCCATGGCACACACGGCTCAGAACCGCTGCTTCGGCTGCGGCCCGGCCAACGCTACAGGCTTGCGCCTTGAGTTCCTGCTTGCTGAGGATGGGAGTGTGGTTTGCCTGCCGACGATTCCGGACAGCTTCGAGGGTCCGCATGGCTTGGTGCATGGCGGCATCATCGCCACGCTGCTGGACGAGGCTATGAGCAAGTCCGTTCGTGCAATCGGACTGACGGGCTTAACCAGCCAGTTGCAGATCGACTACCGTTCTCCTGTCCACTCTGGAGAGCCGATTCGTCTGGAAGGCCGCCTGGTTCGCGCCGAGGGCAGAAAACACTGGACCGAGGCCAGGATTCTCAATCACAGAGGGCACGTTCTGGCTGAAGGGAAAGGTCTGTTTATTGTATTGCGCAGCGGCCACAGAGATGGAACTCTACGCCGTGTTAGTGCTGTCTGGCCAATAAGTAGATGATTTTGTTACTAAGTTTTGCGGGGCGGCCCGAAGACCGCCCCGCGACGTGCTTAGTGAATCATGTTGATGGTTTCCTGGGTTACGGTGTCAAAGGTGGTTACAGCCTTGGAGTTGGCCTCAAAGGCGCGCTGAGCGACAATCAGATCGGAGAATTCGGCCGAGATGTTGACGTTCGAAGCCTCCAGAGAACTTCCTTCGAGCGTGCCGCGATCACCTACGCCAGCCACTCCCACAGTTGCAAGGCCAGAGGAGGCTGTAGCCTGATATTCGGTCGAGCCGGTGTCAACCAGCCCCTGCAGATTGCTGACCGTGGCAATTGCCAATTGTCCAACATTCTGGCTCTGGCCATTTGAGTAGGTAGCCGAAACAGTACCATCAGAACCGATGGTGAAGCCGTTATACTCGCCGCTCGTATATCCGTTCTGGGTTTGCCCCGATTGCGAGGAAGTGGTAGAGGAGCTGACAGCGGTCTGGGTGATATTTCCAGATCCATTGGCGCCAAACAGATTCCATGTCATGTTCATTGTCGCTGCGCTGTCGGAGAACCCAGCAAGGGTGATGTTGCTCGGACTCGTGTTTGGATTAACGAGATTACCACTCGAGTTGAAAGTCAGCGTTCCGGATGCATTCGCCGACGCCACAGGATCCTGAATTATGCTGCCGGAAGTCGAGAGGTTGGCGCCGGTGATGGACAACTGCCCGCCAGCTGTAGATGAAACCTGGACTCCAGCGATGCCGGCAGTAGTCAACGCGCTTGTCAGATCAGTGACATATTGTGCCAGCGTCTCCCCGGCTGTAATAGTCGGCGCTACCGTGGTGGCAGTTGCGCCTTCCGCCGTAAGCCCGGTAATGGTCAGATTTGTCGAGGGATCGATTGTGGAGCCGGACCCCCCGCTTGCCCCTAAGTTGTAATTGATCGTTGTCGCCGTCAGATTCTGACTAGCGGAGCCAGCGACTTTGAGAATGCTTGCCGGTCCAACGATAGACAACTGTCCTCCATTGGCCGTCACTGATACTCCGTATTGACTGGTGTCGATGCCTGCCGTCGTCATCGCCTTCGTCAGAGCTGCGGCATACTGGGCGACCGTCTCCCCGGCGACGACCGCCGGCGCGACGGTAATCGCGGTCGGCGGCACTCCGGACACAGTGGGTCCGACAATCGTCAATGCTGTGGAGGGATCCACAGTGGCGCTCGATCCGAAGTCGTAATTTATCGACGTATTTGCTAAGTCCTGAGTCACGCTGCCGGTGGTCGACATATTTGCGCCAACAATGGACAACTGGCCAGCCGCGGAGGAGACTGAAACGTTCTGGATGCCGGCAGCCGTCAATGCGGCCGACAGAGCTGTGGCATATTGGGCCACCGTTTCACCGGCGGCGACCGTGGGCGCACTGATGGTTGCCATTGCGCCGGTTGTTGTCTCTCCAGTGATCTTCAGATTCGTCGTGGGATCAACCGTAGCATTGGTCTGGAAGTTGTAATTGTTGGTTGTTCCTACCATGTTCTGGTTGACGTTGCCGTTAATCACCATTGTGGAGGGGCCAACGATGGACAACAGGCCGGTCTGTGGATTGGCTGTAACCATCACGCCAGTGATTCCGGCCGTGGTCAATGCGGTTTGCATGTCGGTTGCATAGTTTGCAAGCGTCTCCGGAGTTCCAGTGAAGATTGGTAGGGCAGTGGTCGTCGTGCCTCCGTCGATTGTCGGTCCCGTAATCGTCAGATTCGACGATGGAGCCACCGTGGACTGCGTGGACAATCCCGTTGTCGGGTCGGTGTACGATCCGATACTGTAGCTTGTCTGCGTCCCCGTGAAATCCTGTTTGACTGTACCGCCGATCGACATATCGGTTGGCCCGGTGATCGACAAAACGCCGCCAGCGCCCGAGACCGTCACGTCGGTGATGCCGGCTGTCGTCAATGCGCTCCCGAGGATCTGGGCATAATTGGCTACTGATTCCCCGGCAGTGAATGCTGGTGCGGAGATGTTGGTAATCGCTCCCTCGCTGATTTTCAGTGTTGTTCCGGTGGGATCGACTGAAGCTTGTGAACCACCGCTGGTGACAAAGTTGTATTTAGCCGTGGTTTGTAACACATTCTGATTGACGGTGCCAGATGTCGAGTAGGTGGCAGCAGGTCCTGAGATGGACAATACCGGACCGGATGCAGGATTCGTGACCGTCACGCTGCCGGGTATGATGTTGGATGCGCCTAATGCATTCGAAATGTCCGTAAAATACTGGGCTACAGTTCCATCGACGTGAGTCGGCGTCACGATGATCTGCGTTACCGGTCCACCGCCCACTGTCGGTCCAGTAATCGTCAAGCTCGTTCCGTTCGCAACCAAACCGGTTGCCGTGAAGGTGTAATTGTCAGTTGTAGTGCCCGAAACTGATAAGTCCTGAATATCCGTTACTGCGGAGTTCAGTGTTGGGCCGGCAACCGCCGCTGCAGGCGCCAGGGCGGCGGACGTGGTTGCCGTTGTTTGTGCACCCTGAGTAACTACGCTGGGAATCGTTGTCAGAGCCGGCGCAACCAGAGTTGCCGCGGTAGGTACCGCAGTCGCAGCCGGCGTAGACTCCGTTACAGCCATGGTGGTTGCTGCCGCCGCGGTTGCCGCGGCCGCTGACAATGTATCCGGCAACGTGATCGCATAGCTCCACTTGTTATTGCCAAGATTGGTATAAGTCACCGTGGCTTCATAGGATTTACCAAGCGAATCATAGACCTTCACCTGGCCGGTAGCTTGCGTGCCTGCGGGAGAAGCGGAGTTTAGGTTCTGGGTGATGCTGAATGAAGTTGTCGCCGAGGGCTGCATTACCTGACCGGTGGGAATCGTAATTTCCGTCAGGTCGCCGCTGGTGTTGATTACCCCGTTGGTAGCTGCATATCCCATGACTCCCTGGCCCTCGGTGCTCTCCAGCGTGCCGGTGGAACTGAGTTGGAAGTTGCCATCGCGCGTGTATAGCTGATCGCCTCCGCCGTTGTTCAGCACGAAGAAACCCGAACCGCTGATCGCAGCATCCGTCTCGACGCCGGTCGAGGAGATTGAGCCGCCAGTGAAATCGGTGCTGTTCGAGGCCACCTGCACTCCTGTTCCCTGCTGAATCTGGTCTCCCGATCCGGTGGTGCCCACCTGCTGGTAAAACAGGTCGCTGAAGTTGGTCGTCTGCGATTTAAAGCCGGTGGTGTTCATGTTAGACAAGTTGTTGGCGATGGTGTTCAGCGCCGTATTATCGGCGTTGAGGCCGCTGAGTGGGATGTAAAAACTTGGCATGGTGAATCTCCTCTCGACTGAATCTGAAGTTGGCGCGGACCTTTACGGCCGGCGGGTAAATTGACATTGCCGGGCTGTTTCAAGCCCGCGAAAACGCTGCTACATGCGTGGCCGTCCGCTCAGGGACTGAGCCACGCTCTGGGCCGCGGGGTTGGCCGCGGGAACACCAATGTTGCCGGGAGCCAGTTTGGCCGCTGCCGCGCTTAAGGCGCCGGGAAGGGTTGTAGCGGCTCCAGGCGTGCCCGGTTGTGCCTGTGCACCTGCACTTGTGGCTTGAGCCGAATCCGCACTGCCGCTCGAAATGGCTGTTGTGCTGCCCAGATCCGTCGTCAGCGTCTGGTTGATCGAGATCAGTTGCTCCAGGCTGTTTACATTCACCAACTGGTTGATGTACTCGTTCGGGTCGGTGTCCGCAGTTGGATCCTGGTTCTTCATCTCGGTGACCAGCAATGTCAGAAAGTCGTTGGCCGAAATGGTGGACGATGAACTGCTGGTGTCGCTTGAACTGCTAGTCGTGTCTGCCGTAGCGCTTGTACTGTTTGTCGATGTCGCCGTGAAGGTTGCGGAGTTGCCCGCAAGAGCCTGCACCGCCGTCATGTGGTGATTCAAGATTCCTGCTAATGCTGCCATGTTGCCTCCCTGCTCTTCTCTGCTTCGATTTGCGTTCTTCTGCGTTCTGATTCCCCGGGCTCTTGCCCGCCGTCCTGTCCGTGCCTTGAGCCTGCCTTCAGGCTCAGGCCATCACCGAAATGTGGAAGCTCCCCAGGCTTGCTGCCTGTGCGCTTCCATCGATATCCCCAAAGAATGCCGGCAACTCCTGTGACGCGACCGGTGACTGGATCAAAGAGTCTGAATTCGGGCCGGATGGATAACTTGCATCGGCGTTCTGTGACATCCCCTGCCCGGTCTGCTGTCCTGCTCCTTGCTGCATTCCCTCCCCTGTGCCCCGGCCGCTGCCCATCTGTGACCAACCGCCCTCTGGCAAAGTCAGCGTAAGCGTTTCGACTGGCGTGTGGTGCTCGGCAAGATAGGCGTTCAATCCTGACAGATGGCTGCCCAGCGCCTGGGCTGCATCGGCAGAGCCGGGTACCAGTTGGGCATGAACTCCACCCCCGCTCTGATCGGCGCGGACGCTTACCCAACCCAATGCCGGATCCTGATAACCTGCCTCGGCTCGCTGCGCCCCGGCATGAATCCATGTAGGTTTTTCCGGTGTAGACGCTGTGTCGAGTGTTGCAAAGGCTTCGCGTGTATCTGGCCGGGTTGCCGCCACGGTCACAGCTCCGGCAGGCTCACCGTCTATGCTCACAGTTCCGCCCGCTCCGGCCAATGCGCGCGCCATTGCGGAAGCATCTACGGCCGTAACGGATGAATTCCCAGTGAGTTGTTGGCTTGCATGTTGAGCCGAATCAACATTGCTGTCTCTACTCGCAGGGCGCATGGCTTCGGGCGTTGATGCCTTTCCGTCACCGGCTGCGCCTCGCTTGCCCAGAACTGAGGGTAAAGCCGCGATCTGGCCGGATTGAGAGGCGGCGACGACCGTGGACACCGGCGAGGATTTCAAGCCATCGCCGGGCATGGGAGGTCCAACCACGTTTTGGTTTTGCTGCTGTGCCGGAGCCTGCTCCTGGCTTTGAATGATCGTTGGACTCAGGTAATGGTTTGGAACAAGCACCTGTGACGAAGCTTGGTTTGTGGCCGGAGCCTCTTTCGGGTTTGTGCCTGGCGCTGTGGTTTGAGTAAGGCTTGGGCTTGCAACCTCGCCCTGAACCGGATGCGGACTCGGCGCTGCAATCTGGATCGGGTTTTGGCCCTTTACCAGTGGAAGCGCCGGTTCCTGCTCTGGAACGAGCGTGGGAGTCGAGGCTTGGCTTGTTGCCAGCGTTTCCATCCGGCTCTGGTTCGGCTCAGCGGTCTGGCTCGGCACGGGGGCCTGAGTTTGGCTCTGGCCTGCTACGAATGTTGGAGCCGAGGCCTGGGTCGGTGCGATCGCTTCCGTCGGACTTTCATTGGGCGCTGCAAATTGAATAGAGCTATGGTCCTGTGCCAATGGAAACGTTCGGCTCTGCTCTGGAGTGAGCGTTGGAGATGAAGCCTGACTTGGCGAAGGTGTCTCCGCCGGGCTCGCATTCTTTGCATCCGTCGGAGATATCTGCGTTAGGCTGCTGGGCGGTGCTGGTGTTTCAGTCCGGTTCGCGCCCTCTGCAAGCATAGAGATTGTTGGCGGAGCGTCATTGTCCGCAGCCGAAGCATCTGTTTCGCTGGGAGTTGGACCGGATGAACCACTCAGGCTCGGGCCTGGCAAAGTTTGTCCGGGCTGAGCAGACGATTCAATTTCTTCCGCGGTCTTCTGCACTGCTGGATACACCGCTGCGGCATTATTTCCGGAAACATTCCTCTCCGGTGGTTGCGAACTGAATGTAGCCGAAGCAAAAGGGGCTGGCTGGTGCGTCGAGAGGGAGGCAGAATTCTCCGTCTGGGCAGGTTGCGCCTTCTCGTCCGTTCTTTGTGCAGCCGGACTTACGAGAACAGCCACCGGCGCAGCTTGTGAAAGACACGCAGTTGTCGGCGGGAACAGTCTCGGCGACGGTTCTGCTAAAACAGCGTCCGTCTTGGTGGCGTTGTTTGAGCGTGTTGGACGCAAACTGTGAGCTGATTCTGTTGTCGGCTCCGCAGCCTGATTCGTCGCCTCTGTTTTGGTCGTGGCCTGCTTTGCAGCTCCGGCGGCCGCTTGGGCCACACGGTAACCAGCCTGAGCGCCACCCGAAGATAACTTTGCGCCCGAGCCAGTCTCAACGCTTCCCTTCTCTCTACCCTGTCCCGGACGCAAACGAATGCCGGCAGCCAGGGTTGAAACGGCAGGTTTTTCAGAACTCTGCTCAGACGCCGGTCCATCGAATGTGGTCCCTTGATCCGCCACGTTCTCGCTGAAGCCTTCCATGCGGGAGCCAAGCGAAGCTAGCAGCGATTGCCAGCTGGCACGAAAACCTTCTTCCCCCGAAGCATTTGACGGAATAATCCCTTGCGCGGTCGCCCCAGCCCGCCCAGCGCCGTGTGACGAGCCCTCCGCCTTGCCCAGGCTCGGTGCTGGAGCTCCCCCCGTTCGAATCTCGATGGCTGCGGCAATCGTCATGGGATGAGATAGAGCAGACAGTGTGCCAAAGGGCGACAGGATGGGTTAGAGCATTGTCAGAAATGGAACCGGCAATCCCGATTCAGGAAGTTCCAATGTCATCCATGTGAATTTTCACTAAAGTTTTTTCTCAGGCGCACTTCTCTTTTTTGGCGGCCAACTGGGATGCGGCGTTTTCTTGAGTGGTGAACTCTGACATGGCAACAATGGCTGGTTCAGCATTGGCCTCTTCACTGTTCCTATTCCGATACAGCCGGGAGCTGTACCAATCGTCGAGAGCCTGCTGGCCGCGCCGCCCCTCCTCGATGGCCTCCTGCGCCTCAGTCTCACTGATCAGAGTCTCTGCCTGGCGGCGTTCCACCCTTTTCATGAGAAATTCCTGACGCCGACCCGCGACTTCTTCTCCCATCCCATTGATTCTGGGCTCGAGCGCGGCGGCATGGATGCTGGCCGAGCGCGTCTCCTCAAGGCCGGCAAGCCGGTCCGTCAACTGGCCGGATTGGGCACTAACGTGAACCAGGCTCCGGCCGAGGCGATCCCGCTCGAAGGTGGCCGCCAGCTCATGCTCCAGGCGGTGAAGTTCGCCGAGCGTGGACTCCAGAGCCAGCCGGCTCTGTTCCTCCTCGAGTTCCCGAATGCGCAACAGGCGGCGCAACGCGTGCGAAACGGCCATCTCTCACACCTCCGCGGCAAGCTGCGCCAGCCGGCGCACACATTCGGCAAATTGGACCTGCTCGTGCGAATCCTGAGTCATGAAAGTCCGCATCGCTCCCCTGGCTCTCAGGGCACGGTCCAGGTCCGGGTCCGTGCCCGGCTTATAGGCCCCGATGTGCACCAGATCCTCGCTGCGGGCATAGATGGCCATCATCTTGCGCATCAGCGCAGCATGCTCGCGATGCGCGGGTTGGGTGACAACCGGCATCAGCCGGCTGATCGAGTCCAGTACTTCAATAGGCGGATACCAGCCTTCGGCAGCCAGCGTACGCGATAGCACAATGTGGCCATCCAGCAGCGACCTAACAGCGTCCACCAGCGGATCCTGCTGGTCGTCGCCTTCCATCAATACGGTATAAAAAGCGGTGATCGAGCCCACGCGGAACTGCCCGGCGCGTTCCACCAGTTTGGCCAGGCGATTAAAAACTGATGGCGTATACCCTTTGTTGGTGGGGGGCTCTCCGGCAGCCAGGCCAATCTCCCGTGCGGCCATGGCAAAGCGGGTCAACGAGTCCAGCACCAGTAGCACGTGCTTGCCCTGCGCGGCAAAGAACTCGGCGATCGTGGTGGCGGCCAGAGCCGCTCTCATGCGCATCAGCGGCGACTGGTCGGAGGTCGAAACCACCACCACCGAGCGCGCCCGGCCCGCGCCGCCCAGCGAATCGTCCAGAAACTCGCCAACCTCGCGGCCCCGCTCGCCCACCAGGCCCACCACCGTCACATCCGCTTCAGTATTGCGGGTCATCATGCCGATCAGCGTACTTTTACCCACGCCAGAGCCGCCGAAGATGCCCACCCGCTGCCCCCGCCCCACCGTCAACAAGCCATCCAGGACGCGAATCCCCGTACCCAGCGGAGTGCGAATTGCCACCCTGTCCAGCGGCGACCTCACCGCCCCCTCCAGCGGCAGCGCCAGAGAGACGGCCGGTGGGTGGCCGTTATCGATCGGCGTACCCATCGCATTCAACACCCTGCCCATCAACGTTGGCCCTACCTCGATCTCGGGATGAACGCCCCAGGCAGTCACCTTGTTTCCAAAGCGGATGCCCTCGGTGCTTTCAACCGGCATCGACAACACATTGGAGCCACGAAAACCGATCACTTCGGCCAGATGTGCAAGGCCGAACTGGTCCTGAATCTCGCAGCATTCGCCCACCGAGGCCAGCGGCCCAGATGACTCGATGGTCTGGCCTACCGATTCGAGAACCTGCCCGCTCCAGCGCCAGGGTTGACCGCGCTCCAGACGGCTGAAATAGCGCTCCAGAACCTGCGTCATGCGCAGCTCTCCTGTTCGACGCCGAAGTCAGCGCCTGCCAAATCTGCCTCGCTGGAGCTGGGGCTCAAGTCTTTTGTGCCGCCGGCTCGGTCGAAGAAGCCTCGCTCAATCTCTCCCAACTGCGCGCGAATTCCCAGGTCCACCGAACCCAGCTCGGTCTCGATCACGCAGTCACCCAGCCGCATCCCTTCGGCGGCAATCACGGTTGGCTTCAAGGCCAGGTTGGGCACCAATGCAATGGCTTCGGACCACAGTGCGAACTCGGCTGGGGGGATACGCAAACGCACTTGAGTCGATTGGGAGAGCTGTCCCAGTGCCACCCTGACCGCCCCGGTCAACAACAGCGGATCCATCTGCGCCTCGCGGCGAAGAATGCGCGCCGCGACAGCCAGTGCCAACTTCACCACCTCGTGCTCAACCTTCTGCAGGTATTGGTCCCTCTCCTGGGTAAAACTCTCCACAAGCCCGGCGGCCTGTTGCACCCGCTCGCGCTGGGTTGCCGCCTGGGAGCTGCTCTGCGCCTCGCGCTCTTCCTTGTGGCCCTCCTGACGGCCCTGCTCTCGGCCCGCCTCAAAGGCGCGGCGCTTCTCCTCGGCCAGGCGAGCCTCAAACTCGGCGCGCAGCCGGGTCTCTATGGCTCCCGATGCGGCATCCCTGACTGGCGCCGCCGGAGCCCTGGGCGCGGCATCCTCGACACTCTCCCATCCATTCCATTCCGGCAAAAATGGCGCGTCGAAGCCAGCCGGGTACTCATAGGCCTCAATGCGCCCGAAAGCGCCCATGCTCGTTGACGATTCTGCCTGCTGCAAGAAATGCCTCTCTTTAGGGGTCAGGGGTTAGGGACCGAATCCGCCACTAATCCATGTCTTTCGATCCCAGTTCGCAATTCCTGTTCTAATCCCTAACCCCTAATCCCTCTTCCCTATTCACGCCAGCATCTCGTCGCCGGTCTCCAGTTTGAGAACCACCTTGCCCTCCGCCTCTAGGCGCCGTGCCAGGTTGAGTATCTCCTGCTGTGCCTGCGCCACCTCGCGGGAGCGCACCGGGCCCAGCACCTCCATGTCTTCCTTCAGCATCTCCACGGCTCGCGAACTCATGGATTTGTAGATCTGGGCGCGCAGTTCTTCCTTGGCACCGCGCAAGGCGAGCGCCAGTTGCCGCTTGTCCACGCCGGAAACGATCTCGCGGATGGTAGTCGGGGGCACCGTCACCAGATCTTCGAAGGTGAACATAAGGTTGCGAATGGACAGAGCCAGCTCCGGCTGGCCATCTTCAATGGTTTCGAGTATTTTCTTCGATTCCTCTGCGTTGAGCCGGTTCAGCAGGTCGGCCACCGCCTTGAAACCGGAGTAGCTCTTGCGCCCCGTGTCGCCCACGTTTTCCAGCCGACGGTGCAGAATGTGCGCCACCTTCTGCGCCATCTCCGGCGAAAACTGGCGCATCTCGGCGAGCCGCTGGATGGACAGTACCTTGTGGTCCTCGCTCAGATTGTCCAGCACCTGAGAGGCACGCTTTGGATCCAGATGGGCCAGCACCAGTGCGATGGTCTGCGGATGCTCGCTGTCGAGCAGCTTGCCCAACTGTTGGGGATCGGTGCGCTGCAGCTTGGCCAGATTGCCATGGGCTTCCTCCTGAGAGCGGCGCACCAGCATTAGCAGATCGTCGGCGCGCGCATCGCCGAAGGTCACTTTCAACAACCTGCTAGCGTAGTCCAACCCGCCGTGGGTCATGAAGTTCTGGGTATCCAGAAGCTCCCAGAACTCCTCCAGGATCCCAGCAGACATCTCCGGCGTAATGCCGCGCAGATCGGCCAGTTCTTCGGTGAGCTGTTGCACGTCCGCCTCCGGCAGTGCGCGCAGAATCTCCTTGGCCAAATCCTCGCCCACGGCCACCAATAAAACTGCTGCCTTGCGCACCCCGCTCATGTTCGCCGACAGCTGGCGCCGTGCGATCGCGTTCTGATTCTGTTCGGCCAAGACCCCGGTCCTTTCCCATGTTCATCTAAGCGTTATCGCGCCTTACTTACCGTTTCCAATCAATCGGAGTGGATCCAGCTCTGCAAGAGGCGTGAGCTTTGTGTGGGCTCGCGCTTGAGGTGGCCGGTCACTTGTTCGAAGATTTCCTGTGTCCTGAGACGCTCCGGGTCGACCTCGACCGGCTCAGGCTGCCTGAATGTGCGAGCTTCAGCAGATTCGGCATATCCCGGCAACTCCCTGCTCCCTCCCTTGGCTGACGGACCAGGCACAAGCCGGGCGTGGCGCAGGGCGGGACGCACCCCGAAAGCCACCACCATCAGCAGGCCCGTCAATAGGGCTGCATACTTCACTAAAACCGGCGAGCCTTCGGCTGTGGCCAGAATCTGACCCGGCATCGAGATCGGCGGCTGCAAACGGTTATCTTCAAAAGCCAGATCCTCGACCTCGAGCAGGTCGCCGCGCGCCGCGTCAAAACCAACCGCGGCTTGCGCCAGCGCCGTCAGGTCATGCAACTCTTCGGGCGAGCGAGGTTGCCATTGCGCCGCTTTGTCTTTGGTTGCAAGTTGGGCCAGCCGGTCATTCACCACGATGGCGGCCGTCATCCGCCTCACTCTCCCCGGGTTCTCGATCACGTGCCGCATGGTCTTGGTGGCCGCGTACGTTCCGGCCTCGCTCTTGGCAGTTTGCGGCGCTACGCTCTGCGCCGGGTAGACCGGCAGGGCCTGTGAGTTGGGCGCATTGGAGGCAACGCCGGGAACGCCGGCAGCCACTGGCTGTGCACCGGCGCTCTGCTCGGTGCGCTGCATCGACAACGTCACCGTCTGGTCCGGGTCGTAGCTCTCCTTGGTCTCCTCCGTGGCGGATGGATCGTAGTCCAGGGTCACCGATGCGCGCACGTTGCCCGCTCCGGTTACCGGTTCCAGGGTAGCGATCAGTTTCTCTTCCAGAGCCTGCTCGGCGTTCAAAAGCATGGCGTCTGCGGTCTTGGGACCAAGCGGCAGGTGGCCGGCCGCATCCACCAGCACAACGTGATCCGGCGTAAGCCCGTCAACTGCCGAGGAGACCAGGTTGCGAATCGCCTCCGGCTCTCCGTCGCCCAGTGAACGATGGCGTAGCTTGAGCACCACCGAGGCCTTGGCCGGCCGCTCAGAATCGCGAAAGAGCGAGTCGTGCGGCAGCACCAGGTGAACCCGCGCCGATTGAACATCCGACAAGGTTCCAACGGTGTGCTCCAGCTCGCCTTCCAGCGCCCGCTGATAGTTGACCTGTTCGTCAAATTCCGATCCTACCCAGTTGGGCTTGTCGAAGAGTTCAAAGCCCAGCCGCCCGCTCTTCAGGCCCTTGGCTGCTGTCACCAGCCGTGCCTTGTCCAGTTGCGCGGCCGGAACCAGAATGCCGGCGCCATTCGGGGCGGGCTCAAATGGAATCTGCGCCTGGACCAGTACCTGGCCGGCCTGGCGTACATCTTCCGGATCAAGATCCGCATAGAGAATGCGCCAATCGGGCCGCATGCCGTACCAAAACAGGCCTCCCACCAGCGCCACAAGCAGCAAAGCCGCCATCAGCGCCCAGCCGCGCTGCGCCGGATGCATCTGCGCCCAGCCAACTCGGGTCCGGCCCCAAAGGCCAGCCAGCCGGTCGGTCAACTGGGGTTGGCCCGGCATCGCCTGCGCGCTCTTTTGCAACTGTGTTCCGGTGGCCATGGTCTCCGTGTCCCGCCGCTACCAGTTTTCAGTGATTCATCTCATCGTTCATGACTGACAACTAACACCTGACAACTAAAACTGCATTCCGATGACTTGCTGGTAGGCCTGAACTGCCTTATTGCGCACAGCCAGCGCCAGCTCAAATGCCATGTCTGCCTTCTGGGTGGCTATCATCGCCTGGTGCACATCCACGCCTGAACCTGTCATCAATCCGGCGACGGCGGTATGCGCCTGGGCTTCGAGCTGATCCACCTGGCCAACCGCATCGGTCAACAACTCGGAAAAAGGAATGGGCTGAGCGCTGGAGCCGCCGGTCGAAGTTGCGCTGTTTCCTGCGCCAGCGCCGGATAGCCCCTGCAAAGCCTGTGTAGCGGTAGTCATGGCGTTAATTGCGGTTAACATGGTTTCTCCCTGCTGCTGCTGTCCGTTATGAAGTCCTTCATGCATCTGCAATCGCATGAGTTGCATCACTCGGCCCGGCGATTACGACTTGGCAATCTCCAATGCCGACGTTATCATGCCCTTCTCGGCCTGCACGGCGGAGCTATTCAAACCATATGCACGTGTCGCCCCCATCAGATCCACCATCTCTGTGAGTGGATTAATGTCTGGATATGAGACATATCCGTCCGGCCCCGCATCCGGGTGCCCTGGGTCATAGCGCTTGAGCGGGGGCGAGTTATCCTCAACCACGGCCGCAATATGCACACCCGGCACGGCCTGTCCTGCGCCATTCAGATTCATAGGCTGCAAAGGCGCCGGGAACTCCGGCAAAGCCGCTGTGGCAAGGTTTCCCGAGGCCGTCGTCCCCAAGGGGGCGCTCCCTGTAGCTGCATTGAAGTTGTTTGCAAACGCCGGATCGCCGGCATTGGCGGCAAAGACTACATGCTGTCGGCGGTATGCGCCTCCGGTGGCCGTGCGCGTTGTCTCTGCATTGGCCATGTTGGCCGCCACCACCTCGGCGCGCATCCGTTCAGCCTGCATGGCGCTGCCCGAGGTCTCCATCATTGCAAAGAGGTTCATCTATCCCTCCTTCTGCGAATGAATCCCTGCATGTTGCTCTCCTCTTACTTGCTATCGGAATGGATGGCGTCCAAGATGCGCTGGTACTCCTGGCGGAGCAGCGCCACGCCGGTTTTGAATCTTAACTGCGCCTCGGCCATGTTCAGCCCCTCGCGGTCCATGGATACGTTGTTTCCGTCGGGCCGAGCAATCAGTCCGTCCACGGCCTTGATGTGCACCGGACGGGCCGCGCGCCCCTTCTCCACTCCGGTCATCGCATCCCGCATCTCAGCCTCGAAGTCCATGCCCACGGCTTTATATCGAGGAGTGTCGATGTTGGCCATGTTGGCCGCGGTCAGCTTGGTCTCGCTGACGGCCAGATCCAGATAACGTGCAATCTGGTCGCTGAGTTGGGTCTCAACCTGCATCTCCATCGCATCCTCCTCGTCAGTTGATCGTCAGCCCGAAGTCGATCTCGCGTGCAGTCACGACGGACTCGTCGCCGACCAGAATTGCGGCCCGCTCCAGCACGTGTTCGAGCTCGCGGACATTGCCCGGCCAGTCGTGCGCGGTAAGCTTGGCCAGCGCCCCTGGGTCGAGCCGCTTGACCGGGGTCTCGCGGCCCATTTGCGCCAGAAAGTGATTGACCAGCAGCGGCAGATCCACGATATGCTCGGTCAGTTTAGGGGTGCGGATGAGGAAGACGGCCAGCCGGTAGTAGAGATCGGCGCGGAAGCCGCCTGACTGTGTCTGCTGAGCCAGTGCCTGGTGGGTAGCGGCGATAATGCGCACATCCACCTTCACGGTTTCGTTATCGCCCACCCGCTGCAGATCGCCACACTCCACAAAGCGCAGCAGCTTCGATTGCAGGGCCAGCGGCATCTCCCCTATCTCGTCCAGAAACAGTGTGCCTCCGTCGGCGGCCTCAATCCGCCCTACGCGCCCCTGCACCGCGCCGGTAAACGCGCCGCGGGTGTGACCGAAGAGCTCAGCTTCCAGCAGCGCCTCGGGAATCGCCGCGCAGTTGATGGCGACAAACGGTTTGCGGCTGCGGGTCGACAAGCGATGCAGAGCCTCGGCCACCAGTTCCTTGCCTGAGCCGGTAGGTCCTTCGATCAGCACAGGGGTAGAACGCGGGGCCACCAGGCGAACGCGGCGGCTGACTTCGAGCATGCATGGAGCGTAGCCAATAATCTCCGGCAGCCGCTCGCTGGATGCTGGTTCGACGATGATTGCGGGCAGCTCCGCCACGGCCGGCATGGCGAGAGGAATATGCCCATCTGGCAAAGCGTTCTGCGGCGGAAAAGCTGCCTGAGACTCGGCAGGAAGAGCGGGAGCAGGCCACGGATTGGCGTGCTGAGAGTCCGGCGGCGGATTCATTTTGTTGAGCGCTGGAGCCGCGTTCCAGATCGCCGTGTCGTTGTCCTGCGAACGGCGCAGAGCATACAGCAGTTCCTGGCGGTAGGGTCCGCGCGGGCTCTCCTGCGCAACGGAGCCGCTGGCCGTCACCAGATCCACATTGGGGAAAAAGGTGCGGAAGTCCTTGAGAAACTCGGCCAGGTCGAGATCGGGCAGCCATGAATCGACGATGATAGCTTCGGGCTGAGCCGATTCCGCCTCTGCCCAAGCTTGGGCGCCGCCTTCTGCCTCCCGAACCTGCCAGCGCAGGCCGGTGAGAGTCTCTGAGAGCCGCTGCCGAAAATTGCGATCAGCGCTCGCTACGAGCGCCGTGCGCGGGTGGATACGGCTGGTAAAGGGAAGAGCGGAAACGGGAACGGTTACCATAATTTTTCTCCTGCGCGTCGATCGAGTTGGTTAGATTAAAAAAAGCGGTGCGCTTCAAAAATCCTAAGCGGCGGCCACCGGAGCAATTACGCTGGGCAGAATAGCGGGCACGGAATGAACTGGTATGGCGGAGAGCACTAGATCGGCCTCCGACGGCACCATGTACCCTTGGCCGCGCACCGTACGGATCAGTTGTCCGGGAGGCGGGTCCTTGAGCTTGCGGCGCAGATAGTTGATGTAAACATCCACGATGTTGGTAGTCTGCGTCGGCTCCAGGTTCCAGACCGAATCCAGCAGCTCTACCCGCGTGACGCACTGGCCGCGATTGAGCATCAGGTGTTCGAGCAGGGCAAACTCCTTGTTGGTGAGCACAATCGACAATCCGGCTCGGCGGGCGGTGTGATCCAGCCTGTCCAGTTCCAGGTCGCCGGCGCGCAACATTAGGCGCGCCTCGCGCTTGCGACGCAACAGAGCCCGGCATCGAGCCCGCAGTTCGTGCAGGCTGAAGGGCTTGATCATCAGATCGTCGGCCCCGAGGTCCAGACAGCGGACTCTTGTGTCCACCTCCTGGCGGGCGGTCAACACCAGAACCGGCAGGTCCGCGTCCATCCTGCGAACCTCCTCAAGCACCTGCTCCCCGTCCTTAACCGGCATATTCAAATCAAGAATGGTCAGGTCGGGCATCTCCTGGCGAAATGCCTCCACCGCTGCGGCCCCATCGTATGCCAGGTGGACATGGTGCCCATCGGCCTCTAAGCCGCGGCTCAGAAACAATCCCAGCGCTTTGTCGTCTTCGGCGATCAATAACCTCATGGTAACCTTTCTCTTTGAGCGGCGCTCTTAGCCCCTGCGCCTGTCTGCTCATTTTTCTGACCGGCCAGCTTAGCGTGCGCTAACGGACGGCTTCACATAACCATCACGCATGGGGAAACGAAACTCAATAGTTGGAAAATAAAAAGGGTGGGTGGTGATTCCAGTAATGGCACAGAGGCCGGATGGTTCCCGAAATGGCGAGTGTGCGCCGGCCTACGGATGCGAGCGCTGCTTCCATCTCCAGAAGGCTCTGTTGAAAGCGGATAGATGCTATTGACCAGCGGTCGTGCTATCCCACGCGATTGTTCTTATTCGTCCGCGCTGTGGCTTTATCGCGATACATCTCAGCATCGGCGCGCTCGATCAGTTCCTTCATCGTCTCGCCTGCCAGCCGTTCTGCAAGGCCGATAGAGGCGTACACGCGCAACTTCGCGGGTGCGGAGCTTCCCTGAACCGTGTAGTTCCCGCATACCCATTCCTTCAGCCGATTCACCTGCTCCTTGGCCTCCGCCACACGGCAATGCAGCAGAAGAATGAATTCATCGCCGCCCCAGCGACCGATTGTGTCCGTTGCCCGGCACACGGATGTCATCTTCGCGGCAAACTGCTTCAGCAACACATCTCCCACCACATGGCCATACTCGTCATTCACCCGTTTGAACTCGTTGATGTCGAGGATGGCGACGCAGAACGGAGCTCCGGCATGGAGCGATTGCTCGATCTGGCTTTCCACGGACAGACGGCTGCGCAGCCCGGTGAGCGCGTCACGCGAGGCAATCTCTTCGGCCTCTTCCAGCCGTGCCTGGTAGGTCGTCACTTCCTTCTTCAGATGGTCGATTGCCGCTTTGCCTTCCGCGGTCATCCTGTCGATCGAGCTCTTCAAATCCGAGGCGCTCTGCTTGATCGATTCCCGGATCGCGGTCAGATCCTCCAGGTTCGCGATGCTCTTGAGCCGCGTTGTGACATCGGTGATCTGTGCAGCGCAACGCTGGTCCCGCTCGCCTACTGACTCGGCCGCACGGGCCATCATCAGCAATATCTCCTTAACCTCGCCGGCCTGTTTCCGGTAATGCAGTGCCGCGAGTCTTCCCCAACCCTGCAAATGCTTTTGCACGCCGGTTTCGGTATCTTTGACCGACGCGCAGGTAAGTTTTGCGGTGAGTTTCTCTCCCAGCTTGCCAAGACCCTGCTTCAGTTCCCCGCCCAGAGCCGGACAGGCATCCTGGCCGCAGTTGCCCATCTCCACTAATGAGGAACGATAGGCGGCAATGGTCACTGGAAGAAGAGGCTGCACCTCAGGCTCGCCACCTTCGCCGGGCTCCGTTTGTGTTTGTTCGAGATACCGTTTGATGGAGATCATTGTTCCTCATAGAATCGCTTTTCGCGCAGGCTTGCGCGCAGAGGTAATACCACTGGCATATCGGCAATTCTCTGGTTTTTCTTTAGCCATGGATGTAGGATGATTGCGCGCGAATATTCACAGGGAAAGTTGATTTCTACTCAGAGAATTTGATGGAGATGCATCTGTGAAACGCAAACTGCCTTCAGAACCCTGCGTGCGTTGCCAGCGACCCACCTCGCGCAGACGCGACGGCAGGCCCACGTGCCTGTGTTGCTGGGTGGTGCTGACGGGACTGGCCATAGACAAGAAGATGCGACGCATGGGCAAGCTCAAAGGCACACACGGGCGATCCTGAGCTGTCGTGTGAACGGAACCACACTAAAGTGATTCGACTCCGGAGAGATGAGGATGACGGAAGAAGAACAGCAATCCAAGCAGGGCTACCTGGCAAGCTGCAAAGCAGAGGCGGAAAAGGCCTACGACGGCATGTACGAGGCGCATTCATTCCGAGACGCAAACGATTGCTACCGCGATGCCAAGGACTATTTCTACGCGGCCATCGGGCACGCCGAGGAGCTCGGTTTACCTGAGGAAGCGAATGCGTTGCGCAAGCGCTTGGAACACGTGAAGGCGGTCTTCAGAAGCCAGTTTACACAGTGATTGAAAATTAGACGAAAAAAAGAGTTGACACAGTTCGCTTTTTATTCGCTATAATGCGCGCATGGCTGTCACACGTAGGCAAAAAGAGATTCTCGACTTTCTGGAGTCGTTTGTAGCACGCAACGGCTACTCCCCGTCCTTTGAAGAGATCGCGCGCGGCATGAGGCTAAAAAGCCTGGCAACCGTGCATAAGCACATTACCAACCTCGAAAAGAAGGGGTTGCTGGACCGCGTGCATAATCGCAGCCGCTCCATCGACGTCTTGCCGCCCGGAACGCGGAGCCGCACCAGCGACCGTCTGCCGCTTGCCGGGCGCATCGCTGCCGGGTACCCTGTCGAGGCGATGGAGACCGAAGAGAGCATCTCTCTGCATGACGTGGTGGGCAACCGCGATGTTTTCGCCCTCGAGGTGCGCGGGGACTCGATGCGCGACGAGCACATCATCAGCGGCGATTATGTGCTGGTGGAACGCACGCGCACGGCGCGCCAAGGAGAGATTGTGGTAGCGTTGGTGCGCGGCGCCGAGACTACGCTAAAACGCTTTTTCACCGAAGGAAACCGGGTGCGGCTGCAACCCTCCAACCTGGAGATGGATCCGATCTACCTTCCCGCTGCCCAGGTGGCCATTCAGGGCCGCGTGCTTGGCGTGCTGCGCAAGTACCGGCAATAACGCTGCCCTGCCGGCTTTCCGCACCACGATTGTCAGGAGATGCAATTGACTCAGTCCTACGATTACCCGGCAATTGCCAAGATGATCGATCACTCGCTGCTCAACCCCACGCTGACCGCCGCAGCGCTGGAAGAAGGTTGCGCGCTGGCGGTTCGATATGACGTGGCCAGCGTTTGCATCGTGCCCTACTACCTGGCCCGGAGCGCTGCCCTGCTGGCCGGAACCACGGTCCACACCAGTACTACGATCGGCTTTCCGCATGGAGGTCACACCACCGCCGTCAAGCTTGCCGAAGTACGGCAGGCGCTCATCGACGGCGGCAAAGAACTGGACGCGGTCATCAATATCAGCAAGGCCCGCAGCGGTGATTGGCAATATGTCAAGAATGAGCTTGCTGCACTTGCGGCAGCCACTCATGCGGGCGGAGCCAAAATCAAAGTGATCTTTGAGAATGCCTACCTGGACGACGCTGCGAAGATCCGCTTGTGCGAGATCTGCGCGGAAATTGGAGCCGACTGGGTCAAGACCTCCACCGGCTATGCTCCCAGTGGGGCGACTCTTGCCGATCTCGAACTGATGCGCAGGCATTCTCCGGCAAATGTGCAGGTCAAGGCAGCGGGCGGCGTTCGCGATCTCGATACGCTGCTGGCCATCCGCGAACTCGGAGTGAGCCGGGTGGGCACCTCCAACACCCAGGCCATCCTGGAAGAATGTCGCAAACGGCTCGGCCTGGAGCCCATCTCACCTGCCGAAGCACCGGAAAAGGCCGCAGGCTATTAATGAGACTCAAATGAAGTGATCCTCATGGAGAGACTGCCGCACCTCGTACCGTATAGGAATGCAATTCTAGAGGTGAATCCAGCCGGCGCGGATCAGCGCTGCTGAAGCCGTGGCGACGATGATCCAAAGAAGGATTCCCTGTATAAGCGGCCGCGGTCCTACGCGACGAAGCGTTTTCATCGACAACCCCGTGCCGATCAAGTAAAGCGTAGCGGTTAGGCCTATGACCCCCAGGTGTTTCAAGTCTGGATAGTACGTCTGAAATGTGTGTATGTAAGTGTTGGCTACGGCGGCCAGGCAGAAGAAGAGGATGAACCAGGGCCACTGCACCCTCGCCTTGCTGCGGTTGAATGCAGCCGTGGCCAAGGTCAGCGGAACAATCCACAGGGCGCGCGCCAGCTTGACGGTGGTGCCAACGGCCAGGGCCACGGCGCCATATTTTGCTGTGGCGCCCACCACGGAACTGGTGTCATGGATGGCAAGTGCCGCCCACAGGCCAAACTCGGTTTGCGTCATGTGTAACGCCAACCCGATGGCCGGAAAGGCCAGTAAGGCGATGGAGTTCAGCACAAAGACCGTTCCCAGCGAAACGGCAATCTCTTCTTCGCTTGCCTGTGTGACGGGCGCGACTGCGGCTATGGCACTGCCCCCGCAAATGGCCGTGCCGGTGGAGATGAGAAAGGAGATTCTCTTCTTCACACCCAGCAATTTTCCCAGCCCCCAGCCGAGCATCAACGCGATTACGATACCGACAGCCGTATAGACAAAGCCGGAACTGCCCGCGCGAAGAACCTGCTGCAAATCCATGCCGAAGCCCAAGCCGACTACGGAAGCCTGCAAAAGAATCTTGATGAGTTTCTTGGCTTCCACGTGGAATGGATGGGCAAAAGAAAATCCATAAACCAGGCCCAGGAAAAGCGCAACTGGTGGAGAAATCACACCGCTTGAGGAGAGAATCAAACCGAAAAAGAAGAGATTTTTGGACATTGAACCTGATCCAGTGACGGTGGGAAGTGCCTTTCGTGCCGCAGCCACATTCTCAACCCCACAAGAAAGTCCCGGCGCATGCGCCGGGATCTCTTGCTGCTTATCGGCTTCCATAGCCAAATCCGCTATGCCAGCAGACTCTGGATCTTACCGTCAATCACATCCTGTGGAACAAAGCCGACGATCTGATCTGCCACTTTGCCGTTCTTGAAAAATAAGAGTGCAGGTATGCCGCGAACGCCGTAGCGTGACGGAGTAGCGCCGTTCTCGTCCACATTTACCTTGGTCACCTTCAGCTTGCCGGCATAGGTCGCGGCCATGCTATCCACAATTGGCGCAATGGCCTTGCAGGGACCGCACCATGCGGCCCAGAAATCCACCAGTACCGGTTGCTCGCTCTGGAGCACCTCCTGGTCGAATGTTGCATCACTTACTTCCAAAACTCCCAATCCTGCCATGATCCTCCTTGCGTTCACTGCCTATATTCAGTGTAACGGCAACCGGGCCTTCATGAGATGCGTCATAGGGATGCAAAGTCGCAAACTGCTCGTTTCCGTTTAGCATAATAGCGAGACGACAAAACCAAAAAGTTAAGGCTCTCTGTTAATTGCCGTCAAAAATTAGATTTTGCATGAAGGGAAAAATAAAAGCGCCCGAATCCTAAGAAGGATCACGGGCGCTAGAGCAGCCCTCCCCCAGAACTGCCCACGCTGCAAATTTAGGGCTTTCTGTTGCGAAACGCAAGCAATCTTGAGTAACAACTTAAGTAACATATAAGTAAGGATTTGCAGGGAAAAAGTAACATTTAATCCGAAATTACACAAATCAGGATGCTGCGCTTACAGCAAGTACTCAAGGCTCGACCACTATGCCGGAAAGCCAGTAAACCCATGGTCAATGGCCCTGCAGCGCCGCCTCAAAGGAGTGGCTTGCTCCATCCGGTACAAACCGGCAAAGCTTGAGTTCCGGCTCCGGCAATCCTGTCAGAGCCTTGTGAATGGCAGCCGCAGCCCCCGGCACTCTCTCCTCGTTGCCGACGATGACCAGAACCGAGGGCCCAGCTCCGCTCAGAGCCACGCCCAGAATGCCATGCTCTCCGGCCAGCGGCAGCAAGCCTGGCAACAAAGGACAGAGTGGCGCACGGTAGGGCTGATGAATGCGGTCTCGCATGGCCACGCGCAGCAGATCACCGCGTCCCTGTGCAAAAGCCATCCCCAACAGCGCTGCGGACTGAATGTTGGCCACTGCGTCGGCGCGGGAATAGGTTGAAGGCAACGCGGCGCGGGCCTCGCTGGTGGACAAAGGCTCGGCGGGCAGCACCAAGATGGCCCGCCACTCGGTTGGTGGCGCAACGTGAGCCACATGGACCCGCCTGCCCTCGCCAGCCGCCGTCACAAATCCGCCCAGCCAGCAGGCTGCGACGTTGTCCGGATGTCCCTCCAGCGCCACCGCTTTCTCCAGAATCCGCCTTGAACTCCAGTCCAGTTGGCCAAAATGCACCGCAAGAATGATGCCAGCAAGCCGTCCCGCCGCCGACGAGCCGCAGCCCATCCCCAGTGGAATCTCGTTGGACATCTGAATGGCCAAAGGAATCACCCGCTGCCCATTGCTCTCAAGCAGATTCTTGTAAACCTCAAGGATGAGATTGTTCTCAAGTCGTGAACAATGCTCACGGTCGCAGCCGGTCGCGTCGATAGAAAACTCCGCCGCTTGCTCAGCCTCAATCTCCAGATAAAAATCAAGGGCTACGGCCGCGGCGTCAAAGCCCGGACCAAGATTAGCGGAGGTAGCAGGCAGGCGCAGTCGTAACCTGGCAGGGTTGGCGTCTCCGAAAAACACGCTCAAAGCCTCGCTCATCCTGCTCTCCCCTTCAGCGTAGCCAAAACCGCGGCCGGTGTAGCCTCCACGGCCACCGCATCGCGCCGCAGAGCGGCAATCTCCGCTTCCCTTCCCACCATCTCCTCTTTTTTCAGCAGCGTTCCGCGATGAAAGTCGATAGTGTAGTCGGCATCCTTGAGCGTGTGGCCGGTCAGCATCAAAACCACCGTTTCGCTGGAAGCAACCTTGCCCTCGGCACGCAGCTTCTTCAGCCCCGCCAGCGTCACCGCGGAGGCCGGCTCGCAACCCAACCCCTCAGCGCCTATCTCCGCCTTGGCAATCGTGATCTCGGCTTCGGTCACATCCAGACACCAGCCGCCCGTCTCCTGAATGGCGCGCGCGGCCTTGCGCCATGAAGCCGGATTGCCGATGCGAATGGCCGTGGCGCGGGTGTCGGCTATCACCGGCTCCAGCATGGCAGCCTGATGCTCCCTGAAGCTGCGTACCAGCGGATTCGCCCCCGTTGCCTGAATCACAGAAATCTTCGGCATCTTCGCCACCAGCCCCAGCTCGTGCATCTCCCTGAAGCCCTTGCCCAGCGCCGACGAGTTGCCCAGGTTGCCGCCGGGCACAATCAGGTGGTCGGGCACGCTCCAGTCAAAGGCCTCGGCAATCTCCAGGGCCGGCGTCTTCTGCCCCTCCAGCCTGTAAGGGTTCACCGAATTCAGCAGATAAATCGGCGCTTCCTGCACAATCTGCGACAGCAGGCGCAGGCAGCCGTCGAAATCCGCCTTCAGCTGGCAGGTCACCGCGCCGTAGTCCATGGCTTGAGACAACTTGCCCCAGGCAATCTTCCCTTCAGGAATCAGCACCAGGCTCTTGAGCCCCGCGCGTGCCGCATAGGCAGCCATCGAGGCCGATGTGTTCCCGGTAGACGCGCAGGCCACCCATTCGAAGCCACGCTCCTTGGCCACACTCAGCGCCGCTGTCATGCCTGTGTCCTTGAAGGAGCCGGTCGGGTTCATCCCCTGGTGCTTGGCAAAGAGCAGGTCAATCCTCAAAGCCATGGCCGTGCGCGTCATGTGGTACAGAGGCGTGTTGCCCTCGCGCAGGCTCACCGCGTTTTCAAAGTCCTCCAGAATGGGCAGCAGTTCGCGAAAACGCCAGACACCGGATCGGTCCAGATCCTCGGAGGACGAGCGCCGCTCCCGCCAAACCCACTTGAGTCCGCCTGCATTGGGCCGGTCCTGACCCCCGCGCTGGCTCCAGCCGGGGTACTCCACGTCAAACAGCTCTCCGCAAGCGGCGCAACGGAAGTCCGGCCGGGCATCCGTGCCTGCAATCCGCGCCCCGCATCCGATACAGCGCAACTGGTGCAAAATCTCGTTCATGCCTGGTTTTAGCCTATCAGCGCGCGGCGATTCGCGCCCGCTGTGTCTCTTGGATTGGAGAACAATTCCTACTTTGGCTTCTCTGCCGCAGGCTGACTTGGCGCACTGCTCTGCGCCTTCTCCAGCGCCGGGTCTTTCAGCTCCTTGCGCGCCTGCTTGCCGTGTGGACCGTCGGGGTCGTACTCCAGCAGCTTCAGATAATGCGCCTTGGCGTTGGCATAATCGCCCAAGTGGTGTTCCGCCTCGGCCAATCCCCAATAGACTTCGGGATTTTCCGGGTCCAGAATCATCGCCGACTCAAAGCGCGAAAGAGCCGCCTTCCAGTTTTTAGTCTGCAAATAATAATCGCCCACTTCGATGTCTTTGGAGGAAGCCTCCTGGTGGGTGGGCTCCTTGATGACAAGAAGTTTTTTCTTCTTGCCCGGCTGATCTTCATCCTCCGGCCGGGGCAGCAGCCCCTCCAGTCCCTTGAGGCTGGAACTGGAATCGGCACCCGAACCGCTCGTAGCCTCCGGTGGAAGGTCGTCCGGGCTGCGGACCGGGTCAACATCCTCGCCCCGCAGCGGAACCGGCGAGCTATCCGGCCCCCTTTCCATCTCTCTTCCCTCACCTCGATAAGTCCCCTCAGGCAACGGCGGCGGGGTCTTCGAGGGCATTACTGGAACCGTGCTCGTATCCTCAGGAAAGGGATTAGTGCTGGAGTTGGAGCCTGTCCCTGGCTGCTGCGCTCCGGCCGCCGGTTTCGGGCTCTCGCCAGCCGGCTTGCTCTGGCCTTTGGTATCGCTCGCAGCAGGCGCCTGGGCCAGTAGCCAAGGCCCCGCCGTCAGGCAGCCCGCCAACACCAGCGCAAAAGCCAAATATCGCTTCATATTTACTATCCTAATCTCATATTAGCGAGTGGTCAGTAATCAGTTACGAATTCGACGGGAGAGCAAAATCCCTCCACACAATATGAAACAGACGGACCACTAATCTCTGTACCCTGTTCTCTGTTACGATTCGTTTTACACGGCTTTAAAGGAAAGCATCGCACACCGCATGGCACTCATCATCCGCTCCTCCGCCATCCACTCTTCCGGTTGCTATACCACCACGGCCATCCGCAAAGGCCTGCGCGTGGCCGAATACACCGGGCCCCGCCTCACCAAGGCCGAGGCCGACGCCGCCTACAAGAACTCGTCCATCACTTATCTCTTTGGACTCGGCGACGGCTCAGTGGTCATCGACGGCCAATGCACAGCCATGTATATCAACCACAGTTGCGACCCCAACTGCGAGACCACGGAGGAAGACGGCCGCGTCTGGATCCATGCCATCCGCAACATCGCCCCCGGTGAGGAGATCACCTACGACTACTGCCTCTACGACAGCGGTCCCGGCGACGGCGAAGCCCTCTGCAACTGCGGCGCGGTTAAATGCCGCGGAACCATGTATTCGAAAGTAGAGGTAAAGCGCCGCAAGGCCGCCGCAAAGAGGGCGCTGAAGAAAGCTGCCGAATAGAAGCGCGGCGCTGATGCCAGGTGCATTACATCAAAGTTTCTGATCGAGATAGCAGAAAAACTCGTACTTAGGCGAGCCATCCAAAGAGTAAAGCACAAAGGTTCGATTTATTTCCGATATTTCCTGGAGTTATTGAAGTTTTTCTGGCGCATACCAGATCTTCGTTTCCTGTGAATAGCACCAGTCTGAAGGTGTGCCTGCGCGTCGTGGTCCTTCATAGCTTCCCTTGGTCAAATCGGCGCGGGTCACCGCGATACCCGTGTCCTGGACGCTTACATCGTCCGCCGGAAACCAGCCTTGGGGGTCCCAGAGCTTATTCGAACTGGTAAAGAAGAAAGTGCCGATAGGGGTTTTCAGGGTACCCACCCATCGCATTGGTTTGTTGTTGTAAAGCAGAATGCCGCGCTCTCCGGCTGATTTGCTTCCTTTTCCCGCTGTCGCTTGCGTGTAGATAAACACGCTGGAATTCGGGCTCAAATATTCGGGAGTCTTGCCCGCGGGAGGGGCGTTGTCTTGAAGCAACGCCGTAAGCGGAGATGTTTCCAAATCGGGGGTATTCTTGAGCACAGTGTTTACAAACTGCTGCATGGATTCTGGATCCAGCCAATAATTATTTGACGGCAAATAAACCCATGAGCCTGGAGTTCCCCGCCGTTTGCCGTCTTGATACCAATGCGCTTCTTCCTTTTTTTGGGCATCGAATACGACGCTGGATTCAGGGGCAATCATCAGGTTCTGAGTCTTCAGCCAGCCTCTGTGGGCCCATAAAACGCCCGAAGAAGTTACATATTTGTACTCTCCAATCGAAGTGATAATCTGACTCAGCTTGGAGGGTGCTTTCGTATTTTCGTACGACAAATCTCCAACAAAGCCTTCACTGCGTGTTCCTTTGCTGGTAATCTCTCCGCGATAGCTCCAAAATACGCCGTTTTCGGCATACGCTATCTGGCCCGATAAAATAAAAACCAATGCCAAGATGAAGATTGCTGATTTCGATCTTGAAGATGCACTATGACCCTGCCCGCGCAAAACGTATCCCTTAGCGAGCTGTTGTAATAGCGAAAGGGAGACGAAGATGCGGAAGGGAACGCGTGGTCGTTACACGTTGGAGTTCAAGCAGGAGGCGGTGCGGTTGGTG